>WNFV01005387.1_pt1 | contig 15496 bp, 11 predicted proteins | sample 5400101 | NCBI WGS metagenome assembly WNFV01 (sample SAMN13153361, study PRJNA577476) | soil metagenome | isolation source: 115 cm soil or saprolite under grassland replicate 1 | place: USA:California | collected 2016-06-15 | reverse complement strand
GCACCCCAGGCGACGATCGACGCGGCGCCCGCAGCCTGTGCCGCCAGCGCGGGCACGAGGAGGAGCCCGGGACCGATCAACGCCCCGACGTACAGAGCGCTTCCGCGCAGGACGCCCAGGCTGGCCCGTTCCTGCGTGGCGGCGGCGGTCGTGGCCGGGCCCAATTCTCTCGTGGACGGGACGAGAGCAGCGCTCACTCCGAAACGGTGCCGACTCTCTGGCCCTTTGGGAAGATCCACCGAGAGAACATTCTATGAGGCCAGTTGGCTCTTCCTCACGCCGGCGAGCCAACAGTGGTGAGCTGAGCGGCGACGGCCAGCCAGCGGCCGTCACGGGACTGCCAGACGTCGGTGTACCGAGTCGACGCGGGCGCGCCGTCGCGTGTGTAGTGCGTGACCCCGTGGACGAGCGCTACATCGCCGAGCGTGCGGACGTCGATCTCGTCGTAGGTCACATCCGTCACGCCGGGTCCCTCCGCGTTTCGCCGCAGGAACTCTGTCTTGTCGATCCGCCGGCCGTCGGCGAGCGTGCAGACGAAGTCGTCGCTCAGATGCTCGCTGTACCAGGCGGTGTCGGATTCGACGAAGGCACGGATGTAGTGGGCGTTCAGGTCGTGGAGCGTCGCGACCGCTTCCGCCTCGCGAGTCGCGGCGACGGCCAGATCGGCCTCAACCGTCCTGTCGGACATTTCCTCCTCCTTGCGCGAGTTGCCTACGCGTGGAGAGTGCGGCAACGCGGTCCAGCGTTCTCGCCGGATCCGGACAGGTCGGGCCACGATGTCCGAATCCGGCCGGTCGCAGGCTCCCGCGCACGGTATATCTGGGGTGTGGAAGCCTTCTCGGCGGTCGTCACCACCGGTATCTACTGCCGGCCAGGATGCTCCGCGCGGCCTCGAGCCGAGAACGTCCGCACGTTCGCGCTCGCCGCCGCCGCGGAGGCCGCGGGCTACCGTGCGTGCCTTCGCTGTCGCCCCTACCGACGGCCGCAGTCGGTGAGCTGGACGGCTCCGGAGCTGGTGTGCCGCGCTGTGCGCCTGATCCTCGACGGCGCCCTGGACAGGGGAGGCGAGGCTGAGCTGGGCACGCGGCTCGGTGTGTCCGCCAGGCACTTGCGTCGCCTCTTCACCGCCCACCTCGGCGTAACGCCCGCGGGGCTTGCGCGCTCGGCCCGGGTGCATTTCGCGCGCCGCCTCCTCGACGATACCGACCTGACCGTCACCGAGATCGCATTCGCCGCCGGCTTCGGCAGCCTGCGCCAGTTCAACCGCGCTTGCCGGGAAGTCTTCCGGGAATCTCCACGCATGCTGCGCGCCCGGCGCCGCAAGGCCGACCGGCTCGCCGCCGACGGAGGCCTCCTCCTTCGGCTCCCGTTTCGCGGCCCCCTCGACTGGGAGGCGATGGTCGCCTATTTCGCCGTCCGCGCGATCCCGGGCGTCGAGCACGTCTCAGGAAGCACCTATCGACGCACGATCGTCGTCGGCGACGACCCCGGAGTACTCGAGCTCTCTCCGGGCGGCGACGACCAGCTCGTGCTGCGCGCCCACCTTCCGCACTGGCAAGAGCTCGTGCACGTGGTGCAGCGTGCGCGCCGCATCGCCAGCCTTGACTTCGACCTGGACGAGCCCGTGAGCCACCTCGCCCATGACGCGACCATCGGACCGCTGCTCAGAGCACGACCCGGCCTTCGCCCTCCCGGGACGTGGGACCCATTCGAAACGGGGGTACGCGCGATCATCGGCCAGCAGGTGACCCTTGCTGGGGCAAACACGATTGCCGGGCGGCTCGTCGAGCTGCTCGGCACGCCGGTACCCGGGCTCGAGCCACTCGGTCTCACACACACGTTCCCGTCGGCGACGACTCTCGCCGGCGCCGACCTCACCGGTCTCGGGCTCACGCCGGCGCGAGCAGAGGGGATCCGCTTGTTCGCCGGTGCCGTCGCCGAGGACGCCGTCCGTCTCGATCGCAGCATCAGTCTCGACCAGCTGATCGCATCCATCACCGCGCTCGACGGTCTCGGCACGTGGACCGCGCTCTACATCGCCCTCCGGCTCGGCGAGCCCGACGCCTGCCCCACCACCGACCTCGCTCTTCGGCGTGCCCTCCCCCGACACGCCCCTCAGATCGCCGCCGGGCTCGGCGAGCTCGCCGAGAACTGGCGGCCGTGGCGGGCGCTGGCCGCGACGCACCTCTGGGTCGCCGATGACCCTCAGCAAGCTCCGGTTGCGCGGCGCAGCGCCGGCCGGGGCGCAGCGTGAGCCGGTCCGCCGAGCCCGGCACGCGCGTGCTGGACCTTCGGACGTACAGGCTCGTACCGGGCGGAGGCGAGGAGTTCGACCGCATCTTCCGCGAGCGCGCCCTGCCGATGCTCCAACGCTTCGGCATCGAGGTCGTCGGCTACGGCCGGTCCCTCGACGACGGCGACGTCTACTACCTCATGCGCGCGTTCCCGTCGGCCGCTCGGCGCGAAGAGCAGCTCGACTCCTTCTACGGAAGCGACGAGTGGCTGCAGAACCACCGGGACGTCGCGATGGCGCTCATCGAGACGTACCACACGGTGGTGATCCAACTCACGCCGACCATCGGCCAAGCAGTGCTGTCAGCGATTTCACCCGACCCGGCAGGCTAACCCGTGCCGAGATCACTCGCGCGACGATCGGTAACGCGAACTCTTCGCCGTCGGCGTAGCGCCGAACACCTTCGACGATCGCTGCGCGCAGCACTGCGCCGATGCGGACACCCGCCTGAAGCTCTGCCTCGAAGAGCAGCTCTGCCGTGGGCTCGCGCCAGAGCGCGTTGACCGTCTCGATCCGGACGGACTCGATGTCGAAGCCGGCTTCGGCGAGCGCGCGGCGGACGACCCCGAGCGCGAGATTCGCGATGGAGCTAGCCGTACTCGAACCGGCGACCTACTGGGTGCGACCTCGGCGAGACGAGATGAGCTGAGGCCCAGCGGCTGTTCTCACCCCAGCTCAGCGGCATGGTGCGCGAATGCAAGACCTGACACCAAACCTCCTACCAAACCTCGCGCTCATGTCAGTCGCTTGCACACGCGAGAGCGTGGAGCGCAGTGAGCGTCTCACCGTGGAGCGTGCAGGCGCGCCACGTTTCGCCGCGATCGGTGGTTTCCCAGAGCTGCCCGTTAGATGCGGGCGTGCGGATCGCGGCCGCCGTGCGCGGCGTAGGGGCCGGTGCTCGCCAAGACATACCAGAGATCGGGGTCGCCGGGATCGACGGCGACCGACCAGGTGTAATGCCGGTCGAGGCCTTCGTCGACCGGCAGCCAGGTGGCGCCTCCGTCCTCACTCGACGCAGGGCCGCCGCCACCTGCCTCGTAGGCTCTCCCCGCGATTTCCGGGTGCCAGGCGAGCGAGTGGACGTCAGGCTGCGCGCCCGGACGGTGGTCTTGCCAGTGCTCACCGCCGTCGGTCGAGCGCATCAGCCCCCCGAGCTCGATCCCGACCAGGATTAGTTCGCCATCGTGCGGGCTGGGTGCGATCCAGCGCACGTGTGACGTCCACGGCCGCGGCGGGAAGCTCCAATTCGGCCGAGATGGAAGCTCGAGCAGCGCCTCGAGCTCCCGCCAGCTTTCTCCACCGTCGTCGCTGCGAAACAGCCGACTTGGCTCGGTTCCCGCATACACCGCACCGTCGGCACCGCTCACTGCGAGCGAGAAGACGCCGGCTTCGGGCAAGGCACAGTCGACCCAGCTCCGGCCTCCGTCTCTCGTCCTTCTCACGCCGCCGTTCCTCAGTCCCGCGTAGTCTCCCGTCTCGGCGAGGCGGGCGATCCCGTCTCCCGTCGCGGCGTACAGGCGCGCCATCGCTACAGCCTACGCAGACCGTGAGCAGCGTCCACGACTTCTAGGCTCACTGGCACACGACGACAAATAGAGGTGGTGCCGGCGAGAGCGGACTCCCTATGTTCAACCGTCGGAGTCGGCGAGCGCCACGAAGCAGTCGAGCATCACCCGCCAGTCCCCGAACTTCTTCCGCACCGCGGCGTTGGCCTCCGTCCAGCCGCCGTGAGCGAAACGCACCGTGCAGCCGGTGCCTGCCTCGCCCCGGCCCTTGCCGGTCACGAAGTCCACCGCGACCTCGGTGGGATGCCGCGGGTCCTGGGCCAGCGTGAACGTGTGGACAAGCCGCTGCCCCGGCTCCCACACGGTGACCTCGCCCCAGTCGTGCTCGCCCATGTCGGAGTGCGTGGCGTACACGCGTCCGCCGACGCGCGGCTCGATGGTCACCGCCAGCACCGTTTCGGCGTTCGCGGTGTAGCGCGCGTCCCACCATTCGGCGATCCGGCCGACGTACGTGGAGAAGGCATGCTCGGCGGTGCAGCGCAGATCGTACGTGCGGGTGATCGGGAAGGTGGATTCGTCACTCACGGCGACGATGCTAGGCGAGTCGCTACGAAGCCGGCGTGGGGGCCGTGTGCTTGAGCAGCGCCTCGGTCTCGGCGAGCGCCGGCTTGTAGCTCATCGCTGCAAACAGGTCGCGGGCCTCGCGGAGTGGCTGCTCGGCTGCCGGACGACCGAGGGCGTGCAGGCAGCGGCCCTGTCCGAGAAGGGCGTGGGCTCGCTCGGGAACGTTCCCGAACTCCTGCCAGCGTGCGGCCGCCTCGGAGTAGAGGGTTGCCCCGTCGGCGTAGTCGCCGGCGTGCTCGGCGAGCTGGGCACGGGCGGCGCAGAGGGCGTGCTCGTCAAGCGGGTAGCGCGGCTCGAGGCCGTCGGCGAGCCGTTTGGCGAGCGCGGGGTCGCCGGCGGCGAGCGCGGTTCGCACCATCGCGGCCAGCTGTCTGGCGTAGTAGGGCGTCTCGTGGGCGCCGACTGGCTGCTCGAGCTCGGCCAGCAGCGCGCGCGCCCGGTCGGGTGCCTTCGCCACGAGCGCAGCGGCGGCCGAGCCGAGTGCAAGCGCAACGATGTCGACGGCACCGATTGCGCGTGCCGTCTCGATCAGCCAATCGATCTCGGCGCTCGCCCCTTGCTCGCCGCGCGAGACGCGGCTCGCGACCTCGACCGCGCGCACTTCGTTCAGCGCGTGCGTGATGCCGCTCGCCTCGAGCGAAGCGGCCAGCCGGCCGGCGCGTTCAAGCGCCTCCTCGGGGCGGCCGAGCTCTGCCAGCAGGCCTGGGCAGCTGGCCTCGAGCTGCGCCGCCGACTCGACGAGACCGCGCTGCTCGCAGAAGGCGATCCCTTCGTCGAAGTCGGCGAGCGAGCGGGCAGGCCCGTGCAGCGGATAGCGGGCGATCGCCAGATTGTTCTGCTGGATGGCGGCGTCCCGTCCTGCCCCGAGTTCGACGAGGAGAGCGAGCGCCCGCTCCATCTCAGCGAGGCCGTCCGCGTCGCCGAGGTAGACCCGCGCGTAGCCGCGGTAGCCGAGCGCGCGCGCCGGTTCGGGCAGGCCGAGCGTCTCGGCGAGCGCATGCGCGCGGTCGGCGGCGGCGATCGCCTCGGCGTAGGCGCCGTCGATCATTTGCGCGTTTGCAAGCTGCGCGTGGGCGGCTACTAGCGTCGGGCCGGGCGTGTCCTGCGCGAGCAGGTCGACCGCCTCAACCGCAAGCGCGACATGCCGTCCCTCGCCGAGGCGCAAGGCGATTCGCGAGCGGAGCTGGAGCGCCCGAGCGGCGGCTTCCGTCTCGCCTCGATCGCGGAGGGAGGCGAGCATCTGGTCGAGCGCCTCGGCCGCTTCGTGCAGCCGGCCGGCCTGGAAAGCGGCGTCCGCCCAACGGACAAGGAGCTCGGACCGCTCGACATCCTCGGACGGCGTCAGCTTGAGCGCGCGGGCGAGCCGCGCCTCGGCCTGGGCGGTGTCGAGGCCGAGCGCCCGCTCGCCGGCGAGCGCCAGGAAGCGGCGAGCGGGCGCGGCGAGCTCCTCGGCCTGCTCCCTGTCGCCGACGGCCTCGGCGAGCTCGAGCGCCTGCTGGTAGTGGTGGGCGAGCACCTCGGCGAGGTCCTCGACCCGCTCGCCCCCCTTGCGCTCGATCCAGGCGGCCGCCGAGCGGTGACGGCGCGCCCGCTCCGTCCTCGGGATCTGGCCGTAGGCGACGTCGCGCACGAGCATGTGCGAGAACGAGTACTCGCTCTCCCCCTCCATCGCGCTCGTCCGGGCGGGGCGGACGAGCTCCTTGCGCGCAAGCTCATGCAGAGCCAGCTCCAGTTCCACCGGCTCGCGGCCGCCGATCTCGGCCACGGCGCCCGCCCAGAACACCTTTCCGAGCACGGCAGCGTCCTGGAGCAGGCTCTTCCGCTCCGGCGAGAGCGTGTCCAGGCGAGCGGCGATCAGCGCCTGCAAGCTCTCGGGCAGAGCCGACTCCGGCAGAGTGTCTCCCCGCTGCTCGAGCCCGCGGTCTGCGAGCAAGCGCACGAACTCCTCTGCGTAGAGCGGGTTGCCGCCCGCCCGCTCGAGGATCGCTCGCTCGAGCTCCTGACTGAGGTCGGTGGTTGTGCTCAGGTGGGCGACAAGCTCAGCCGTCTCCTGATCCGAGAGCGGCGAGAGGTTGATCGTGTGGGCGTTGCGCTGCCCCGCGCCCCAGCCCGATCGGCGCTCGTAGAGCTCCGGTCGGGCGGTGCAAAGGACGAGCAGCGGCACCCCTTGCGACCACTCGGCGAGGTGCTCCAGGAAAGCCAGCAGCGCCCCGTCTGCCCAGTGCAAATCGTCGAACACGAGCACGCTCGGGCGGGCGGCGGCCAGACCCTCGAAGAAGCGCCGCCAGGCCGTGAACAGCTCCTGCCGCTCCGCCGGCGAAGCCGCCTCAACCCCGACGAGCGGGGAGAGCCGCTGCAGCAGCCACTGCCGCTCGGGCTCCTCGGGGGAGACGGCTGCCTCCAGCTTCGCCGCCGCCACCTGCGCCGAGTCTGACTCGAGGATGCCCGCCTCCGCCTTGACGATCTCGCCCAGCGCCCAGAAGGTGATCCCCTCGCCGTAGGGCAGGCAGCGCCCCTGCCGCCAGCGGGTGAGCGAAGGTTTCGCCTCGATGTAGGCGAACAGCTCGGCGACTAGCCGGCTCTTGCCTACTCCCGGCTCGCCCACGACTGTGACCAGCTGCACCGAGCGCTGCTGCGCCGCCCGCTCGAATGTCCCGATCAGAAGCGGCTTCTCGAGCTTACGACCGACGAACGGCGTCTTGAATGGGCGGCTGATGTCGCTGCCGAAGCGGGCGCGAGCCGCCTTCGCCTGCCAGAGCAAGAGCGGCTCCGCCTTCCCCTTCACGGAGACCGGCGCCAGGGGCTCGTAGTCGAACACCCGGCTCGTCGCCCGATAAGTCTGCTCGCTGACCGCGACCCCGTTCACCGGCGCTGTGCCCTGGATGCGAGCGGCCGTGTTGACGACGTCGCCGGTGACGATCCCCTCCCCCTGCTCGGGGCGCGCGCCGACCGCCACTACCGCCTCGCCCGTGTTGATCCCCACCCGCACCTGCAGGTCGAGATCGGGATCGGCCTCGTTCAGCTCTGCGATGGCCTCCAGGATCCTGAGCCCCGCCCGCACCGCCCGCTCGGCGTCGTCCTCGTGCGCCACGGGAGCGCCGCAGACCGCCATCACCGCGTCACCGACGAACTTCTCCACCGTGCCGCCGTAGCGCTCGATCTCCTGGCGCAGGCGAGCGTGGTAGGGACGGATGCGGGCGCGCACGTCCTCGGGGTCCTGCTCCTCGGAGGCTGCCGTGAAGCCGACCAGGTCGCAAAAGAGGACGGAGACGACCTTCCGCTCCTCGATCGCGGGAGGCGGCGGCTGCTCGGCAAGCGGCGCGGTGCAGTAGCCGCAGAACACGAACCCGTCCGGGTTCTCCTTGCCGCAGCTCGAGCAGATCAGCACGCGCCGAGTCTAGGACACGACGTCCGAGAGATAGAGGTCGCGACGTGTCGTTCTCAGTCGTGCGTGAGCTCGAACAGGCGCTCAAGCCGCACGCGCCCCTTGAACTGTCCGGACAGGGTCAGGTCACGATCTGGATCGGAGCTTCGTCCACCCCCGAGAAGCCGTTGCCTTCGTGCTCGACGTTGGCGAACGTGAGGGCCTGGGCGTTACCGGCCTGGAAGACGCCCTGGGACGCCTGCGCTCTGACGGTGAACGTGTGCCGCCGGCCGTCGCACACCGGCACGTAGGAACCGTTGCCCGACGTCTGACCCTGCGAGACGTTCACGTAGGACTGCTGGCCGTTCGCGCCCACGGGGCAGGCGGCGGTGACGTCGATCAGCACTGCTCCCCCTCCGCTCTCGAGCCGCGCGGTGTCCGCGAGGTCGACGAAGACGGTCGGCTGGACGTCGACGACCTCGGCGTCCTGGGCCCGCTCCGTCCGCCCGCGCCTGATCAGCACGGACGCGTTCGCCTGCGCTTCGCCGAGCTGGAACGTACCGCCGGCCGAGGTGACGGTCACGGTAATCGGCCGGAGCGAACCGATGCACGTCAGCGGGAACGACGCCTGTCCGGATGCCTGCGGCTGCGTGACGGCGACGACCGCTTCGAGAACAGTCCACCGCTCGGGGCATGACGCCAGGAGCTGGACGGTGATCGACTGACCGTCGGGCGCAAGCCCTGCGGCCGATTGAATGTCCACGATCGGGCCCGGCGACTGGCGAGCCTCAGCCGGCGCACCGCCGGCTCCGACGAGACCGATTGCAGCGGCGAGGATCAATGCGCGGATGCGGTTCCGGATGACCCTGCCTTCCATAGGACCACCTCCAGGGAAGTGAAGCCGATCGTTCGGAGATACGCGGCGCGGCGTGGACCGGTTTTCGCTGAACTCCGCGGATCGCCATCACCACGGACCCGTGATAAGCCGGGCGATCGCGGCTGTCCAGCCGCCCAGGTCACTTGCCGTCGAGTAGGGCGTGGTCGAAGAACGCGGTCACGCGCTGCTCGTACTCGGCCGGCCGGGCGTCGATGCCGCCCGTGTGTTTGGCCCCCTGCACCTTCCAGATCATCTTCGGCTCGCCGGCGGCCGCGTAGTACTTCAGCTGTCTCGTGCTCTCCCCGCCCATGCCGGGCTCCGCGTAGATCAGGAAGACCGAACGAGGCGCGATCCGTCCGATGCGGTCCACGATCGGCTGGGGCGGGCGGTGGTTCGAAAAGACTGTCGTGGCAGCCGTCATCACGGCCAAGACGGGCGCCACGAACAGTCGGGTCACGCCCGACGTGTCGGCCTCCCCAGCGCGGAAGCCCGCGCCCTCGGAGACGACCGCCTTCAACCCGGTCGACTGTGCGGCGGCCTCGAGCAAGATCTCGCCGCCGACCGAGAAGCCGAACCCGCCGATGCGGCCGCGGTCGACGTCGGAGCGGCTTCGGAGGTACGCGAGCCCGGCAAGCAGGTCGCGGTCACCGGCCCAGCGGACGGTGTCGCCCTCGCTCGAGCCCTGCCCGCGCGGTTCGAGGAGCAGAACGCCGTACCCGTGGCGGACGAGCATCCGCGCCTCCTTCGCCCGCGCCGGTCCTGGGAAGACGATCACGGCCGCGCGGTTCTTCGACGGGACGTACCAGGCGGCGAGCTCGAGCGAGTCGCTGGTGGTGACGGTGACGCTCTCGGAGGGAACACCGAGGTCCGGAGTCGACGTCGTCGGTCCCGTGTGCGTGTAGATGTAGGAAAAGCCGACCGGGAAGACGAGAAACCAGGCGACGGCCGGAGCAGCCGCGAGGATCAGCGACTGACGCAGATAGCGGCGGCGTCGGCTTCCGTCGGAGCGGCGGGCCTTCCAGAGCGTCACGGGCCCGCTCACGAGCAGGATGGCGCCTGCCACGATGGCGAGCAGCCCCGTGTAGTGGTCGCCCGAGGCGTTGCCGTCCAGCAGGTAGTACGCCCCGGGCGCGCCGAACACACGACTCCCATCGCGCCGAACGTCATCGCCGCCGCGGCGCGCAAACCGGCGCGGAGCCGCGGGTACACCGCCGCGACGACCGCCAGAATCGCAACGGGAACGAGGCCGCTGACGAGGTGGTCGCCCGCGGAGGTCCCGGGCTCGGGCTGCAGGAAGTTGTCGTCGACGATGTGGAGGGCGATGACGCCTAATCCGAGGCGCACGAGCGCAATCTCGTTCTGAACTGCGCCTGCGACGCGGGCCGCGAAGGCCTCGGCGGGCGGGCTGACGGTGAGCGAGCGATGGTTTCCAACCGAGCCTCCTAACGATCGAGCGGGCGCAGTTCCCGCCCGCCGCCACTCTCGTGGGGCGGGCGGGAACTGAGGTTTCATCGCTAGCCGGTGGGCGTGGGTACTGAAGGCGCCTCGACGCGCTCGACCGAGCGGTCATGCTTGAGCTCGGGCAACCACTCGAGCCACTTCGGCAGGTACCAGTTCCAGTCGCCGAGCAGCTTCATCGACGCCGGCAGCAGGATGGCGCGGACGATCGTCGCGTCGATCAGGATCGCCGCCGCGAGCCCGACGCCGAACTGCTTGAAGATCATCGCCTGCAGCGTGCCGAAGATCGAGAAGACGCCGACCATCACGATCGCGGCGCTCGTGACGACTCCGGCCGTCGTCTTGATCCCGTGGGCAACGGCGTCGTCCGAGCTCATGCCCCCCTCGTAGACCTCCCGAACGCGGCTGAGGATGAAGACGTGGTAGTCCATCGACAACCCGAAGAGGATCACGAAGAGGAGGATCGGGAGGAAGGGATCGATCCCGCCCGTGAACTCGAAGCCCAGAAGCCCTTTGCCCCAACCGTGCTGGAAGACGAGGACGAGGACGCCGTAGGCGGCGCCGACCGAGAGCAGGTTGAGCAGTACCGCCTTCGTCGCGATCACGATCGAGCGGAAGGACACGAGCATCAGTCCGAACGCGAACAGCAACACGAATCCGAACACGAGCGGCGCCACGGTCTTCATCTGGTTGTTGAAGTCCTTCTGCTGTGCCGTCTCTCCGGTGACGCCGACCTCCGCATCGGGAAGCGCGCCCACCGTCTTCGGAATGATCTCGTTACGGAGCGCCGCCAGTCCCGCGTTCGAGGTCGAATCGGTGCCGTTGCCCTCGATCGGGATCGAGATGCTCGCGACCGTCTTCTCAGGATTTATGTCGATGTCGAACGGCTCGTTCAGGTATCCGCTGGTGAGAGCACGCCATTTGAGCTGGCCGATCTCGTCCTTCACCGCCGCCGCCTCGACGTTCGGCGCTTTGATGACGACGTTCGCCGCGATGTCGGTGCCCGGGAACGCCGCCTTGAGGCGGTTGTACGTCGTCAGGAACTTCTGCGGGTACGTGTCGACGCTGGGCTGCGCCGTGTGCAGCTGGACCGCAGGCGCCGCAATCGCCACGAGGAGCCCGCCGGCCAACACGGCCGACAGGACCGGGCGCCGGAGCACGCGATCGATGATCGCTCCCCAGATTCGGCCCTCGCCGCCGTCGCGGCGCAGCCGGTGGGCGAAGGGCGCGCGCAGGCGGTCGACGTTGTCGCCGAGCTTGGAGAGCAGCGCCGGCAGCACCGTCAGCGAACCGAGCATCGCGACCGCGACCACCGTCATCGTCGCGACGCCGAAGGACGCAAACTCGGCGTCGCCGGTCAAGAACATGCCGGCCATGGCGACCAGGACCGTGAACCCCGAGACGAGGATCGAGCGGCCCGACGTCGCCGCCGCCGCCTCGAGCGCGGCCTCTTCGCTGCGACCCGCGGCACGTTCTTCACGTTCCCGCTTCAAGTAGAACATCGTGTAGTCGACGCCGACGGCAAGCCCGATCAGAAGGATGATCGCGCTGACCGAGTCGGACATCGGCAGCACCTGACTGATGATCGCCACCAAGCCCATCGTTGCGAGGACAGCCGTCAGTCCAAGCAGGAGCGGGATACCGGCGGCAACGAGCGCGCCGAATGCGATGAGGAGGATGATCAGGGTCAGCGGGACGGAAAAGAGCCCGGCCCTTTTCAGATCGTCGAAGAACGAATCCCTGATCGCCTTTTTGGTGCTCTCGCCGAACGATCCGACGTAGAGCGCGGGGTGCGCCTTCTGAACCTCTGCCACGCGGGCGACGACGGGTTCGATCTTGTCCTTGGCTTCATCCGAGGGCCCGCGGATCTCGAGAGGGACGAGCACGGAATGCCGGTCGCTGGAGATCTCGCCGCTGTTGTCCGCGTCGAACGGCGACTCGACCTTCGCCACCGCGTCGAGCTTCGAGACCCCGCTGATCACGGACTGCACGGCCGCCTTGAACTCCGGGTCGTCCGCCGTCAGCGAGCTGCTCTGGATCAGGACGCTTTCACCTGCCGGTCGCCTGAAGTCGTTGTAGAGGATCGTCTCGGCCCGTCCCGATTCACCCGGGCCTGACGTCTCGAAGACGATCTCCTTCATGGGGGAGACGATGCTGATTGCGAACAACGCCACCGCGACCGCGAGCCAGCCGAAGATCGCCTTCTTCCGGTGGTGAGCGCTCCAGCGCGCCATTCGGGCGGCGAGATTCATCGGCCGCCTGGGTCCCACCGGATCGACCGGATGCTTCTGGGTCGTCGGCTCGTTCGGGTCGTCCTGAATGACACGCGTCTTCATCGCTCTCTCCTCTCGACCGTGCGGGATCGGGCCAACCTCGCAGCCGTGACAGCCGAGCGGAAGGCGGGAGACTTCCCGTTTTGGGGGGCGGGTTTCTGGTGTCTCGCGCGGGCCGCGGTTCAGGTGCGCAGGTAAAGGAGCACGGCCAGCACGCGGCGCGACTCGCTCCCGCTCGAGGGGAGGCCGAGCTTGCCGAAGATGCTCGAGACGTACTTCTCCACGGCGCGGAGCGTGATCACGAGCCTGTCTGCGATCCCCTGGTTTGAGCGGCCCTCGGCCATCAGCTCGAGCACCTCGCGCTCACGCGGCGTTAGCCCGCCGAGCGCGTCGTTGCTCCGACGCTTGGAGAGGAGTGTCGAGACGATGATCGGGTCGATCGCCGAGCCGCCGTTCGCGACGCGTCGGACCGCGCCGATGAACTCCTTGACGTCGCTGATGCGATCCTTGAGCAGGTAGCCCGCGCCTTCGGCGGAGTCGGCGAGCAGCTTCATCGCGAGCCCGACCTCGACGTACTGTGACAGCACGAGAACGCCAACTGACGGATAGCGGAGGCGGATCTCGAGCGCCGCGCGCAGGCCCTCGTCGTTGTGCGTCGGGGGAAGCCGGATGTCGACGATCGCCACGTCGGGCGAGTAGCTGCGCACTTTCAGAAGCAGGTCGTCCGCCGTTTCGCAGCTTCCGACCACTTCGAGTCCGTTCTCCCCCAGGAGCCGAGCCAGCCCCTCGCGCAGCAGAACGCTGTCTTCGGCGATTACGGCGCGCACGGGATCTCCGCTCTGAGCCGCGTGCCGCCACCCTGCGGGCTCCAGATCCGAAGCCGGCCTTCGAGAGCCTCGACGCGGTCGGCGAGACCGCGCAGGCCTGAGCCGCGCTCGGTGTCGGCGCCCCCGATCCCGTCATCGGCGACCTCCACCACAATGTGGCCGTTTCTCCGATTGACCTCGACGCTGACGGATGACGCATTTGCGTACTTGCCGACGTTCGCGAGGCTCTCGGAGACGAGGTAGTAGGCGGCGACCTCGAGCGGCTCGGGTAGGCGTCCCTCGACGTCCACCGTAAGGCTGATTGGAACGGGTGCACGAGCGGCGAGCTGCTCCAGCGCGACTGCGAGCCCGTGCCCACTGACGACCGCAGGATGGATGCCGCGCGCGACCTCACGCAGCTCCGCGAGCGAGGCCGCGATCTCACGCCGCGCCTGACCGAGCCGCGCACTCGCGTCGGGGTCCGCATCGAGCTGCTCTTCGAGCAGGCTCAGCTCGAGCGAGAGTGCGATCAGCCGCTGCTGTGCACCGTCATGCAGGTTGCGCTCCAGTCGTTTTCGCTCCCTCTGGCCGGCGTCGAGGACGCGCGAGCGCGAGCCCCGTAGCTCATCCAGACGCGCCCTCAACTCGGCGTGCAATCGTCCGTTGTCGAGTGCGATTCTGGCGGCAGCCGTGACGGCGTCGAGCAGCTCGGGCTCGTCGGCCAGCGCCGGATCGTGCAACAGCGCCGCCACGGGCGCGCCGTCCCGGTCGATCAGCGTCGTCGCCCGCCCGCTACCGTCCATCGGCAGCGCGACCGGCCGGCCGTCGAGATCGGCCCACGTTCGGAACTGCGGCAGCCAGTACGCGAGCGTAAGCGACGGATCGCGAAGGGCACGCGCGAGCGCGTCACGGAGCTCGGCCGGAGCCGGATCCGCACGCAGCTCGACGAAGAGGTCGCCGACGCCGGAGCGGGCGAGGCGGGCGCGAAGAAGCACGAACAGGAACGCAAACGGCGCAATCCCGATCACCGCATAGGTGAACCGGCGGATCGTCTCCATTTCGGACGGATCGAAGATCGACGCCATGAGGAGGACGGGAATCGCGACAAGGCCAAGGGCGAAGGCGTCGATCAGCACCGCGAGTGAGCGTCGCAACGGTCGGCCCCCGCTTCGCCTCCGGGCAGCGAGAACCGCGATCCCGGCCAGGGAAAACACACTGAGTGCCACGAGCTCGACTCGGCGCACCGCTAGGGCCGCACCAGGCTCCGTAACGACCCCGACGAGGTTGTGGGGACCGGCGCCCCCGAGCATCATCACCAGGAGGTCCGAACCGATCGCGCTTACGTACGCAGCCACGACGAGGGCTCGTTCAAACGGCCGTTCCAAGCGGCCGCTCGGGAACGCGAGGAACACGTGCAGGAAGAGCACCGGCGGCAGAAGGACGACCGCTGTGCCGATCGTGTAAGGGACGTCGATCCCGTACGGGAGGGCGAGGCTCGTCCAAGAAACATGTGACAGATAGGCTGCAAACCCGGCAGCAACCATCAAAGGCCCGAAGCGGCTCTCGGGCCGGCGCCACCACGCGACCAGCCCCGCGAAGATGTACGGGAGCACGATCCAGTCGACGATCACGGCCCGCATGACGGGCTCGGGCAGGCCGTCACTCGCCAGCGCGGCCGCGACCGTGGAACCGGCAGCCGCGCAGCCGGCAAACGCAATCGCCCAGAGCAATGAAAGGCGCGGCGCGCGAGTCACATCCGTAGCAGCACGCATTGCGAGCGCGGGACTGACCATGTCTCACGCTCCTTTCTGACCCGAGATTGCCGTCGGATGTGGACGGAACCTCTCAGGCGCAACCGCTAAACGGGCGGCGCGGGCACGGATGAAAGGAGGCCCCTCCCAACGAGGATACCCAGGCGGCCGCCTCAGTTCCAGTCCGCCGTCGGCGATGAGATGCGCCGCGCGGGGCGGTCTTGCTCACAGAGAACCCGACAACGATCGGCCTCGAGTCGATCACCAAGCGGCAGGAGGCACGATGGCAAGTAAGCCGACCGCGGCGAGCTCCTACGTCTACGAGCAGGCCTCGGCGGCCGCAGCCTCGCCGAGACTTGCTTCATCAAGGTCCGCGGACGACTGCGCTCCGGCGCGAAGGAGCGCCGCGCCGAGTGCGGCCCCTACGGCGGCAAAGACGGCGCCGACGAGGAACGCGATGTGGTAGCCGCCGGTGAGAGCGGCTAGGCGGCCGTCTCCTGAAGCGAGCAGGCTGTCGGAGCGAGACGCGGCGAGACTGGCGAGGA
>WNFV01019260.1_pt1 | contig 15498 bp, 21 predicted proteins | sample 5400101 | NCBI WGS metagenome assembly WNFV01 (sample SAMN13153361, study PRJNA577476) | soil metagenome | isolation source: 115 cm soil or saprolite under grassland replicate 1 | place: USA:California | collected 2016-06-15 | reverse complement strand
GGGCTTGAGCACCTACAACCTTACGGTCTGGCCTGTGCGCGTCACCCATCCCGGTCTCAGCACCTCGTCGGTGTGGTCCTACCAGCATCTTCGAGTGCCAAGGACCCGAGGAGTACCCACATTCAGTTGTGGAGCCCCCGAATTCGTCGCTCGAGCGCCGACGGCTCACAGTTGGCGCCTTCGGGTAGAACCGGATTCCGTTCGCTCACGACGAAGCACCGGCACCGGGAAACCCGCGTCGATCGAAGCCGGTTCCTCCCTTTTCCGGGAACGTGAAGTAAGGCGTCGTGACCGCTTGGTCCGCTTCCACAAGCACCGCGGAGAGCGCGGCGCCGTAGGCGATGGTTGACCAGGCCAGCACCAGACCTCTCCTCCTGTTGCCCATGCCAATCCCTATAATGTAACCATGGTTTCATTATCGTGTGGGACGTCGCGGGGCGAGAGGCCGCAGCGTGCCTGACGCAGATGCTGTGCGGACCGTGCTGTTTGTGTGCCAGCACGGCGCCAGCCGCAGCCGCATGGCGGCGGCCTGGTTCGCCCGGGCCGCGCCGCCCGGCTGGCAGGCGGCGTCGGCCGGCGTCGACCCGGCCCAGGCGGTCAGCCCGAACGCGGTCCGGCTGCTGGCCGGCACCGCGGCCGAAGGCCTGCTGGACCACAACCCGCCCGTGCCGCTCGCGGCCGCGCCGGCACCGGCGCTGATGGTGGCGATCGACTGCGACGTGGCGGGCGGGGCGCGCTGGGACCTGGCGGTGGCCGAGCCCTGCGAGGCGATGTGCGACGAGCTGGCCATTCGGGCGGCCGCCCTTGCCCGGGCGCTGGCGCCCACGTGGGCGGCGGAGGGCGACTGATGAGCAGGCTCGAGGCAAGCGGCGGGCCGGTGGGTGCTGCTGGCCTACCGGCGATCGTCGAGCAGACACGCGCCGCGGCCGAGGGTGGCGCGGTGGAGCGGGAGCGGGCGGCCGTGGAGGCCCTGCCGCCGGTGCTGGTTCCACGGGTGCCGCGGCGAGGCGAGCGGCGATCGAGGAGGGCCCATGAGGTGGGCGACCCGGGGTGGGGTGCACATCGACCGGGCCGCCTGCGCCTGGCTGATCCGGCGGCACCTGGACCCGACGCGGAGTTCGTGTTCGTCGACGATCCCGCCGAGGTCCCGGCGGAGGTGACCGCGTTCGACATGCGCGGCGCAGAGCTCGGCCACCACGGCGGTGACTGCGGCTTCGAGACGGTCCTGCGCCGCCACCACTTTGACGACCCGGTGCTGTGGAAGCTGGCCGAGCTGGTGCATGAGGCCGACCTGGACGACGAGCGCTTCGACGCGCCAGAGGCGCGCGGGCTGGACGTGGTGCTGCGGGGCCTGTCGATGATCGCTGATGACCCGCGGGTGCTGGAGATTTCGGGGCCGCTGTTCGACGGGCTGTACGAGTACCACCGGTGCGCGATGCTGCTGGGACGGGAGCCGGCATGACCACCACGACCCGGCCTGGCCGTGGTGTGGTGGCCACGATGCTGGCTTCGCAGGCGCTGCGAGGCATGGGCTATGGGCTGGCGGCGGTGCAGCTCGGCGCGGTCCTGCGCGACCAGGGCCTGGATTCCAGGGGCGTGGGGGTGGTGCTGGCGGCGATCGTGGCCGGCAGCGCCGCCGCAAGCCTGGCGCTTGGCCGCTGGGGCGACCGGGTTGGCCGCGCCCGCGCCTACGGGCTGCTGTACGTGGCGCTGGCGCTGGCCGGGGTGGCGATCGCCGCTGGTGGCCCGGCCTGGCTGCTGGCGCTGGTCGCCCTCTCGGGCGCGTTGTCGACCGAGGTGGTGGAGTCCGGGCCGTTCACCACCCTGGAGCAGGTCATGCTCGCCTCGACCGGCGCTCCGCAGCGCACGGTCGTGCGCGGCTTCGGCGTCTACAACGCGGTGGCGACCCTCGCCGGCGCCGCCGGGGCGCTGCTCGGCGTTCTCCCCGCTGACCGGCGGCTGCTCGGCGCGACCCTGGCCGTGGTCGGTGTGGCCGGGGCGCTGCTGGCGACCCGGCTGCCCGGCAGCGTCGAGGCATCCCGGCCCGAGCCCGGCACGGCGCCGCCACGGCCGCTGGCGGCCTCCCGGCCCGTCGTGGCGCGGCTGGCGGCGCTGTTCGCCGTCGACAGCCTGGCCGGCGGGCTGGTCGTCCAGGCTTGGATCGCGGACTGGCTTGGCGTGCGCTACGGCGCGCCCACCAGCGTGATCGGCGTGGTGTTCGCGGCCATCGGCGTGTTGCAGGCTGCCTCGTTCCTGGCCGCGTCCCTGATCGCCGCCAGGGTCGGGCTGCTTGCCACGATGGTGTTCACCCACCTGCCGTCCAACCTGCTGCTGGCGGCCGTGCCGCTGGCGCCGAGCCTGCCGGGCGCGGTTGGGCTGCTGCTGGCGCGCACCTTGCTGTCGCAGATGGACGTACCCGCCCGGCAGGCGTATGTGATGGCGCTGGTCCCACCGGGTGAGCGGACCGCCGCGGCGGCGACCACCAACACCGCCCGCTACCTGGTCCGCCCGGCCGGGCCGGTCCTGGCGGGGCTGCTGCAGCCGGTTGGGCTGGCGCTGCCGTTCCTGGTCGCCGGGGCCTCCAAGAGCGCCTACGACCTGGTCCTGTGGCGGCTGTTCCGCCCCGTCCCGCTCCCGACCCAGGCCACCACGACCACTGGAGGTGCACCGTGAAGTGGGTCACCCGCGCTCGTCCCAAGACCGACCGGATCGCCTGCCCCTGGCTGGTCCGCCGGTTCATCGACCCCGCCGCCGAGATCGCCTACGTGCCCGCCGGCCAGGTCCTCGCCGTCGCTGAGCGGGACGGTGCGCGGTCGTTCGACGCGTCCGGCGCCGAGTTCACCCACCAGGACAACCGCTGCACCTTCGAGGTCCTCATCGACACTTTCGACCTTGGCGGCGACCCGGCCCTGGTGCGGCTGGCAAGGATCGTCCACGCCGCCGACATCACCGGCGACCTCGACGCTGACCCGCTCGGCCCGGGGCTGCTGGCCATCGGCGAGGGCGGCCTGGACGCCGAAGCCGACGACCAGCGGCTGCTGGAGCGCGGCAGCTTCGTCTACGACGCCCTGTACGCCTGGTGCCAGCGCCACACCAGCCAGACCGCACCAGCATGACCAGCCCTGCCACCCCCCAGCCCACGCGCCCCGACCCTCAGTGGGCCATCCCGCCGGCCCGTCGGCCTGCGGGGCTGCGGGCACTGCTCGGCTCTTCGTCGGCAATTTCCAGGAGATGTGCGCGGACCGCGTCGAGGCGGTGGTGCCTGGCCAGCCGGTCATCGTCGTCCAGCGCTCTCAGCAGGTCGAGTCCGGCACGTGGGCCTCGCACCATCGCGACCGCGACGGCGTGGTTGAGCGTGACCATGGGATTAGCTGGGAAGGTCGGTGCACCCGAGGGTGTGGGCACGGTCGTGGAGGCGGCACTGCTGGCGGTCAATGATGGTCCGTGTCGGCACATTCATCCTCGACGGGACCAAGCTGGCGGGCCTTCAGGGGTGAGATCCTCGCCGGAGCGCTCGACCTGCTCGGTGCCGTCTGGTCGGGATTACAGTTGGGCGAACCTGATCGCCACGACGTGCCAGCCCAGGAGCGCGCCGCCCTTGACCTGCATGGTGAACCCAAGGCCGACCGTGGTGGAGTCGAAGTCGCAGTCGGAGCCCCGGTTGATATCGCGGAAGGTGCAGCCGGTGAAGCGCGGCGGGTGGCTGCGGTCCCGCAAGCCGAACCGCATCTGCGCGTCGATGGCGACCACCCGGTAGCCGGCGGAGGCGCCGCCCTGGACCCGCATGTCGATGTAGTAGAGGCCAACGTCCGCGGACAAGTAGCCACAGTCGTAGCCCAGACTCAAGAACCGGCAGCCGGTGAACCGCAGCCCCTGGGTCGGCGCGAACGCAAACAGCGTGCGCACCGCGGTCGGCGTGGCAGCCTGGAGCGCGCGCTGCCGGTCACCGGCCTGCCAGGCGTCGAACAGGTGCCTGGCCGCCAGCGCCGGGTCGGCGATCCGCGGCGTCGGCGCGGGCGTGGGGTGGGTGGGGTAGTCGAGTGCGCGGCAGGCGCGCAGCATCGCCGCGGATATGTCGGCGTCGCTGCAGGCGATGCCCGTTCCTTCGGCCACGCTCTGCCAGGAGCCGCCGGCGTCGCGCAGGAAGAGCTGCTCGTTGTCGTACTGGGGATGGCCGCGCGGGTTGTGTCTGGGGATGGCGAACACGTGAGCGTAGCCGTTGCGGCAGCGTTTGATGTCGGCTCGCACGATGGTGAGCTCGCTGGAGGGGTTGTCGAACTTGTGTTTGAGCAGCGGCAGGAGCGCCTGAGAGGTACACGCGGCGTGGGATGTGCCGGGGGTGGAGGTCGTCACCCTGGTGGTGGGAGCGGTGGTCGTGGCCGAGGGTGAGGTCCCGGCTGTCGTGGTGGGCGCCACGGCGGTGGCGGATGCCGCGGCGGAGGGGCGGGTGCTGGAGTAGGCGACGTAGGATCCGGCGGCGGCCGCGGCGACGGTGAGCACGACAGCGGCGATGACGCGGGCTGGTCGCATGACGACCTCGTTTCTCAAAGAGCATGACCCTGTGGGTCCTGTGCTCAGACTGGGCCGAGCCTGTCACGGTGCGACACCGGACCGGCTTCGTCCGAACGCCCAAAGAGCCTCGATTGAGTCACGCTGCCATTCCGTTGCGACCCGCCTGGCACCCACCCGGTGGGTCACCGGCCTGGTGGACCTGGAGGGCGGTCGGCTGCTGGATCTGGTGGCCGACCGCACCAGGGCCGCCGTGGACGGTTGGCTTGGCGCCCGGACGCGGGACTGGCTGGCCCAGGTCGGCACGGTCGCGCTGGACCCCTGGCGCGGCTACGGCAGCGCGCTGACGGCCCCGCTTGGCCATGCGCATCCGCAAGCTGCTGCTGACCGCGGCAGAGCAGCTCACCCAGCGGGGACGAGCGCGGCTGCGGGCAGTCCTGGCAGCTGGGGATCCGACTGGTGAGGTCGCCGCCTGGCAGGGCAAGGAGCTGCTGCGGGCTGTCTACGCGGCGGTCGGCATGCCGGCGGCCCGCGCCGCGCTGGAGCGCTTCTACCGTTGGGCGGACGGCGTGAGGGTGGTGGAGTTGTCGCGCCTGGCTCGCACGGTCAGGGAGTGGGAGGCCGGGATCCTGGCATGGCATGCCACCGAGGGCTGCTCCAACGGGCCGACCGAAGCCATGAACCTGCTCATCAAGAAGGTCAAGCGTGTCGACCACGGCTTCCGCAGCTTCACCAACTACCGCCTGCGGCTGCTTTGCACTGCGGCGTCACCTGGCAGACTTACCAGACCGTGAGACTGCGAGGCCGCTCTGCACGTTGGTGGTGTAGCCGCTTTACCATGGCGGTGCCGCTCGCGAAGAGGCGACCGGCATCGTCTCTTCGCCCGGATCGGCCGGGCTAATCGGCAAGGCAACCGACATCGAGTAGGCCAAGATGCTCGCGATCCGGGTCGGGCAGGTGTTCAGCGGCGAGCAGCTGCTGCCCGATGCCGGGGTCGTACTGGTGGAGGGCGGCCGCATCCTGGGCGTCCAGCCCCCTGGCATGGCCCTGCCAGGCGGGTGTGCGGTGGCCGACTACTCGGACGCGACGTTGCTGCCCGGGCTGATCGACACCCATGTCCACCTGTGCGGTGACAGCGGCCTCGGTGCGCTGGACCGGCTGCCCACCTTCGGCGACGAAGAGCTGACCGCGGTCATCGGGGATGCGCTGCGCGTGCACCTGGCGGCCGGGGTGACCACGGTCCGCGACCTCGGCGACCGGCACTGGGCAGTGTTGGACTGGCGCGACCGCAACCAAGAGACCACCGCAGCGCCGACGGTGCTCGCCTCGGGTCCGCCGATCACCAGCCCCCGGGGGCATTGCTGGAACATGGGTGGCGAGGCCCAGGGCGTCCGGGCGCTGCGCCGCGCGGTCCGGGAACGGGCCGAGCGCGGCGTGGACATCGTGAAGATCATGGCCAGCGGTGGCGCCAACACCCCGGGCACTGATGCGGCCCGCCCGCAGTTCACCCTGGAGGAGCTCCGGGCGGTCGTCGAGGAGGCCCACGCCGCCGGGCTGGCTGTTACCGCCCATGCCCATCCCCTCACTGCCATCCGCGACGCCCTCGCCGCTGGCGTCGACGCCATCGAACACTGCACCTTCATCACCGCCACCGGGATCGAGGTGCCCAACAGCGTGCGGCGTCGGTGACCGCAAAGGCCGGGTAGCCCCGGACTTCGACGCTGACCTGCTCCTCGTCGACGGTGACCCCATCACCGATATCACCGCCTTGCGAAGGATTGCGGCCGTCTACGTGGGTGGACAGCTGCGCTCTGCCTGATACACCTTGTGGGTGCCGAAAACCCCGCCCACCTCATGCGACCTGGCCATACTCGTGGATCAGCCCGCCGAGTCGATCCAACCGTACGACCCGTACGTCGCCTGCTGAAGCGGGCAGCGGGACGGTTCCGACGGGTTGGCGTGCAACAAAGGTCCAGCACCGGTTCGCGGCGCTGCTCGCACCGCCAGCCGGTGACCCAGGCACCAGCTGGGCTGGTCGGGCCTGCTGGGTGACCTAACCGCGGTTGGGGTTGGCGGTCACCCCGGCCAGGTGGACCTGCCGGTGTCGAGTTCGACGAGTAGGGTAGGCGGCTGGCGCGGTGACACTGCCACCCCCACCTTGCGGGGTGCCGGTGACCGGGCGGCGGACCGTCTCGTCCTGCATCACCCCAGCACGCAGCAGCTTCAGGACGCTCTGGTCGCAGACGCGTTCGGCAACCGCTTGCATCGACCCCTCATGCGGAACCGCCTCCAAGACCGATGCCGCACACTGCGGCACCGGTCCTGGCTGTCTGAACTTGGGCTGGACGACGAGGGCTGTGTTGGTGGCGGTCACCGGTTGTGGGAGTGGGGCGGTGTCCAGTCGGCTTGGTCTCGCGAGTCGAAGCCGAGAAGGCCACTGACGACGGCGAAGACCACAACGGCGGCCAAGACTAGCAGCGCGATCATCTCAGACCCTCCTTTGACGGCGGGCGGCGCGGGCTCTGCGCTCGGCCTTGGCTTCGCGGCGAAGGTCGGCGATGTGCTGCTCGGCCAACAGGGCGCTGTAGTCGAGAAGCGTCTTGTTCATGCTGTTCTCCCTTCTTCGCTGATATAACGGTAGGTCTAAGGCGGGTGGTCCCACCTGGGGCTGATGCCTTAGATTCGCCGGGCGGCGGGCTCATTTCCAGGACCGGCGGGCCGGCGACCCTGCGCACGCCTCCAGCGGCGCGTCCCGGCTTCCCGCGTCTCCCACGAAAGCGCTGATGCCGGTGATCGCGCGGCCGACGATCAGCATGTTCATCTCGCGGGTGCCCGCAGGGTTCAGAAACTCGGCTGTGTGCGCTGAGCAGCCAGGACCCGGGTCAAGGGACCGTCGGCCGATGGCCCGTTGGGTACGGAAACTCGGTCGGGACGGGTGAGCTGCGGGTTTGACCGCCGGCGTGTCACGTCACGCTCACCAATGGCGCGTTTCCACGACCACCTGACCTGACCGGAACCCCTGATGGCGTGTCAGGTTGTCAAACGGCGCCGATCCGGCGGGGGCGGGTGGCGGAGGACTTGGCCGGCGGCAACGGTGGTGTCCTCGCCGTCGTCGATGACCAGGCGGCCGTTGACGACGACGTGGCTGACGCCGTCGCAGAAGGCGTGGGGCTGGGCGTAGGTGGCCCGGTCGAGCACCCGGTCAGGGTCGAAGACGACCAGGTCGGCGGCCGTGCCGGGAGCGATCGTGCCGCGGTCGGCGAGACCGAGGCGAAAGGCGGGCAGGCTGGTCATCTTCCGCACAGCCGCCTCCAGGGACAGGACCCGCTGCTCTCGCACGTAGCGGCCGAGCACCCGCACGAACGTGCCGTAGCTGCGCGGGTGCGGCACGCCGCCGAGGCCAGGGTCGACGGTCCAGCCGTCGCTGGCGACCGCCACCAGCGGGTGGGCCAGCACGGTGCGGACGTCCGCCTCGTCCATGCTGTGCCACACGATCGGCACGTCGCCCGGTGCGCCCTCCACCAACCGCAGCACGACCTCGCTCGCGCCGGTGCCCTCGGCGCGGGCGCTGTCGGCGAGGCTGCGGCCGCGGTAGCGCTCCAGCAGACCCGGCCGGGCGTCGGCGATCACCACGTTGGCCGGGTCGAGCTCCCCCTCGTCCCCGCGGAGCTCGCCCCGCTCGCGGCGGGCCAGGTCGTCGGCGATGCGCTCGCGTGCCGCCGGGTCAGCCAGGCGGGAGCGCAGGGCGGGCACCCCACCGGCGAGCGCCCAGCCCGGCAGCGGCGCCAGCAGCGTGGTGCTGGCCGCCATGTAGGGGTACTGGTCGGCGAGCACGTCGTGGGCCGCGTTCGCGCGCTCGAGCAGCGCCAGAGAGTCGCGGACCTTGCCCCAGTTGGCCCGGCCCATCGCTTTGTGATGGCTGAGCTGCACCGCGGCGCCGGCGCGCCGGCCCACCCCGATCGCCTCGCCCGTGGCGTCCAGCAGCCCGGCCCCCTCATTGCGGAGGTGGCTTGCGTAGAACCCACCGGAGCGGGCCGCGACCTCGGCGAGCGCGGCCAGCTCGGCGGTGCCGGTGAAGCTGCCCGGGGCGTAGATCAGCCCACTCGACAGCCCGAACGCGCCTTGACGCATGGCCTGGGCGACCAGGTCGCGCATGGCGGCGAGCTCGGCGTCGGTGGGCGCCCGGTCGGCAAAGCCCATGACGGCGATGCGCACGCTCCCGTGGCCGACCAGCAGGGCCACGTTGCCCGCCAGCGGCAGCGCTGCCAGCCGCTGTGCGTACTCGTCGAGCGTGCGCCAGTCCCAATCGAGGCCGCCGTCCCATGGCCGCAGCCCGCGGGAACTGGGGCAGCGTGAAGTCCGAATGGGTGTGCAGGTCGATGAAGCCGGGGGCGAGCACGGCCCCGTCGGCGGCGACCACCCGCCGCGCCGCTGGCCGGCCCAGCCGCCCGACCTCGCCGATCACCCCGTCCTCAACTGCGACGTCCCCGCTCACTGCCGGGGCACCCGTGCCGTCGACGATCCTCGCGCCACGGATGAGCAGGTCGTGCAATCGGTAGCCTCCTTCGCGCCTGGCCGGCCCGGGGCGCCGCCAATCGTCCCAGTTCCCATTCTCAGGATGACTATGATCGCCCCCTGACGCGCCGGCTCCTCCGCCGTGCCCGGGCGCCGTTCACCCCGGCGGGGTGGTGGGGTCAGGCCGGCGCGGTCGAGCAGGCGGCGCTGCTGGGGGTGTTTCCCACGCGCTCTGTGAGTGGCTTGGGTTCTCCCCCGTGAACACCCTGAGCTGCGTGGACGCATTTACGCACCCTATAGGCGGTTAGGCTCGATTCGTCTTGATCGCGGCGATGAGCTCGCGGCAGAAGTCTGGGATATCTTCGACCACCCGGCCCCACACGATGTTGCTGTCTTGGAACGCTGGCTCGTCCACCCATGTCGCCCCCGCGTTCACCAGATCATCCTTGATGCCCAGACTCCCGGTCGCGCGCCTGCCGTCCACGATGCCAGCAGAGATCCCCACAAGACCCGCGTGGCAGATGAGACCCACGACTTTGCCCTGGTGGTATGCCTTGCGTACGAGGTCCTTCACCGCGTCGGAGCGGCGCAGCTGGTCGGGCGCCCAGCCTCCCGGAACCACGACCGCGTCGAAGGCATCGGCCGACGCCTCCGCGACCTGGATGTCCGCCGTCGCCTCCAGGCCATGCTTGCCATGGACCGGCTGCGTCGTCAGCCCCGCGACGGTCACCTGGGCGCCCTCCTCCCGCAAGCGCATCACAGTGACCCAGAACTCGAGGTCTTCGAACCCCTCGGCCAGCAGCACCACGATGGTGCGACCGTGCAACCGACCGGTCATTGCGGCATCACCTCCAGCTGTGCGCGAGCGGACAGCCAAAGGTTACGCTCAACTTCCCTGCGGGCGAACGCCTACGCGGAGCGGTGGGTGGGCACGGTCCGCCGCGAGTGCTTGGACCGGATGCTCGTCGTTGGACGTCGGCACCTGATGTCGGTGCTGGGTGAGATCCTTTCCGGTGGCCGCCGCTTGAGGCACAGGCTGTAGCTGTACGCGACTCTGTGAGAAGGAGCAATCATGGGCATCACGTTTCCTGGAGAGTCAGCCGAGTACCGGGCGGCGCGGGATCGGCTGCTCGAGCAGGAGATCGAGCTGCGCCGCACCATGGAGGCAGTGGCTGCCGCAAGGCGACGGTTGCCGCCCGGCGGCGTCGTGCCGCAGGACTACGTCTTCCAAGGGCAAGGGCCGGACGGCGACCCGACCGACGTGCGGCTGTCTGAGCTGTTCGCGCCCGGCAGGGACTCGCTGGTGATCTACAGCATGATGTTTCCCCGTGACCCCGGCGACGAGCGGCCGGGCCCCCAAGGCGGTCGAACCGCGCTCCTGCCCATTGTGGAGGGCCCGTGCCCGTCGTGCACCGCACTGCTCGATCAGCTCGACGGCGCGGCGGAGCACGTCTCCCAGCGCATCAACTTCGCGGCCGCCGGGAAGGCGCCGCTGTCGCGCATCCTGGCCTTCGCCGAGGAGCGCGGCTGGCGCCGGCTGCGCCTGCTGTCCTCGGCGGGCAGCACCTACAACCGCGATTACCTCGCCGAGACCGCGGAAGGCCACCAGCGGCCGATGCTGAACGTGTTCCACCGCGATGGGGAGACGATCCGCCACTTCTGGGGCTCAGAGCTTTTCTACGCACCAACCGACCCCGGACAGGATCCCCGCCACGTCGGCACCATCGAACCGCTCTGGAACCTGTACGACCTCACCCCCGAGGGGCGCGGAACCGACTGGAATGAGCAGCTAACCTACTGATACCCCAGGCCGAGTTCTGTTGCGTTGGCGGTGAGGTGGGCGGCGCACAGACTCCAACCATGAGAACCGTCCGCCCGTTACCGCTGGGTGCAGCGGTTCACGCCGCTTCTGGCCGAGGCCGCCCGGCCGTACCGCCACCACCGACCGGGTTGCGGCCGACCATGGGCGGCCGTAGTCGCGGCTACGGCCGATGCGTGGCCTCAAGCCCATTGCCCGCCAGGACGGCCATTGGCCGGCAGCAATGGGGCGATCTCAGCCGAGGCCTGGTCGGTGAGTTCGTGGCGTCTGACCGCCTGTCCTCCCTTTGGCAGGCTGTCGGCTGGTCAGCCAAACCTACCAACCAGGCGTCGTCAGATCGGCCCTAGCCGCTGGGCCGCCCGGTAGTGTCACCCGCCATCGGCGTCCAACCGGCTGAGGGCGGCCAGAAGGAACCCATCGCGACGCTGGAGCAGTACTTCTCGGCTGAGATCGGGCCGGCCTTGCCCGGCGAGGGCTTCGGGGAACCAGCCCATGTCCGGGGGAGTGCTCAGCGCAGCCACGACATCCCAGTGCGCGACGTCCACCGCGGGTCGGCCGGCCACCTCCTCCCAGCCATGTTGGACGTCGTCTGCGGCCTCGATGTCGAAGCAGATGGCGGCGTCGCAACGCAACGAACCGAGATCGACACCGGGCGGCCCGGCGCCCGCACAGTCCCAGTCGACCAGACCGGCGAGCGTGTCCCCGGTCCACAGGGCGTTGCCCTGCCACAGGTCACCGTGCACGAAGACGTCAGCTTCCCGTGAACGCAGCTGCGTCACTCGCTCCTCGGCCTCCATGAGCAGGGGCTGTGCCGGCTGCTGGCGGCGCAGCGCAGCGAAGTCCTGGCTGGCGATCGGCCGATCGCGCCTGGGCAACGCAGGCCCGGGCTCCACGGCGACAGCGTGCAGCGCGGCCGCGGTGCGACCGAGCGTACGCAGGCGAGCAGTAGGGCGATCCGACGGGATCGCGCTGCTTCCGGCCAGCAGCTCGACCAGTACCGCGGGAGAGTCACCAGCAAGCTCGGCGGCGAGCAGCCGTGGCGCCGGGATGTCGTGCTTCGCGGCGAGCTGAAGCGCCGCCACCTCCGTGCGCAGCGCCGAGGGGTCCTGTCCGCTGCCGACTCGCAACACGACAGTGCGCGGCTCACCACGTCGGCTGAGCCGCACCAACCAGGGCGAGCCACCGTCGCGCAAGCCGCGAACTTCGGTGACATCCGCCCCTGGAGCGGCAACGCGTACCGCCCACCCCAGCAACGCACTATCAAGCGATGGCATCGTCGGCGATAGTACCGCTCGGCGCGGCGGAGCACCGACGGCCACGGCGGCGACCGCGATCGGCACGTTCACGTACAGGCACCACCGCCAGGCCAGGTACTCGGTCAGCACCCCACCGAGGAGCAGGCCCGCGGCGCCGCCGTCAGGCATCGTCGGTGACCTCCTTTGCAGCACCCGCCCGCGTCGCGTCCCGCTGCTCATCGTCTCCGCGCTGTCCGTTACCCAGACCGTGGATCTGCGCCGTATCCGTCAGGTGCGCCCTCGGCGGAGCGCGAGGTTTGCGGGTCGCTGGAGCGGGCGTGCGCCGCGGGCGAGCCGGACACCGGCGATGCCGCTGACCAGCAGCCCGAGGAACCGCCCGGCCGGGATGAGCCACCCCGCGGGCTCCCAGACGAAGTACAGCGGCGACAGCAGGCTCGAGCCCGACGAGACCAGCCCGGTGATTGCCACCGTCCGAGGCAGCTCGCCGGTGCGCAGCCCGGCCAGCGCGAGCACGCCGGTCAGCACGCCGAACCCGACGCCGTGCACGGGGCCACCGGCCACGAACTCCCGCCGGGCCAGCCTGGCCGCATCGTCGTCATCATTCTGGCCGGTGAGCATTGCGTGGGTCACCGCGGAGGTCGCCAGCGACGTGGCGGCGAGCCCGCCGCCGGCGACCGCCGCCGCCTGGAGCGCCCGCGACCCTCGGCCGGTGCGCCCGGCCAGCTTGGCCACCGACGTGGCGAACTGCACCAGTGCGGCCGCCGAGATCGCCTGGCCGGCCGCGCTCAGCCGGGCCGGGCCGGCGTTCTGCGTGAAGTACGTGCGGATCTGGGCGGGGTCGGCGCCGGGGCGCGGGAAGGAACCATCGGCGAGCGCTATCGCTCCGGCCACCCCGGCGATGAAGCTGACACCAGCCAACAGACCGGTCAGCGCCTTACGATCGGGAGGCGGCATTGCTGTGCCAGGCATGCGCGCTCCTTTCTCTGGTCGTGGTGCGCGGTGTCCTGGGTCAGGACGGCGCTGGCAGCGAGGTGTACTGCACCGCCGCCAGCTGCCACCGCCCGCGGTCGGTCGCCCAGACCTGGGTGACCCGGAAGTGGCCGGCGATGGTCTCGCCCTTGTAGGTGCATTCGGAGTCCACCACGTCGAACCGGATGCCGGCGCTGTCGTAGGTGTGCACTTCGGTGTCGCTGGCTTCCAGCTTGACCTGCTGGTAGTCGCTGCCCTGGTGGACCCCGATCCACTCGTCCCGGCTGATGATGAAGCCCCTGGGGCCGATGATCCGGGCATCCGGGGTGACCAGATCGTTCAGCGTCTCCCAGTCGGATTCCAGCAGCGCCGTGTTCACCCGCTCCTGCAGGGTGCGGATCGTCTCTTCCATGGCATCCTCCCGCGGCTGTCGTCGTGACCGTCGGCTGGTTGGCTGTCGGAGCGGGTGGCGAGGCGGCGCGCCGTGACCGCGACCGGTGGGCGTTCGGGCGTACGCGACCCGGTCATCAGGGTGGACGGACCTCGCGGAGCGCAGGGATCGCCGCAGCGAGCGTGGCCAGCGCTTCCGCCCTCCACGGACCGATCAGCGAGCCGATCGACCAAGCGGAGCCGGCCACGTTCACGATCGTCAGATCGAGAACGCTCATGATCGTCCCCAAGACGACGACCGCTCCGAGAACGAGGATCTCCCGGTCGAGACCGACGGTTGGCCGTGGCTTGTCGCCTCGGCCGACTGGGCCATCAGGCCTCCTCTTCGTTCGCTTCGCCCGCGTGGTCTACCCAAACCTTCCCGAGCTAGAACATCCTCGAAACTAGAAGTTTCTAGTGCATGGATGATTTGCTACGCTCGTGCTGCGCCTGTCCCTCAAGACTTGCCTGCTCACTCGGCTCTGACGCAACCGCGGGTACCTCAGATGACGCAGCAGCCCGGACTTCGCGAGCGCAAGAAGCAGCGCACGCGGCAGCTCATCGCCGACACGGCGATGCGCCTCTTCCTCGAGCACGGCTTCGACGCGGTCACCGTCGCCGAGGTCGCAGGGGCAGCCGAGGTCGACGCGAAGACCGTCTACAACTACTTTCCATCCAAGCCGTGGCTCATCTACCACCGCCTCGAGACGTTCGAAGCCGCCCTGCTCGACACGGTCCGCGGGCGCAAGCCGGGCGAATCGATCCTCGCAGCGTTCGCGCGCTTCGTGATCGAGTCGCACGGGCTGCTCGCCGATGAGCGCGCGAGCGAGCAGCTCAAAGCGGTCGGACGGATGATTGCCAACAGTCCGACGCTGCTCGCGCACGAGCAACAGGTGTTCGCTCGCTTCACAGCATCGCTGGCCGTCCTCATCGCCGAAGAAACCGGAACCCGCGCCGACGACGCGCAACCCTGGGTCGTTGCCAACGCCCTGATAGGCTTTCACCGAACGCTCATCGACTACGTGCGACGCGGGACGCTGGCAGGAACACCGAACCGCAAACTCGTCCGCGACGTCCGCGCCCAGGCCCGGCACGCGCTCGCACCACTCGAGAATGGACTGGCCCGCCTCGGCATCAAGGCGAGCTAAACGCGACCCATACTCGTCTCGACGCCGGCCGCCGCACCCTTCATCGACTTCCAACACAGGCTCGGCGAGCGCTGTGTTGCGGGTCGAGCTGGGCACCGGTGAGATGGAGGTTCCGGTTACGGTGGGCATGCACTGGGGCGAAGGCCGGCCGTGGGGCGCCGGTGCCCCGATCAGCAGGGGACCAGTCGGGCCTCGTCGAGCCGGACCGGGGCTGCTGGTGCTCTCGGACGGGCGGCGGTGGAGGTCGGTGAGCCGGACTCGGTGAGCCGGACGAGGCTGGGTGCTTCGAGTTCACCGGCGGCGGCCCGCCCGGTAGCCGTTGACGACTGCCGCGGTCCCGGCCGCGCCGGGTGTGTGGGTTGGTGCCGACGGGTCGCTGAAAGCAGCCGGGGGAGGACCGCGCCGCGGCCGGTCCGCTGGTCCGTGGTGGGCACGCGCCGAGTGCCGGGCGCCGCCCCTACCTGGCCAGGACCACCGAGCCCACGACCTTGTCGGCCCAGGTCTGGTGGCGGGGGTCCCACAGCGGCCACAGGTAGTTCAGGAGCTGCAGGATCCCGATCGCGCCGAGGATGCTGTCCACAAACCAGCGTAGGAGGCCCATGGGGCCGCCGATCGGGCGCATGGTCTCGGCGCTGACCGTACGCAGGCCCGTGATCGACTTGCCCCAGGACTGGCCACGGGCGCCCTGGCGCCATCCGGACTGCCAGATCTGCGCGATCGCCCCGATGACCAGCAGCACCGAGCCGACGGCGATCAGCGCGACACGGACTCCGCCGTGCGTCGCCGCGCCAACGCCGATCAGGGCGCCGCCAGGAGCGTTCAGCAGGAGCCCGAAGAGCAAGTCGATAAGGTA
>WNFV01008614.1_pt1 | contig 15501 bp, 15 predicted proteins | sample 5400101 | NCBI WGS metagenome assembly WNFV01 (sample SAMN13153361, study PRJNA577476) | soil metagenome | isolation source: 115 cm soil or saprolite under grassland replicate 1 | place: USA:California | collected 2016-06-15 | reverse complement strand
CTTTTTATCTTCGCGGATGTGGCGCGGATTCTGATTGGTCGAGAAACCCACCGCTCCTGCTTCCATGCCCTGGCGCACGAGTTGCTTCATCTTGGCGACTTCTTCTAGCGTCGCTTGGCGTTCGACGGCATCTTCGCCCATCACGTAATGACGGACGGCAATATGGCCAACTAATGACGCAGCGTTAATGCCGAGGCGCGTGCCGAGCGCATCGAGATACTCGGCCGTTGTCGTCCATTTCCATTTGACGCCTTCTTCGAGCACGCGCCGGCTGATCGCTTCGACGCGAACGAAGCTCTTGATCACCGCCTCGCGGTCTTCCGGCTTTGCCGGCGCCAGGCTCAAGCCGCAATTGCCGATGACCGCCGAAGTCACACCGTGAAAGCAGGACGAAGTGCCGAGCGGATCCCAAAGCAACTGCGCATCGAGATGGGTGTGAGGATCGATGAAGCCCGGGGCAACCGCCAAGCCGTCGACGTTGAGCGTCCGTTTCGCGCCGCCATTGAGCCGTCCGATGCCGACGATCTTGCCGTCCGTGACGGCGACATCGCCGTGATAACTCGGCATGCCCGAGCCGTCGTAAATCCTGCCACCTTTGAGTAAGAGATCGTACATGGCTGCTTCCCTTCTTTGATCAACGGCTCGGTTGACTGGTTCGTTGTCGCCGCGCTAGATTTTTGACCTAGCGCTGGGTCTCGTTATGGCTCACGTTAATCGATGTCGGCAAAGTCGGTCAAGGGTCGACGTGAATGCGCCGTTCAATTGCAACTGACAACCAACCCGCGCGCCGCGGCCTTTACGCTCCCTGGTTTCCCAAGGGTCTGAAGCTCCACGTCAATGATCCGGAGATCGGCAACAAGTTCTCCGATTATCAAAAAATGTTCGACGAGATTTTTACCGGCAGGTAAGAAGCGGGAAATACGGGCGAGCGCTTTTGAGCTCAAATTCTCAGCCGTACGCCAAGACCCGGACCATCCGGAACACGAATTGCGCCGTCGGCAACTTCGAATCCCTCAACCAGGTCACCGTCGAGTTCCTCGAACTCGGCGATCTCGGATGGCACCATGATCCCGGGCGTCGCACTGATAAAGTGGGCCTGCGCGGCTTCAACCAGTCGCGTCGAGCCCGTGCCGCCGACGTGGCAAGACAACCCAACCGACTCACAAGCTTTGACGACCGCGAGGCTACGGCGAATGCCACCGAGCTTGAGCAGTTTAATGCTCACCGCCCCCGCAGCCTTGCGCCGTGAAACTTCGTAGACGTCCTCAGGTGAATTGATCGATTGATCGGCCAACACCAGGGGTTTAACCGCTGCCGTGACAGCCGCCATGCCCGCAATATCATTGGCGGGGACCGGCTGCTCAGCCATCGTTAGCCCTTCGGGCGCCAATCTATCAATTACATCGATGGCGGTTTTTGCATCGTAGGCGCCGTTAAAGTCCGCCGTCAAAGTCACGTCCGCTCCAACCTTCGCGCGGATCGCGCCGAATCGTTCGAGATCATCTTGCGGTCCGCTGCCCAGCTTCACCTTGAGATGACGATAGCCCTGTTGAGCAAATTGCGCCGCGCGCCCGGCCATCCAATCGGTCGTGCCCATGCCGAGCATCTTGAGCACAGGAATCACGTCGAATCTCTTGCCGCCGAGTAGCGTGGCCAGGGAAACGTTTTGAGCTTTCGCCTTTAGATCGAACAGCGCCATTTCCACGGCGACTTTGTGGTGCAGAAAACTCGGGACCTTTTGGTCCAGCTCATCCATCAAGGCATCGATCTCGTCCGAATCTCGCCCGACGAACGCCTGGGTCGCCGACTTGAGCGCTGCGACCCCGGGCTCAAAGGTTGTGGCCCGGGTCGGCAGAATCGACGCGGCGCCCATGCCGGTCAAGCCGTCGCCGGCGTGAATCTTGACGTAAAACAGTTGCAGCGAATCGGCGCTATAGCTCGCGGTTTGCCAGCGCACCTTGCGCTTCATACGGTGAGGAATGAAGTCGATTGCCGTGATCTTCATGGTGCGAATGCAAAATAAACCCGATCACGCTCTCTATCAATTGGAATCACTTGATCGTTTGCACACTCAACTGCGGCTCGTAGAGCATTTGGATCAGGATACCGTCGGGATCGGTGCAGTAAAACGACGCGCTGCCGTCGCGATGAACTTTGAAAGCGTGAACGATGGTGACGCCGCGCGCACGAAAGTCCTCTTCGAGCTCCTTCACCCGGTCAATAGTTTCGACCACGAAGCCCAGGTGGTCGAGTTGCCTTTCCTCGGCGCGCTCGGCGAAGCTATCAGTGACTTCGTGAATGGCGATGTTGTCGCACCCGGAAGAGAGATAAACGTTTTGCCGGTCAGGCTCCCAAACCACGTTCATACCGAGAATATCCTGATAGAATGTTTTTGACCGAGCCGCGCTGCGCACCTTCAGCGCGATGTGGCGCATCCCCTTTAGTCCGGCCATGGGGCTCATGCACGGCACTATAGCATAATGACGGGATTTTGCAGGTCTTGGGTATTGTTGCTTAGCTCTTGCGACTTGGCCGCGAAAGCGGGATATTTTCTTCATGAAAGAAGCCCTGTGGTGGCACACCGAGACCGATGGAAAGATTCTCTGCACGCTTTGCCCGCGTTTTTGCCGGATGGGCGACGGTCAGGCCGGCTTCTGTTACATTCGGAAGAACGTCGGCGGCAAACTTTATTCCATGGGTTATGGCACATCGACCGGTTTTGCCGTCGATCCCATCGAGAAAAAACCGCTGAATCATTTCCTGCCCGGCACCAAAATTCTCAGTTTCGGCACCGCCGGTTGCAACCTCGGCTGCCGCTTTTGTCAGAACTGGAGCATAAGCAAGGCCAAACTCGACGAAGCCCAAAGCCTAAATGTCACCCCGGAACAGGTCGTCGAGCTAGCCGTACGGCACAAGGTTCCGAGCATCGCGTTTACTTATAATGACCCGGTGATCTGGGGCGAGTTCGTCATCGACATCTCCCGACTAGCGCGCCAGCAAGGTCTCAATAGCGTGCTGGTCACCGCGGGTTACATCACACCCGAAGCGCGTCCGGAAGTTTACCGCTATATCGACGCCGCCAACGTCGACTTGAAGGCCTTCACCGAACGTTTTTACCACAAGCTCAACTTTTCTCACCTGGCTCCGGTGCTCGACACACTGAAATGGCTCAAGCAGGAAACCGACGTTTGGTTTGAGATTACCAACTTGATGATACCGGAAGAGAATGACGACGAGAACGAAACCAAAGAGCTATGTGAATGGGTCGTGGCAAACCTGGGTGACTCAGTGCCGATTCATTTCACTGCGTTTCACCCGGACTTCAAGCTACGAGATAAACCGCGAACCCCCGCCGCGACCTTGAAACGGGCGTGGCAAATCGCCCGATCAATCGGCATCAAATACTGCTACGTCGGCAATGTTTACGACGATGAGGGCCAAACAACTTACTGCCCCGCTTGTCATCGCCCGCTCATCTGCCGTTCGTGGCATGATATTTTGGAGTACCATCTCGACGGTGATCGATGTCCCTGCGGAGAGCCGGTGCCGGGGCGATTCGCGTTAAAGCGCCCTTCCTCTGCGAGGCGGCGCGGCAGATTATCCGCAGCTGTGCGCTAACGCTCTCTCACCATCTCGCTAGCGGAAAATCATAAATTATGTTTTATAGAGACGTAATCTCATTCGACAATTATGGCCAAGAAAAAAGATCGCCGTCGCCAAATTCCGCCTCATCTCGACATCCTCGCGGATATTAGTACCCTCATCAGTCAATCGCACGACCTTCAGGAGACCCTCGACAGCATCGTCGCCACGGTGGCGGAACGAATGCAGACCGAAGTTTGCTCCATCTATATTCTCGACCGAAAGAAGAATCGCCTGACGCTTTGGGCGACTAAGGGGCTCGACCCCGAGTCCGTCGGCAAAGTGTCCATGGGCACGAGCGAGGGGCTCACCGGCCTGGTCATTGAGAGAATGAAACCGGTCATGGTCGCAGATACGCTCGCTCACCCGCGCTACAAGTATTTTCCTGAAACTCATGAAGAGCACTTTCATTCGTTTCTCGGCGTTCCGCTGATCGATAGAAAATTGCCGATCGGCGTCCTGGTCGTTCAGACTTCGCGCCGGCGTGAATTCTCCCGCGACGAAATCCGCCTGCTGACGACCATTTCGGCTCAAGCAGCGAGCATCATTGTTCAGGCCCGCCTCGCCGAGTCGCTCCAAAATAAGGAACAGGAGCGCAAAGACTTTCAAAAACGCATGAACGACGCCATGCGCAAGCTGCGTTCCTACGAAGGCGGTCGCCGGGAGAAAGCCGCGAAACTTAAACAGCACTGGCGGGGGCGTTTGAATGGTCTCGCGGCATCACCCGGCTTCGGTCGCGGCAAGGCTTTCGTTTTGGAGCCGCGCATGGAATTGAGCGCGATTCAAAAGAAAAAAGCCCGAAGTCCACAGCGCGAGACGGAACGTTTTCGCGGCGCGGTGGAGCGGGGCATTGAGCAAATCAACGTGGTCAAAAGCCGCATGAGCCACTTGATCTCGAAGGAAGAGAACGCCATCTTCGACGTCTATCGGCTCATTCTCGAAGATCCAACGATTATTGAGCAGATCGAAACTCAGATTCTCAAAGAAGGGTACACCGCCGAGTACGCCGTGCGAACCGTTTTCGAAGGTTATCTGGAATCGATCTCGCGCATTAACGACAACTACTTGCGCGAACGGACCACCGACGTCAAAGATGCAGCGCAAAGACTGCTTGAAAATCTCTCGGGCACATCCGGCCAACAATACGATATTCCGGATGACGCGGTTTTGGTCGCCCAGGATCTTTCCCCGGCGGATCTGAGCATGCTCGAGGGAGACAAATTCAAAGGCATCGCGCTCGCGACCGGTGGAGTCACTTCACACGCTTCGATCCTGGCCAAGTCGTTTGAGATTCCGAGCGTCGTCGCCATCGAAGATTTAATGGACTCGGTCCACCAGGGCGACATGTTGATCGTCGACGGCAACGCCGGCAATGTGCACGTCAACCCTAATTCGGAGGTCATTCGCGAATACAACCGCTTGGAGCGGGATTACGCCGAGCTCAATCGCGAGCTGGGTGGACTAAAAAGTTTGCCCCCCGAAACGATTGACGGGCACCGGGTGTCGCTTTACGCCAATATTGGCTTGCTGAGCGACGTTGCCTTCGCTCAGTTGCACGGCGCCCAGGGAGTTGGCCTCTATCGCACCGAGATTCCATTTTTGTCGCACCGGGATTTTCCCAGCGAAGAAGAACAATACGCGCTTTACAGCCGGGTCGTTGAAGGCATGGCTGGCTTGCCTGTCACGATTCGCACCTTGGACATCGGCGCTGACAAGTACCCGAGCTATATGCGAAGTGTGCAAGCCGAGCCAAATCCCTTTCTAGGCTGGCGCTCGATTCGCATCTCCCTGGAGGTGGAAGAGATTTTCAAGACACAACTGCGAGCCATTCTTCGCGCCGGCGATCTCGGCCGCGTTCGTCTGCTGATTCCGATGGTCTCGAGCCTTGAAGAAATTCAGAAGGTGAAAGAGATATTGGCCGAAGCGAAGCAGGAGCTCGAGCGCGAGGGCTCACCCTACGACCGGCAAATGGAGCTCGGTATTATGGTTGAAGTGCCCGCTGCGGTTCAGCTCGCCGATCGATTTCTCCGCGAAGTGGATTTTCTCAGCATTGGAACCAATGACTTGATTCAATACATATTGGCCGTCGACCGCAGCAATCGAAGAGTCGCGAGCCTCTACGAGCCATTGCATCCGGCGGTGCTTGCAGCGCTGCACACAACCATCCAGGCCGGGAAGCGAGAAGGCAAGCGCGTGGGCATGTGTGGCGAGATGGCCGGTGATGCCCTGTCCGCTCTTTTGCTCTTAGGCATGGGCTTGGAAGAGTTCAGCATGGGGTCGCTATATATCCCGGTGATCAAGAAGACGATTCGATCAATCACCTACCAAGCTGCCAAAACCGCTGCTGAAATCGTCCTCGAAATGGATACCGTGGGCGAGATCAAGCGATACCTGTTCGAACAAATGCGTGAGCTGGGCATGGTCGAGCTCTTGGAGATGTACCGTTAAGCTGGCTAATTCGGCGCGAATCCCATCGGCGCTTGCACGGTCTTGATTTGTCGGCAGCCGCGGGTTATATTTTAGTTCGAACGATCGTTCGAATACTGAAAGGAATTTCCCCATGGCTAAAATTGCGACTTTCGAAGACTGGATCGACTTCTTTCGTCAATGGCAGAAAGATATCGGTTACGATCCGACCCTGCTCGGCAACCACAAATTTGAAACCAAGCTGGGCGACTTACACGCGCCCGAAATCGAGTTCGGTGACTTCAAAGGGCAAGCGAAATGGCAAAGGGTCAGCCAGATACCTAATCAATCGATTCGCGATGCTTTGATGAATTTGATCGTCTACCAGGGCGATACCGAGTTCGCCTCCGTTGAGCAGCAGAAAAACTTGCTCGACACTGCCCCCACGGAATACGACCGACAAGCGCTGATTCGCGTCAATAGCGAGGAAATGCGTCACGGCTGGCAGATGTGCTACCTGCTGGTCAATTATTTCGGCGACTCGGGCAAGTTGGAGGCGCGAAAGCTCTTGGAGCGCCGCGCTTTCCGCGGCGACCGGCTGCTCGGTTCGTTCAATGCGCCGGTCAATAACTGGCTTGATTTTTTCACCTATACGGAATTCGTCGACCGGGACGGCAAATACCAACTGACGATGCTTTCCCACTCTTCCTTCGCGCCTTTGGCGGAAAGTGTGACTGCGATGCTCAAAGAAGAGTTTTTTCACATGTTCACCGGCCATACGGGTCTGACCCGCATACTCCGAGCGGGAAAGATTCCTGTTCCGATCGTGCAGAAGTACTTCAACAAATGGTTGTCGACCGCCTATGATCTCTTCGGAACGGACCACTCTTCTTCAGCCCACTGGGCCTACACCTGGGGATTGAAAGGGCGATATGACGAGCATGAAGCGGTTGGGCCCGCGGCTAAGGAGAAGCTCAACGATCTGGCTCGCGATCACTACCTCGCTGAAAGCGCCAAACTGATCGACCAACTCAATCAGCTACTGCCAAAGAATGAGCCCAAACTGTACGCACCGGATTTGAAGTTTAACCGCTCCATCGGCGAATACGTCGGCCAGACCTACAGCGTCACGGGAGAATTGTTGACCTCCGAAGCCCACACAAAGCACGTGAACGACGTTCTCCCTACCGATGACGATGAGAAGATCTTGGCCGAGATCATCGCCGCCAAAGACTGGGTCACACAGATGCAAATGAATTAACCAGAGCAAAGTCGGACTGTTGCATCTCGGCTAATACGCTAGTAATTAGGACTCAAGGAGAAATCTGTGAGCCGAACCTGTCTCATCTGTCAGAATATCGATTGCAAATCCCGTGGCTCCGAGCAGCTTATGGCGGAGCTAGAAAAGCGCATCGCCGCGAAAGGGCTGACCGACGTGGAAGTGAAGCCGTACATGTGTTTTGGCGCTTGCCAGGAAGGCCCCAACGTCGTGCTTTATCCGGACAAACACTGGTACGCCAAAGTCAAAGTCGAAGATCTCGACGAGATCACGGATCATCTCGCGGGTGGACCCCACGTGCAACGCCTGGACACTATTGACTCTTCGCTGAAAGAACTCATCTACCAACTCCTCGACACGGGGGTTTTCTAGGGAATGGAAGGCGTCCTTTTCCCTCACGGCATCGCTCAGGGACGCGAGGGATTTAAGGAGTACCGTGCTCGTGGTGGCTATGAAGCGCTGGCCAGGGCGCTCACGGGCTCGCCAGATCAAGTAATCACCTCGATCGGCGAAGCTGGGCTTCGTGGGCGCGGCGGAGCGGGTTTTCCGACCGGAAAAAAATGGCAGTTGACCCGTCAGGCCCCGGAGCAGCCGCGATATCTCATCATGAACGGCGGCGAGGATGAACCTGGCAGCAAGAAAGATCGAGTGCTGCTCGAGAATCTACCGCACTTGGTCATTGAGGGAGCAATCCTGGGCGCCTATGCAGTCGGCGCCGCCAAGGCTTATTTCTACATCAACGCCAACTATGAGCTCGCGATAAAAAGCATCAACGACGCCTTAAGCGAAGCCAAGACCGCCGCTTATTGGGGAGAAAATATTCTCGGCAGTGATTTTAGCCTGGACATTGACGTCGTTGCGGCGCCGGACAACTACGTTGCCGGAGAAGATACGGCGGTCCTGGAAGTCATCGAAGGGCGAAAGGCGTGGCCACGGCAAAAGCCGCCATTTCCGGTGACCGTCGGATTGTACGGCAAACCGACGACGGTGAACAACGTCGAGACACTCGCCAACGTCGCGCCGATCGTTTTGAACGGTGCTGCCTGGTACCGAAAATTTGGCACGGCCGAGAGCGCGGGCACGATGATTTTCTCGCTCGACGACGACGTCACGCGGCCCGGCGTCTACGAGCTGCCGTTCGGCACGCCCTTGCGCTATTTGATCGAAGAGTGCGGCGGCGGCACGAAGAACGGGAAAAAAATCAAAGCGATCATGCCGGCGGCGCCGTCGTCGGCCTATTTACCGCCGGAAAAAATTGATACTCCGCTCGATCACAACGCCATGCGCGACGCCGGCTCCGGTTTAGGATGCGGTGTGGTTCGTCTGGTCGCCGAAGGCACTTGCATCGTCGAAGAAGTTTTAAAAATCTCGGAATTCTTTACCGCGGAGTCCTGCGGCCAATGCCCCGCGTGCCGGATGGAAACGAATACGCTGACGTCTTTGCTGAAAAAAGTTCAGGCGGGGCAAGGCGGACCGCCAATCCTCGACCAGTTCAGCAAAGTTCTCGCTTTCAACAAAGGCAAAGGTTTTTGCAATCTCATCGCCATGCCCGGCCCGCCCATCGAAAGCGCCCTCAAACTTTTCCCAGCCGACTTCGAAGCCCACCTCTCGACTGGGAAGTGCCCGGTCAATTAGCACCTGGTCAATCAACACAAAAAGGGAATGTTGCCTTCCGGCAATATCTCTTTTTACGATCATCGGTCGATAATAACAGTCGACCCTGTGATCGTATTTGGCTTGATCTCTGGTTGACCCTTTTGACGGCGGCTTGATAGTATCCGCCCTGATTCCTGAACCGAGGTGCCAGGCGATGACCATCTGCAGATTCTTTTTATTGATCGCGGCGACCCTCTGCGCATTACCCGTCTCCGTTTTGCGCGGCAACAATCACGAGGGGCTCATCGAAGGCGCCAAGAAGGAAGGCAAACTGGTCGTTTACACTTCCATGACAGTCGACCAAGCACAGAGGCTCAATGACGCGTTCAAAGCCAAGTATCCATTCGTCCAGCCTTCGATGTTTCGTGCCGTCGGCGAAAGATTGCTGACCCGAATCATGACCGAGGCTCAGGCCGGCAAGTATGACTTCGACGTAGTTCAATCAGCGGAAACCCAAGCCTACTTCCTCAAGAAAAAGAACCTACTCGCCAAGTATGTGGCGCCAGAAACAAAAAATGTCCAAAGACCTTTCTTCGACCCCGACGGTTATTGGGCGGCGGTTTATATGATGCCCAATGTCGTCGGCTACAACACGCGCATGGTCAAGGGCAACGAGGTGCCGCGCAGCGACGAGGACCTGTTGAATCCGAAATGGAAAGGAAAGATCGGCATGGATCACACCAAGCCGGAATGGTTTTCATGGAAGCTCAAGCGCATGGGGGAAGAAAAAGGCATGGCATACATGAAAAAACTCGGCGCCCAGGAATTCAAGCTCTACTCCGGGCTGACCATTCTTACCAGTCTTCTTGCCGCCGGCGAATTTCCGTTGGTGCTGAATACCTACGTGCACAACGTCGAAGAATTCAGGCGCAAAGGCGCCCCGGTGGATTGGATCGCCCAGGATCCGGTCTTTACCAAATTTCAGCCCATCGGCGTCGGCTCCAAAGCGGCACATCCCAACGCAGCCAGGCTCTTTTTCGATTTCATGTTGTCCGAGGAAGGACAAAAGATCATCGCCTCCTTCGGCCGGGTGCCGACGCGGCGCGGCGTGCCGACCACGGCTCGAGGCATCGACAAACTGAATTATGTCATCGACGACATCGGCGCTGGCGATGACTTTAATAAAAACTACGAGCTTTTCCGCAACATCTTCGGCGCGCCGAAATCATAGAAAGGCTCAACATATGAAACCCAAACCGATTGAATGGCCCAACGACGCCAAGATCGCCGTCAGTTTTTTTGTCGCCTTCGAAGCCTTCGAAAAATCCTCGCAATATCGCCGCAGCGACGACAAACCCGACTACGCTTCGCTCGCCTATGGCGAGTATGGCGGCAAAGCCGGCATCTGGCGGATCATGGAGGCATTGGCGCGCAATAGCGTTAAAGGGACTATTGATACCAATGGTCGCGTGGCCGAAGACTTTCCCGATGCTTTGAAAGAACTTCACGCCGGCGGTCATGAGATCGTTGGTCACGGATGGGTCAATGACACAGCGCTAACCTCACTCGACGCAGCTCAGGAAAAAGAGCTCATCAAGCGAACTCTCGACAGCCTTGCGTCGGTTACGGGTAAGCGCCCGGTGGGCTGGGTCAGCCCAGGGCATCGAATCAACGACTATACTTTTGGCCATTTCGTTGACGAAGGAATATTCTGGACCGGCGACTTGCCGGGACCCGATGTTCCGCAACATCGCATTATCAACGGCAAACCCTTGGTCATCATGCCGCGGCTCGATTACGCCAACGATCTTTCGCTCATCTTTAACGCAAAAAATCCCGCGCGGGTTTATTTTGAAAGCTACAAGACCGCGTTTGACTGTCTCTACGCGGAAGGACAAGCCGGCGCGCCGAAGCTCATCGATTGTCTGGTCCACGCCCATATCGGTGGGCGGCCGAATATTATCGGCGTTTTCGAAGAATGCATCCGCTACGCCAAGAGCTTCAAAGACGTTTGGTTCTGCACCAAAGGCGAGATCGCCAAGTATTATCTCGATCACTATGTTGCAAACACTTAAAGGAGATCTCGCATGTCGATGAATGGCGCCACCGAAAAATTTCTCGCCGGTCTACAGTCCGGCGAACTGCTCCTCAAACTAACTTGGGATGAATGGCTGGCGATCCAGCCGCCATATCCCGACGGCAGGCTCACGACGACCGACGCCTGGGCTCGCTACCGCCGCAACGGCCACGACTGGGACATGCACGGCACGCTCTACACGCCGGAAAAAGAAGCCGATCCGCGCCGCGCGTTCGTTTTCTTTCACGGCGGTGCCGGCAGTGAAAAGATCATGGACCTGACACCGGACGGCAGGCCAGGGCTAGCCCGCGTGCTTGCCGCCCAGGGCTTCAAAGTCTTGGCGCTCACCTACCCCGGCCACTATCCGCCTGGCGCGAAACTTGAAGTGCACATTTAACGTCATCCTTCAGGGTGCGGGCCTGCTCACCGACGAGCATTTCGCCGGCCGTGAAATCATCGGCTTCGGCCACTCGACCGGCGGACCGATGGCGGCTCATTTAACGCGCTTTAGCAAAAAGACCAAAGTCATCGGCATCGTCGGCTTCGGCAGCGGCGGTCCCGATGGCTGGCGCAAACAGTGGCGCGAAAAAACCGGCGCGGAGAAGTACCACGAAATTCCGCTCGAGCACGTCTCGCGCCGCTCGCCGGACTCGTTTAAGAATTCGGGATATGTCGATCCGGAAGATCTCACTCCTTGGGGCGGCGCCGATGACTACATTCGCCTCGTCAGTCCGCTGCGATCGCAGATGAAAACGAGCCTGTGCGACAATCAACATAACGCCGCCGTCGGCATCCTCGAAGAATATTCCAAGCGCACCGGACTGCCCCGCGATGAATATTTCGATCATCTGAAGGAACCTGATTCAGACTGGCTGAAAACCATTCGCGTGCTCTTAGTCGTCGGCGAAAATGACAAGGGCCATTGGGTGAGAGGAGATCGACTCGAGGACAAGCGCGAAATGTTTATGGGCGCCAAGTACGCCGCCACTACACGCGGCGCGCATGTCGCTTTGATCCTGCGTTATGGCCACGTCGGCTACGCCGAGCTTTACAATGAGAAGATCGCTTATTTGTGGCTTTGGGCATACAAAACCGGTTACTTCGACCAGCAGTGAAGATGTCGCCGAATACGCGAAAGCCATGCCGACCCTGAGCTGATGAAAATTTTGACATTGAGTGGGAGGAGAGATTGCCAATGCCGGTGAAAAAAATTAGCAACTCTGTGCTTGGGCTAGCGCTTGGAGCCGTGATGATTTTGCCTTTTGCCGGTGAATCCTACGGAGCCCAGAGCACTAAGCCCCTCTCCGCAGCCGAGCTCGCGCTTTATCAGGGCGCCGACCGCGAGAAGATACTTCTCGAAGGCGCCAAAAAAGAAGGCCAGGTCACATTCTACACGTCGAATACCTGGGTAGCTGGACCGGTATCTCAAGAGTTCGAGAAAAAATATCCTTTCATCAAAGCCAACGTATGGCGCAGCGACTCGAAAGCGCTGTTGAAACGCTTGTCGGAAGAAGTCTCCGCGAGCAAATTTCTCGCCGACGTGGTCGAAACCAGTCCGGAGTACGTAACTATTCTAATGCGAAGCAATATTCTGCAAGAGCACGTCTCGCCGGAGCTCAACGCCTATGATGATGACGCGAAGGTCAAGGGAAAGCGCGGGGTGTACGCGTGGAACAACCGGGAGATTTACATCAGCTTGGGCTTTAACTCGAAACTGATCCCGCCGGCGGAAGCGCCGAAGAGCGTTAAAGACTATCTCGATCCCAAATGGAAAGGAAAGATGGCCATCGCCGGAACGACCACCGGCGTCCAGTGGGTCGGCGCTCTTATCGATACGATCGGGCGCGAGTTTCTCGATAAGCTCAGCGCCCAGGAAATCAGCGTGCAGAACATGTCGGGCGCTGCTTTATCCGGCCTAGTGGCGTCAGGCGAGGTTCCGTTGTCGCCGACGATTTTCAACTCCAACGTCTTTACTCACAAACAGAAAGGCGCCCCTGTCGACTGGCGGCCGCTGGACCCCGTCATCTGCGGCGTCGGGATTTCAGGGATGGTCACCAATGCGCCCCATCCTCATGCCGCGCTGCTCTTTCTCGACTTCTTGCACTCCAAAGAAGGACAGCAAGCCGCCATGAAGGGCGGCCTAAGCTCGCCGCGCAATGACATCGGCTCCCTCGAGCAAAAATTCAAAAAGTTTTACATCGAAAGCAAGTACACGCCCGAAGAATTCGAAAAGAAGATTGATGAATGGGAGACCATCATGCGCAAGCTCTTCATCCGCAAGCGCTGAATCTATCGCTCTTTACGTTTCTCCAGCTTGAGCTTGACAGAAGAAAGATTTGATCGATAAGAGTACTCACCGAAGAATTGGATGAGAGTCCATTGATCAACGGTTTGTACAGGTAACACAGAGTCGTGCACAGAATCTGTGTGGCCAGCGCTTGCCCGTCATATTGTTTTCCGACTCATCCATCACAGCCGTAAACCATCAGGAGGTCTCCAGTGGAAGCACCACAATTTTTCTCCGCCGATTCCCACGTCAACGAACCGCCGGAAGCCTGGGAGCGAATCCCAAAAAATCTCCGTGAGCATGGGCCGCATTTTGTTCAGGACCCGCCCGGCAAAAAGGGTCTCTACATGGTCTTTGACGGCCATGAGCCGGACCCCGTGGGCATGACTTTTACGGCGGGGAAAGAAAAGAGCGGCGGTAATTTTCGTAAAGTTATCGAAACCTTCACCTGGGAAGACTGGCGCGGACCCTGGGACGCTAAAGCGCGCTTAGGTGATATGGATTTAGACGGCGTGAAAATGGAGGTTTTGTATCCGAGCATGGCGCGTAACTTTTACAGTCTCAAGGGGGAAGAAACCCCGCTGCAGAAAGCCGGTCTCACGGCCTATAACGATTGGCTTCTAGATTACTGCGCGGTGGCTCCTGATCGGCTGATCGGCTTGTGTCTACTCTCGGCGCTCGATGTCAATTGGTCGCTCCAGGAAATGAATCGTTGCGCAAAACGCGGCCATAAAGGTGTGGTGCTGCCATCGACCTTGCCCGAGGGCATGAGTTACTCCGATCCGCAGTTCGATCCCCTCTGGACAGTGGCTCAGGACTTGAATTTCCCGATTCACTACCACGTCAACATCGTTCAGGGACGGGACCGCATGACGGCGCGGCTCAAAGTGATCACCAAGTTGCAACAGGGACGCAACGCCGTGAACCGCGCGATTCTTGAGCCGTTGAAGCTCATCACCGACTTGGTGTTCGGCGGCGTGTTGGAACGTTTTCCCGAGCTTCGTTTCGTGCTTGCGGAGTATGACCTTGCTTGGCTCCATCCGTTCATCAGCAAGATGGACGGCACCTTGCAAAGAGCCCGCTCTGAAGCGCCGGATTCGCCGACCGTCTCCCTGCTTCCCAGCGAATGTATTCGTCGCCAGGTGTACATCACTTTTCAAGAAGACCGCATCGGCGTTCTCGGAGCCGATGTCTTTGACATGGTCGACAATTACATGTGGGCTAGCGATTATCCCCACGGCGGTTCTACCTGGCCGCGTTCCCGGGAAGTCATCGAGACACAGTTCAAAGGCGTCTCTGGTGAAATCATGCAGAAGATCATCTGGGGAAATGCCGCTAAGTTTTATGGCGTAGCATAAACTGTCGCCCTCTCGGCTGTTCGGTCATTCAGTTGTTCTGGGCAAAGTATCTAACGGGCGTATTGCTTATGCCCACGCGGCAGTGGTGATGAACAGAAGTTTTCTCCATCATCCGAGTCTGTTCTTGTTACGGCCGCCTCTTGAGTAGCGTGAAATCGGCCGGGTCATGAGAACAAACGCTCTAACAAGATCATTCGTGATCTTGATGCTGTTCGTCAGTCATGTCGACTCGCGCGCGGCGGTGACGCCAGCGACAACCGGCAAATCAGCAGTGACAAAAGTCGGCATCAGCCAGTCGGCGGTGAACACAAGATCCGCGGTTCTTTGGATTACTCAGGGGCAGGGAATTTTCGCCAAGCATGGCGTCGAAACTGAGACCATCTATCTCCGCAACAGCAATTTGCAAATGGCGGCCCTGGCTACCGGCGACGTGCAGATTGCCAGTAGCGGCGGCGCGCCGGTATTGTCGGCGGTGTCGGGCGGCCAGGATTTAAAAATCGTCGCTAGTCCGAGCAATCGGCTTGCCTATGATGTGGTGGTGCGACCCGAGATCAAAGAAGCTAAAGATTTGCGCGGCAAGCGTTTCGGCGTCACCAACATCGGCGGCACGACATGGATGGCGGCGATTCTCGCCCTCGAGCACTTGGGATTGGATGCAACTCGCGATCAAGTTCGCATCAACGCCATCGGCAATCAGACGATTCTCGCACAAGCGATCGAGGCGGGAAATGAAATATCGATGTAACTCTCCTCGACCCCTTTCTGAGCCACAGAATGAAACAAAAAGGATTGACTGTTCTGGTCGAGCTGCATCGCGCTCGGATTCCTTTTGTCAAGACTAGCGTCATCGTCAACG
>WNFV01013014.1_pt1 | contig 15503 bp, 7 predicted proteins | sample 5400101 | NCBI WGS metagenome assembly WNFV01 (sample SAMN13153361, study PRJNA577476) | soil metagenome | isolation source: 115 cm soil or saprolite under grassland replicate 1 | place: USA:California | collected 2016-06-15 | reverse complement strand
CCCTGCCATGACCGCGCCGTTCGATGTGGTGCAGGCGATCCTGGAGTTCGCGCCGGGCGCGGCCACGCCCTACCACACACACCCAGGCATTGTGATGGTGACGGTGGTAGCAGGCGAGATAACCTTCAATCTGGAGGGAGGCGATAAGGTCTACAAAGCGGGCGAGAGCTTCGTGGAAGTGCCCAATCAGGTCGGCCAGGCGCGCAACGCCGGCACGGTGCCCGCTCGGGTGATGGCCAGCTACCTGCTCCCGCAAGGTGCGCCGCTGTCGACCCCGCACGCAGGACCGATGGCGCCGGCCGCGCTGCCGAAGACTGGCGAGGCCGATCCGCGCGCTCCGAGCGGCTGGCTGTTGCTCGTCGCCGTGATCGGGCTGATCGTCGGCGGATGGTCGCTATGGCGCTGGCGTCGCCGGCAAGGATAAAGATGATCGCGCGCTACCAGGCGATCGAGTCGCCTGGTAGCGTTGACCTATCGCGTTCCAGACGCTTGTGTTGCCAAAGGCGGTGTCCGTCATCATGACGAGGGAGGGTTCCACCAATGCGACGAGTCGCGCCGCTGCACATCGTCGGTAGTCTGCTGATTCTGTGTGCTGGTGGGCTGTGGCTTGTATCCTGTTCACCGACCCGAGCTTTGCTTCCTCCCAGCGCGACCGAGGCCACGTAGTCGACAGCGGTTGGTGGGAGCGGTGAAACGGAGCTGACAAGCTGTAAACACACATTCTCGAACCCCTGTCAGTCCCAGTACTCTTTCAGCCCTACAAGAATTCGGACCGGAAATCTCGTAGCAGAATCATGGTTTCGTGACGAGTTGACGGCCTCCCCGATTGCCGCTACAATCCGCTTCCGCAGCAGCATCACATCCGCGGATCGCCCGCAGACGAAACACCGCTCATTTCAGCGCCAAAAACTCGTACCAGAAATAGTAGACGGAGGGAGATTGCTGTGGCTACCCCACTCCCTGCACTCATGGACGCCTATCTCCAGGCGATGGCCACCAAAGCCACTGGTACGCGCGATGCCTACCGCCGCATTCTGCGCGACCTCAGCACCTGGCTCGCCGCCAAACCTGGCGACGCGGCTGGATTTGCGCCAGACCAACTCACGCAGACCGCCGTCACCATCTATCTGGAGCAGTTGCAAGCCGCCGGCTATAGTCGCAGCCATTGCGCCCGCGTCAAGGCCGTCATCAGCGGCTTTGCCCGCTTCCTGATCGAGGAGCACGGCACCTTGCGGCGCAACCCGACCCGCGGCGTCACTTTGCCGCCGGCGGCCGCCCTGGCGCCGCGCGAGCTTTCCACCGATCAGCGATTCGTGCTGCGCAGCCTGGTCGAGCGGGAAGGCACAGTACGCGGTGCGGCGATCTTCGCCCTGGGCTATTGGGCCGGCTGTCGGGTCAGCGATGTGGCCCATCTGGAAACCGCGCACCTCCACGTCACACCCAAACTGGGCTGGATGACCGTGGGGCATAAAGGCGGCAAACAGCGCACCGTCGATCTCCATAACCAGGCCCGGCGAGCCCTCTACGACTACATCCACGCTGGTGATCTAGCCAGCGAGCGCCGCTATGTGTTCCCCTCGCAGCGTAGCGAACGGCTGACCGAGGCCGGCATCCATCACTGGTTTCGCACCCTCAAAGCCCTGGCCACCACCGCCGAGTGGGAGCTGATCGCGCAAGTGACCTTTCACGACTTGCGGCACGATTTTGCCCATCGGGCACGCGCTGCCGGCTGGAGTCTCGAAGAGGTCGCCTACTACCTGGGCCATCTCTCCAAGACCGGCACGCCCGCCATCCAGACCACTGTCCGCTATACCCAGGTCAGCCGCGACCAGGTCGGCCCAAAACTGCGCCAGATACCGGGCTGAGCCACACACCCAGGAGGATGCGCGATGCCGACCCGCGAAGTGCTCTCCCCGGCCCAACGGGCCTCCTTGCTGACCATCCCCGCGGATTTCTCCGAGCGCGAGCTGGCGCGCTACTACACTCTGACCGAGGAGGATCTGGCGATCATTCAGCGCCGCCGCCGGCCTGAAAATAAGCTCGGTTTCGCGGTCCAGCTCGGGCATCTGCGCTTCCCCGGCTGGCCGTGGGACCCGGCGGTCCCGCTCCCTGCCACGATCGTCGCCTACATTGCTCGCCAGCTCGACCTCGATCCGGCCCACCTGCAAGCCTACGCGATGCGCGATCCGACCCGCCGCGAACACCTGTCCGAGATCCAGCGTGTCTTCGGCTTTCGCCCGTTCACCCTGGGGCGGTATCGCGACCTCGCTCGCTGGCTATTGCCCACCGCGCTGGCCACCGATGTCGGCGCGGTGCTGGTCGGTGCGCTGATCGACGAACTGCGGCTGCGCCAGATTATCATCCCGGCGCTGTCCACGCTGGAGGGGCTGGTGTGGGAAACACGCCGCCGCGCCCGGCGCCAGGTCTACAGTCGCCTAACCGCCAATCTCTCGCTGGAGCAGCAGGCGCAGTTGGAAGAGTTGCTCGATGTGGTGCCCGAGATCCGCCAGACGCGCCTGGTCTGGCTGCGGCAGCCGCCAGGGGTATCAAAACCGGCAACTGTGCTCAAGCTGATCGAGCGCATCCGGTTCATTCGCGCGCTTGGGCTCGATCCGACCGTCACCCGTCAGATCCACCAGAACCGCCTCTTGCAACTGGCTCGCGAAGGCGCGCGTTCCACACCCCAACGTCTCGAAAACCTCGATGTTGGGCGCCGGCTGGCGATCCTGGTGGCCTTTCTCGTGGAGACCGCCGCCACGCTCACGGACTACACGCTGGAGATGCACGACCGCATCATGACGCAGTTCCTGGGCCAATGCAAGCAGAGTTACGCCACCGAAACCGAGAATCACGGACCCGCGTTGCGGGCGACGGCTCGGCGCTACGCTGCGGTTGGCAAGGCGCTGATTACCGCACGAGATGCGGATCAGGACCCCTTCAGCGCGCTGCAAAGCGTGATGCCCTGGGAGCGCTTTGTCGCCAGCGTCACCGAGGCCGAAACGCTCCTCCAGCCCAAGACCGGCGATTATCTCGACGGCCTCAGCGCCTACTACCCGCAGCTGCGCAAGTACGCTCCACTCCTGCTCGACACCTTCACCTTCGCCGGCGCCCCGTCCAGTACCTCGCTGCTCAAGGCGGTGCAGATCCTCCAGGAAATCAACGCCGGCGTGCGCAAGAAGATCCCCGGCACTGCGCCGCGCTCGTTTGTGATGCCGCGCTGGGCCGATCATGTCCTCACTCCGACTGGCATCGATCGCCAGTACTACGAGTTCGCAGTGCTGCACGAACTGCGCAACCACCTGCGCGCCGGCGATGTCTGGGTGCGTGGCAGTCGCCAATTTCGCGAATTTGACGACTATCTCATACCAGGGGTTTCAACAGTAACGGAACAGAAAGTAGCGCTAAGGAAATTCATCACAAGTCGGTGGTGAACGACAGCGGTTCATGATTGGTTCCTTCTGCTACGCTGGCATCTCGTCGGTTGGGACCTCCTCGCTGGCTGACGTGTCCTGCGTCAGTGGGCGAAAGGCACCACGTGTGATCAGCTCTGGGACGGCAAAGCTGTACCGACCCACCAGATTGAAATGGCTGGAGTTCAACGGCCAGAGCCGGGCGAGGTCCTCATCGGCGATGGTCATGCCGCTTGCGCGCAGATAGCCGCGCGCGTGGTCCATATACCACGTGTTCCATAGCACTAATACATTGAGCACCAGGCCCAAGGCATTGAGCTGATCTTCTTGCCCCTCCCGATAGCGCTGCCGGAGTTCGCCGCGCCGTCCGTAGAAGACTTCGCGCGCTAAGCGGTGCCGTTCCTCGCCACGATTGAGCTGGGTTAGCACGCGCCGCCGATAGGCTGCATCATCCAAATAGGCCAGCAGGAAGAGCGATTTTGCGATACGCCCAACCTCCCCGATCGCACGGGCCAGGGTAGAGGCGTGTTGGCCCGCCAGCAATGCCCGAGTAAAGGTCGAGGCCCGCACGGTTTTCAGCTTGAGCGAGCCGGCTACCCGCAGCAAGTCGTCCCAATGCGTTTCAATCAGCCGAGTGGCCACGACATTTTTCGAGACCCCATTCAAGACGCCGTAGTCAGCCGTGCGGTCGATGCGCCAGAGCCTACTTCCACCGGCATCGGCCAGCCGCGGGCTGAATTGGTAGCCCAACAGCCAAAACAGTCCGAAGATAATGTCCGAGTAGCCTGCGGTATCCGTGATCAGCTCAGTGGGAGTGAGGCTGGTTTGATTCTCCAGCAAGCCATCGAGGATGTAGGGCGAGTCGCGCAGGGTGCCAGGGACCACGATCCCATAAAAGCCCGTAAACTGGTCCGAGGTGAAGTTCAGGTAGGTGGCGCCGTTCTCGACGCCGTAGTAGGTCAGGCTGGGTCCGATGTTCACTGCACGGATCGGCACGACAAAGCGCAGCCCATCCGCTGATGCGACCGCTCCCCCTCCCCAGATTTGGGCCAGCGGGATGTGGGTCTGTGCGTCGACCAAGCGCGCATTCGCGCGGCTGATCGTCTCGGCACGGAGACACGTCTGCTGGACCCACTCTAACCGCCGGCGGGTCAAGGCTGGGATATCCGCTCGCACGAGCGGGTCCAGGCCGATATTGCAGGCAGAGGCCAGGAGCACTGCGCAGATGCTGATGGGCAGGTCGGCCATCCGCGGGTTACTGCTGCCCAGCGGAGTAAACTCATCGGCAAATCCCGTGCGGTAGTGGATCTCGAGTAAGGCCTCGGCCAGATCCACCCGTGGCATCAGCGCGTCAAACCGATTGCGCAGCTGGGTCAGGCGGGGTGGCTCCTCCAATTTGTCGAGGCGATCCACCCGCAACCGTTCTTTCTTCTGCTCAGTCTCGATCCGCACGGCGGTATTGTTGGGGAGATTAGCGGCCACGCGGCGGAAGGCACTATCGAGATCCTGGCGCAAGCGGGAGAGCGCGGTTGTGGCAACCGGCTGGTGGTTGAGGATGCGGCAGACTTGGGGGCGCCGATCCTCCCATTCAGCACCCTGGAGGAGGCGCGTGCGGAGGTCGCCCCAGCGATCACTGGGCGTGACGAAGATATCGTGGCGGCGGAGCTTGATCTGGAGCTGTTCCAGCATGCAAAGCGTATAGGCACCTCGATCCACCTCGCGACGCGGCAGGAGGACGAATTTCTTCCAGGGCCGCGGAACAGCATCCCGTGGCGCCTGCCGCATGTCGGGGTCACGACCCCCTTCAATCCGCCGTAAGAAGGCCACAGCATCTAGAATAGCCTCTCCGGCTGGCGTGCTCTCAAAGGCGAGGACGCGCAAGAGGGTCGGTAGAAACCGCCGCACCGTGGTATAGCGCTCGATCAGCTCAGGCTGAGTCGTGGTTTGCGGCGGCCGGGCCAGGCGCTCGACCTGCGTGATAGCATCGGTGATCTTTTGGGGCGAGGTCTCGGCGTAGATCGCGGATCGCACCGTTGCATCGTCATAGGTTGCGTCGATCAGGCGGCGACAGACAGCACTGAGTTGCAGCGCGGCGGCATCGAGATCTGTGAGGGTGCGCAAGCGCTTGTGCTGGCCGACGATCAGGGCTTTGCGGATGAGTTCCGAGATCAGGGCATCGAGCATATCGCAGGCATCGTCGTGGGCAATCGTTTCCATCGCCCGCGCGAACGCGAACAGCGTCGCGAGACGGCGGTCGGGTGGCATGCGCGTGATCGTGGAGGCGCTGCTCAGCACCGCATAGCGCGCCAGGGCATCGAGACGCGCTGGTGGGATGGCCGAGACATCCACCGCGCGCATACCCAGGGCGCGGATCAGCTCGACCCGTTTGAGCGCGCGGATCATGCTGACTGAGGATGTGCCTACCGCCCCACGGCGCAATTGCTCTAACACCGTCATCCGGGTCCGCTCTGGGATGGTGAGCAAGGTCGCAAGCGTTGCTTGTTGATCGGGAGCCAGGATACGCCCAACCACGCGCCAGAGCCGCGCCGCCACTCGATCGCGGACACGCGCAATTAGGCGCGCCAGTACACTGACTCCTGGGAGGAGGATGTTTCGTTCAATCAGCCGGGCAGTGGTCAAGTCGAAGAGGACGCTGGGGCGTTCATCACTCAACCACGTACGCGCGTAGAGCCAGCGGATGAGCCGGAAGTACTCCGGCGGATCAGTAAAGTCGCGATAGCCATACACCTGCTGGATTTCACGGGCATGGCTATAGGGCGTGGCTTCCCGTTCCCGATAGCGCGTGAGCACGCTGATATCGGCGATCGCCAACTGCTGGGCCAGATGGCGCACGACGATCGTGGGGACGTCGGTTGGGTCGGTGAGAAAGGTGCCGAGAAACCGCAGGGTGCCCAACTGGACGGCAAACCCCAACCGCTGATGGCGCCCGCGCCGGCGCTTAATCAGCGCCAGGTCGGTGTCATCAAGGTAGAAGTAGCGGGCCAATTGGGCAGGGGTGGGGTCGCTGGTGTAGCGACCATAGCGGGCGGCCTGGTCATCACTGAGAAACTCGACGGGCATGGGTGCCTCCTGCGCTGCGCCAGGGCTGGGGCCGTCCACCCCCAACGGGCGCACGTGGCCCCACCCACCGCATTGGTCTGATGCGGCGGCGCGGTCACGTCGTATTATCACCGCGTTGACGGGCAGTCCCAGGATCTCGGATGCCTCCGGGCCGACTGGAGTGTCAACCGTTTGCACGATTCGCAAAAGGCTTTACGCCTGGGGATGGGGTGTAATCGGCTCGATCTGTCAAGCAAATCGCCCGAAAGGTCGGTTCTGAAGCCCTATGTTGTATTCCTCACTTTACACATGTGGATGTACGCATGATTGTCCAGCTGTATGTTTCGCACTCCGGCCTAGCTGCGTGTCACAAGCGAATCAGTACATGACTCGTGACACCAATCCCATCACAATGTGACAGTCTTTCGAGTAGCATTGGCGTTGAAGTCTGACTGCACGGCGCGGAGGTGCTCGACATGGCTATATCGACGACCTATCCGAACGACTTCTGCAAGTGCTGAAGCCACGACAGTGACAGAGTCTTCGAAAGGAGAAACCCATGCGAACTTTTCGCGTTTTCGCTCTCATCATACTCGTCGCAGGCTTTATTTCGGCCGTGCCGGTGCAGGTTCGAGCCGAAAACTTTGCGCCGTCCCTGGCCCATCAACCAGAGAAACGGGAACTAGCCGATCCCGGCGAGCTGGAATCCTTTATTGATGACTTGATGGCAGCGCAGATGGAGCCGAATCACGTTCCAGGTGCAACCATCTCTGTTGTGAAGGACGGCAAGCTCTTTTTTGCCAAAGGCTACGGTTACGCCGACGTGCAGAACCGTGTACCGGTCGATCCCGACACGACGCTCTTTAACACTGGTTCCGTCGGCAAGCCGTTTACGTGGACGGCGGTGATGCAGCTCGCCGAGCAAGGCAAGCTGGATTTGAACGCGGATGTCAACACTTACCTCGACTTCAAGATCCCGGCGACGTACCCTGAACCGATCACGCTCATTCACCTCATGACCCATACGCCGGGCTTTGAAGAGCGCCTGTATGGGATCTACGCTTCCGCTCCTGAGAAAATCGTGCCCTTAGGAGAGTGGCTGGCCCGCAACATCCCCGCGCGGGTGCTCCGGCCCGGCGAATTTGCGTCGTATTCCAACTATGGTGCATCCCTGGCCGGCTACATTGTCCAACGGGTGTCGGGGATGTCCTACGACGAATATATCGAGACGAACATCCTACAACCGTTAGGGATGGCAAACAGCACTTCGCGGCAGCCACTGCCGGCGGCACTCGCTGCCCACAGGTCATACGGTTACACATACGCGAACGGCGCATACCAGGCCAAGGATTTTGAGTTGATGAACATTGCGCCCGCAGGATCGATCAGCGCCAGCGCCACCGATATGGCTCACTTCATGATCGCGCACCTGCAAAACGGCCGCTATGGTCAGGCCCGCATCCTCGAAGAAGCCACGGCTCGACAGATGCAGCAACGGCTGTTCACCCTTGATGAGCGGCTTTGGGGTTGGACACACGGCTTCGTGGTGCAGACCAAGAACGGTCAACGGATTCTCATGCATAGCGGCGAATCATCCTTCTTCAAGAGTTTGCTCGTGTTATTGCCCGCCCAAAATGTAGGACTGTTTGTATCAACCAATAGTCCGGGTGGCGAGACGTTACGCACGCTCCTGCTTGAGACATTCATGGATCACTACTATCCCCTGGAACTGCAACCCTTACAACCTCCGGCGGATTTTGCCCAGCGAGCAGCACGCTTCACCGGCAGTTACCAGATGCTTCGCCATTCGTACACTACATGGGAAAAAATAATCGGCCTCTTAGTTCCTGGTCGTTTGCCGATCAGCATCAGTGCGAGCGAGCACGGCACGCTGAGCATGAAGTCAGGTGATGGAACTCAGCGCTTCGTGGAGGTACAACCGCTGGTCTTCCGCGCCGTGGACGGCGACGCTGTACTGATTTTTCGCGAGGATGCCCAGGGCAACGTCAAGTATGCCCTGCTCCAATACATGGCGTATGAAAAGCAAGCCTGGTACGAAGTGCCGCTGTTCCATTATGTCCTGTTCACTACCTGTATGTTGCTCTTCCTCTCGGTCATCATCGCCGCGCTGGTCAACTATTTCGTCAACCGCAGACACACGGATCGCCCGCCACAGCCTCGCATGGCGCGCGTAGCGCGCTGGGTGCTCGGCGGTGCGGCAGTACTCGGTCTCGCCTTCGTGGCATTTTTTCTTATCGCTATCCCCAATGATACCAGTGTGTTAACGGGGGAAGCGCCACTCCTCAACATCTTGGGATTTATCTCAATTCCCCTGGCAGTTCTGGCGGTGGGCGCGCTGGTCTTCACCGTGTTGGCGTGGAAAAACCAGTATTGGCGGCTTGCCGGGCGGATGTACTACACGCTGGGCACGCTGGCAGCTGTAGGCTTTGTGTGGTTTCTGAGTTATTGGAACTTGCTGGGGATGATTTGACCAATAGGCGGACTGCTCACGGGTTATCCGTCGCTCCCATTAGGCGGCGAGCCGAGTATCAACCTGTGATCGCCTCTGGCTTGGCGACACGCCGAACCGTAATCTGCAATCTGCAATTGCACTAAGGAGCAACCTATGCATATACAACGACCTCACTGGCTGATCGCCGGCGGGTTGGCACTGGTGCTGCTCGCTGCCGGATGCAGTCCGAGCGGCCCCACGAGCCGGTTGTCAGCCTCAGCGGCTTCGCCCACGGCAGCTCAGCCACCAGCAACCGCTCCGGCCGCAACCCGACCGTCGGCCACGGCTGCGCCAGCTGCAACCGTGACAGCGATACCGGCCGCGACCGCTGCGCCCGCATCCCCACCAACCAGCGTACCTACGTCCGCACCGGCCGCGCCGACCCAGGCGCCCGCCACGTCAGTACCGGCTGCACCGACCGCCGAGCCGATCGCGATCCTGCCGGCGAGCAGGCTCTGGGTCCGCATTGGAGACACAATTATCGCGCCGGGCGACACGCCACGCATGCTCGACCTCCAATCCCTCGACTACCCATTGATCCGCGACAACGCCCTGGCCGCGCCCGACGGCACGTCGATCGCCTACGTCAGCCAGGAGGACCGGCTGGTGATCGTCGATATGAGCGGCAGCGTGTGGGCACTGCCTGAGGGCCGCGAGATCCAACCAGTCGGCTTCAGCTTCTCACCCAACGGTCGCGCGCTGGCCTTCACGCTTACGGATAGTCAGCGCTGGCGGCTTCAGGTGCTCGACATCCCGAGCGGTGGTGTGCGCACCCTTCAGGAAGGCTTGGCCAGCTCGCAGCCGCAGAGCGAGCTGGCGACCGCGCCCCGACCGCTTGCCTGGACGCTTATCGGCCTGATTGTCGACCGAGTCCTGTGGGGGAGCGATGCGACGCCTCTGGGGATCGCGCTGGTCGGCCCCGCCGACGGGAGCGTGCAAGCGCTGAGCGATACGGCGCATCTGCGGGCCATTCCCGCGCCGGACGGCACGAAGGTCGCGCTGGTGGTCGGCGAGGTGCCGATCGGTGGAACCCCGATGGCCCAGATTACGATCCTGGACATCGCCAGCGGTCACGAAACGGTAATCACGCCCTTGAAACAAGGGTTTGTGAAAGCGCTCCACTGGTCGCCGGACGGCACGATGCTGCTCTACGCCACGTCCGAGGCCTACGAGTCGCTGGTCACTTCGGTCAGTGTGCTGAACGCCGACGGGACAAACGAGCAGCGGGTCGACTTCGGTGTCAAGGGCCTGGAGCTGAAGGTCCACGACCTGGCGTGGCAGGACAGCAAAACAGCGCTGGTGCTCATCGCTGACCAGAACGGCAAGATCGAGCTCAACGCGCTGCCGATCAGTTCCTTCGATCCGACCGGGCTGCGGCCGCTGGCGGCCTTCGGCAAGCAGGCTGCTGACCAGGTGAGCCAGATTCTGTACGTGCCGCGAGGTGGTTGAGCGGGGAAGCCCCAATAAGGCGGAAGGAGCGAAAAGGACGTGATAGCGCTCCGCTCCTTCCACCGTTTTTCGCGCACCTTCCGCTGTGTCTGACGTTCCGCTGTTTCTTGTCCAGGTGTTCGGGCAGGTCGGCAGTGGCGGAAGGTGCGCCAACGTGGTACAGTGGAACGGAGCAAGGAGCTTGGCCGTGAACCGTCTAGTTGTGCCAACACCGCCAGCCGTGGCTTCCGACCGGCCTCAGCAAACTGACTCATATCTGCACGGGCGCCGGCTGCTGCTCGCTAGGGCTGGGTGGTTGGCCGTCGCCGCGGCCGCGCTGGCCCTCTTCGCCGCCGGCATCCCGGCCGAGTTCGTGCAACTTGCGGTTGTGTGCCCGTCCAGCGGCAATTGCCCTCCCCAGGATGGGATTGGGCAATTGTTGCCGGCCGGACTGCATGCCCTGCATGCCCTCGGTCTCTCCCTGAGTTTCTTCGCAGCCTACGCCGTCGCGCTCGACGTCATGGTGGCCGTGGTGTACAGCGCGGTCGCCGCGCTGATCTTCTGGCAGAAGTCCACTGAGCCTATGGCGCTGTTCGCCGCCCTGGCGCTGCTCACATTTGCGACGGCGACCTTCACGGAAAATATGTACGCGCTGGCCGCGGCACACCCGGCCTGGTGGCCGCCGGTCGCCGTCCTCAATTTCCTGGGATCGGCCTGTTTCGGTCTGTTCTTGTATGTCTTTCCGGATGGGCGGTTCGTGCCACGCTGGACGCGCTGGGTGGCGCTCGCCTGGCTGGCCTGGCAAATACCCAAGTATTGGGTTCCCACCTGGCCTGGCCTGAACACCTGGACTATCTGGCTCGATGTCGTCGTCTGGTTGGTCGCCCTGGTCGCCGTCGTCTTTGGGCAGATCTATCGTTATCGCCGGGTATCGAATGCGGTGCAGCGCCAGCAGACCAAGTGGGTGGTCTTCGGCATTGCGGCGGCGCTCTTGGGATACATGAGCACCAACCTGGTGCTGGATGTCGTCGCGCCGGCGCCCACATCCGCCAGTGCGTTGGTCATACTCATGGCCGGGTTCACGCTGATTTACGTGGCCATGCTGTTTATTCCGCTGTCGATCGGGGTCGCCGTGCTGCGCCACCACTTGTTTGACGTCGATGTGCTGATCAACCGCACGCTGGTCTACGGCGCGCTCACGATCTGTGTCGTCGGCCTCTACGTGCTGATCGTCGGTTCACTCGGCGCACTGTTCCAGGCCAGCGGCAACCTGGCTATCTCACTGCTCGCCACCGGCCTGGTGGCAATGCTCTTCCAGCCGCTGCGTGAGCGGCTGCAGCGTGGCGTCAACCACCTCTTGTACGGCGAGCGCGACGAGCCCTATATCGTGCTCGCGCGCCTGGGCCAGCGCCTGGAAGCGACCCTGGCTCCCGACGCCGTGCTGCCCACGATCGTCGAGACGATCGCCCAGGCGCTCAAGTTGCCGTATGCTGCGCTGGCCCTCGATCAGAATGGGCGGTCGGTCACTACGGCGTCAGTGGGCACGCCGGTCGCCCAGCCGATCGAGCTGCCGCTGGTGTATCAGGGCACGACGATCGGCCAGCTTCTGCTGGGGCCACGCGCACCCAGTGAGCCGTTCACCGTCACTGACCGGCGGCTATTGGATGACCTGGCGCACCAGGTGGCGGTGGCCGCCCACGCAGTGCGGCTGACTGCCGAGCTTCAGCAGGTCGCTCTCGAGCTGCAGCGCTCGCGCGAGCGTCTGGTGGTCGCCCGCGAGGAGGAGCGCCGCAGATTGCGTCGCGACCTGCACGATGGGCTCGGCCCCACCTTGGCCGCGCTGGCGTTATCGGCGAGCGCTGTTCCCGACCTGATCTCGGCCAATCCAACCGCAGCGGCATCCCTGGCGAAGCAGCTCGAGGCTGACATCCGCACGACGGTTGGGGAGATCCGACGGCTGATCCACGGCCTGCGCCCGCCAGCGCTGGATGAATTAGGGCTCGCCGGGGCGGTACGTGACCGCGCGGCGCAGCTCACCAGCCATCAGCAGAGCAGCGCGGCGCCCAGCCTGCGTGTGACGGTCGAGGCCCCAGAGCGCCTGCCGCCGCTCCCAGCCGCCGTGGAGGTCGCCGCCTACCGGATCGTCGAGGAGGCGCTGACCAACGTGTCACGCCATGCCCAGGCGCGTATGTGCGCCGTGCGGCTGGCGCTAACCGATGTGCTGGAGGTGGAGATAGCCGACGATGGTATCGGCATACCGACCGAGCGCCGAGCGGGTGTTGGTCTGCTGTCGATGCGTGAACGTGCTGCGGAATTGGGCGGCGCATGCGTGATTGAAGCGTTAGGTGAGTTGGGCACCCGCGTGTATGCCCAGATCCCGCTGCCGAAGGAGTGAGGTGATGGAATCGTTACGTGTGCTGATCGCCGACGACCACCCGCTCTTCCGCCATGGCATCGCTGCGCTCCTCGCGGCGACGCCGGAGTTTCAGGTGGTGGGCGAGGCGAGAAGCGGCGAGGAGGTCGTGACGCTAGCCGAGCGGTTGCAGCCGGACGTCATCCTGATGGACATCCGCATGCCCGGCATCAGTGGCATCGACGCCACGCGGCAGATCCTGCACACCAGCCCGCACATTCGCATCTTGATGGTCACAATGTCGGAGGACAACGCCTCCGTGTTCGCGGCCATGCAAGCGGGAGCGCGCGGCTACGTGCTCAAGGAGGCGCAGAAGGACGATATGCTGCGAGCCATCCGCGCGGTCGGTCGTGGCGAGGCGATCTTCAGCCCGGCAGTTGCTAGTCGCTTGATCGATTTCTTTGCTGCGCCCAGGCCGCTCGGCCCCCCGTTGGCCTTCCCCGAGCTGACGGAGCGCGAGCGCGAGATCCTGATCTTGATCGCGCAGGGCCACAGCAATCCGGCGATCGCCGAGCGGTTGGTGCTCAGCCCGAGTACCGTTCGCAACTACGTCTCGAACATCTTCAGTAAGCTGCAAGTGGCGGATCGGGCGCAGGCGATCATCCGCGCCCGGGAAGCGGGCCTCGCGTACGATGGTGGGTAGCGCCTGCAGTTGGGCTGCGAGGTGGTAGAGCGGCGCAGTGAATGCGTGAGACCTGAGCTGCCCTGGTCACCACCTCCATACACACGTCGTATTCCGATACAAAGCCACAGGTGGACGCAAAGTTGGTTCGCTTGCTGTGCAACTCACGTGCTCCTTAGTTATCCAAGAGCCCGGTAGATCTTACTGATTGTGAGAAATTTCCTTAGCGCTACTTTCTGCTCCATTGTTGTGAAAAGCCCTACCACTCGCCGCTTGGGAAGCCCAAAAGCAGATGGATGAGTGGACGCTGGCGGTTCCCCAATCGTTCACCGACTACCTGGTCCAGCAGCGGACCCTGCTCCATGAGCAACTGACCATCGTCAACGATCAGTTGGCCGCACAAACGCTGCAGGATGTCACCCTGCGCAATGGCAAACTGCGCCTGACCCGCCTGGAGAAGGCCGTCCCCGATGATATCGAAGAGTTCACACGACGGGTCTATGCCTACGTCCCCTTTATCAAGCTCACCGAGCTGATGCTGGAGGTCGATGCATCGACCCGCTTCAGCCGGCATGCGACCCATCTCCAGTCCGGGGCCGCACCTAAAGACATTACCGCGCTGTACGCCGTCATTTTGGCCGATGCGATCAATCTGGGGCTGACCCGCATGGCCGATGCGGTTCCCGGTATGACCTTTGAGCGCCTGGCCTGGGTCGCGGATTGGTACGTGCGCGAGGACACCTACACCAAGATGCTGGCCGAGATTGTCAATCGCTTGAACCAGCACCCGTTTGCCGCCAACTGGGGACCGGGGACAACCTCATCCTCCGATACCCAGTGGTTCCCATCGGGCGGTCGCCGGAACGCGAGGGCGCAGGTGAATGCCAAATACGGCCGCAGGCCGGGTCTGAAAATCGGCACGCACCTATCCGACCGCTACGCGCCGTACTTTACGAACGTGATCACCTCCACGGCCCACGAGGCGCCCTACGTGGTCGATGGGCTGCTCTATCACGAGACCGATCTCAAAATCCGCGAGCACTACACCGACACCGGCGGTTACACCGAGCAGGTGTTTGCCACCTTGAGTATGCTGGGCTTTCGGTTTGCGCCGCGCATCCGGCATCTGGGCGATCTGTGTCTCTACGCCTTGGAGCCGCCCTCCAGCTATCCGACGCTGGAGCCGCTCATTCGGGGAACGGTCAACCTCAAGCGGCTGGAAACCTATTGGGACGACATCCTGCGCTTCGGGGCGTCGATCCAACAGGGAACCGTGACCGCCTCATTGATATTGCGCAAGCTCGCGGCCTATCCGCGCCAGAATAGCCTGGCGCTTGCGCTACGGGACATGGGGCACCTGGAGCGGACACTGTTTGAGCTGGCCTGGGTCCAAGACGCCGCGTTGCGGCGGCGGGTGCTCGTGGGTCTGAACAAGGGGGAGAGCCGCAACGCCTTAGCGCGAGCGGTGCGCTTCAACCGGGGCGGCGAGATGCACGACCGCTCCTACGAAGATCAGCAGCATCGCGCCAGCGGCTTGAATCTGATCGTCGCCGCAATTGCGCTGTGGAACACGGTCCACCTCGACCGCGCGGTGAGCACGATGCGGGAGCAGGGGATCGCTGTCCCGGAGGAGTATCTGCGGCATCTCTCGCCGCTGCATTGGGATCATATCTTGCTCAGCGGCGACTACCACTGGAACCGGCAGTTGAAAACCAACCTGGAGCAACTGCGTCCCTTGCCCAAGAAGGCCCGTGATGAGGGTTCGGCTTAGCGTACAGATTTCGGATGTTGAAGGGTACCGCTCGCGCCTTAGCGTACAGTTTTCCCGTTTTTCTACGGCGACGACAGCGGGGGAAAGGTGCGATCCTATCCGCTTTCAGTTAACGTACAGTTTTCCCATTTTTATACGGCAGGCCGATTGGTACATTACTCCAATGTTCGAACAGTTTTTACCCGAATCCTCGAACGTTTCCTTCAATCTTCGAACAAAGGGCTTCCAGCGAGGCTACTGAGTTCCGCTCGTTGGCTTCCCCAAGCGGCGGAAGCCGCGTATCGTAG
>WNFV01007185.1_pt1 | contig 15503 bp, 9 predicted proteins | sample 5400101 | NCBI WGS metagenome assembly WNFV01 (sample SAMN13153361, study PRJNA577476) | soil metagenome | isolation source: 115 cm soil or saprolite under grassland replicate 1 | place: USA:California | collected 2016-06-15 | reverse complement strand
TGCCGCCGTAAACCCCATTTTGCTCGAGAAAATGCCAGCCTTTGCGCTTCGCATAATAGAATATGGCTGGATTGCCACCGTCCACGGCGACGATCAATGCATCGTTCGCCGTAATTTTGTTTAGTTCCAGGCCGGCATTTCGATGTTGTACGGCTGACGATTCGTAAAAGGGTCGCACGTACAGGAAGGCCAGGGTTGCGAACGAGCTTGCAAGCAAAACCGAGAAGCCCACGACCACAGCGCGCGAAGAAATTTTTGATCCAAAAAAATCGCAACCGACGCCGGCAAACGCAGCCGCGATGGGCACGAGTGGAAGCTGGTACCACGGATGGCGATTGCCGTAACCGACAGCTACAACAAACAGGACCATGGCAGCAAGCCACCAATCAAAGAGGCAACCATATCTTCCGCGCGGCGCGACAAACAAACCGATGAGCATCATAACCGCTAGAACAGGCGTGAGACTGGACGTCGCAGTCTGTTGCGCGATGTCCCAGTACCACGAGAAACTTTCCAGCCGAACTCCCCCGGCACCGAAGAAATGATGCGGATAAAATCTCTCGGCGATTTGATAGGCGTGCCAATACCAGATGGTCGAAGGCAACAATGTAATTGCCGCGAAAAGAGCCAACTGTAGCCGCGGGCGTTGACCGCGGCCGCCCCAAACGTAACGAGGTTGAGCAGGGCCGAGGTCGGCGCCCTCGGCTACAGCAAGATACAAAATCGGCGCGGCAATCACGATGCTCGTGACCTTGATCAGGATCGACAAGGAAATCGCAATCGCAGCCAGATAAAACGCCGCCATTTTGCGATCGCGAAGCCAACGCAGAAAAAAATACAATCCAATGATCGCCAGGCTAAGCGATGGCACATCTGGCAAGAAAGAGCGACCGGCGAAGACGTTCAGTGGCGCAAAAGCGTAAAAAAACGTAGCCCAAATCGCCGCGGTGCCGCTGAAGCTTTCGCGCACGAGCAAAAAGAAAAATGGGAGCGAGATAGCAAAGAAAATCACGGACTGGCTGCGCCCAATCCACTCGTGAATGCCGGCAAATTTGTAACAGATCGCCGCGAGAAAAGGGAGAATGGGAAACTCCGTTCCCACGTACCCGGATGACGCGCCGGCCCAGTCGATCTGAGGATAACCAAAACGAAAACCGTGTTCGAAAAAGTTGCGCGCAATCGCTGCGACATCGCTTTGTCTCCAGCTCCAATGATCGACATAAGATTGATCGATCAAAATCAGCCGCACAGCCACGGCGAAGATCCACATGACTATTACAAACTTGGTAAAGTGGACTCGATAGGGAGGCCGCGTCGCGCCGGAAGTCCACCGATTGGCTGAACCCGTTCCGTCTCGAGCTTTCGGCGGGCAGCCCAGGCCTCCTAGCATTTGTCCGCCTCTCCCCTTACGTGAGGGGAGAGGATTGAGGTGAGGGGTTTCAGGCATGACGCGACTACAAAACCAACCCTCACTCTACCCTCTTCCTTTGGAAAGGGAGAGGCGACAAACAGCGGTCAACAGGCATGGGCCGAGCGCGCTCCATCGAAATTGTCACATGCGCGCTCTGGAATGCGCATCTGCCGGCGTCTTGACAGTCGATGTAAAGTCAATCGTGTACGGGAATCTCTAATCGCGGAGAAAGAGGTTACATGAAATCGACGGCTCTCCTTCCTCGGCCGAAGTTTGGCTCTGCCGCCAGTACGGGCTTATTCGTGCTCGTCTTATTGATCGTCTTCGGGATTATGGCTGCCCGTGCGCAGAACGAGCCCATTCTCGTGCCTGACGCCGTTGATTATCAGAAACTGCTTCCCATTTTGCCGGACCCGCCGCAGGGCTGGCTCGCTGACAAAGCGGAAGGTTCGACGGAAGACGTCGGCGGATTCAAAATAACAAACGTACATCGCGACTATCACAAGGGCGAGGGCGACAAAGCCCCGACAGCGGCGATCAGCATCCTCGATTCGGTTGCAAATCCGGATTACGTGAATGCCACCACCGCTGCGTGGAACAACAACAGTGAAACCAGCGAGGGTTACGGCAAGTCTGTCACCATCGATGGAAACCCTGGGTTTGAAGCATTCGAGAAGGAAAACAAACATGCCACGCTATGGGTCATGATCGCCAATCGTTATTTTGTTCAGATCGAGTTGCAGAACCAGGATCCAAAAGAATTGCAGGAATGGGTCAAACGCGTCGATTTGAAACGACTCGCCGAGATCAAGTAACTGGGATGCACATATCCTGCGACAAGGAGCTGATAAGAAAACAAGTTGGTCGCACGCGTGGTGACGTTTGGGATCGGCTTTATCGCTTAAACCGATTCATGGCAAAGTTCCCGCGGTCACAGCGGGCCGACGATGGACACGCCGTACGAAAAATTGTTGGCAAAGCTCGCCCGGGCTGAAGTCAAATTCATTATCGTGGGCGGAGTGGCTGTTGCCCTGAACGGCTTCGTCCGCACCACTGAAGACGTGGACATTCTGATCGAATCGTCGGTCGAAAACGTCACGCGACTGCTCAATGAACTGAGAAACTTCGCCATTCGGATCATCGAAGATTTTCCTCTCGACGTGTTTACGATCATTCGAGGTAAGCGCTATGCTGACCTGGTTGGCTCTACGAAGCCTACACGAATCGATGATGTTGATGTGCGCTACCTCGACGCCGAGACACTCATTGCGCTCAAAAAGGACTCGCAGCGGGATCAAGATCGAATCGACGTATCGGCTTTGCGATCGCTGCAGAATAAACCAAGCCCGTAAACACCCATTCAGCGCGGTAATTTTTTGATCGTGATCTCAACTCATCGGTTGATTACTTCGCCTTCTGCGCCTCGCTGGTCATCGGCACGAAACGCACCGGCAGTGTGGCGCTTTGTTTTAATTGGCCGTTTTTCTTTTCCAGCAGGTACAATTCCTGAGCAAATCGGTCGCCGACAGGAATGACCATGCGCCCGTCGTCTTTCAATTGATCGACGAGCAGCTGTGGAACTTTATCCGGCGCGCAGGTCACGATGATCGCATCGAAGGGTCCCGCTTCCGGCCAGCCCTTGTAACCGTCACCGATTTTCAGATGCACATTTTTGTAACCGAGCCGCTGCAATGTCGCCTCGGCGTTTTTCGCCAACGGTTCGACGATCTCGACGGAGTACACCTCCGACACGAGCTCGGCCAAAATCGCCGCCTGGTAACCTGAGCCAGTCCCTACCTCCAAAACATGGTCGCTCGGTTTCGGACGCAATTGCTCCGTCATGAACGCCACAATGTATGGCTGCGAAATGGTTTGACCATAACCAATCGGCAACGGGCCATCTTCATAACTGGCAGCTCGCGACTCCGGGGTGACAAATTCTTCGCGTGGCACTTTCGCCATTGCGGCGAGCACGCGTTGGTCGTTGATACCGCGTGTCGTCAGCTGCTGTTGGATCATGCGCTGACGCTGAACCGCGAAATCCGAGGCTGGGGTCGGTCTCTGCCCGCAAGCGGTTGTCGCAAGCGCCGCGAGAATCAGAAATTCCGAAACTCGTCTCACACAAAAAATGTAGTTCATACACAGGCAACGCGAAACCTATAGCCGTCGAACTTTGCGCGGCGCAATGCCGCGCCTGTGACAAGCATGCGGCTCTCGGAAAACTGTTCCGGCCAGCAATGGCTTCAAAATCCAAGCATGAGCACGCCAGTCGTCGGACAGCTTTATTTTCTTGAGAAGAGAAACGCGCGTTTGACCACTTGCGCGTGGGTCAGTGGCTGAACCGCCGCGGCCCAGGCCACCGCGCCGCTCCGGCCCGTGAGCCCGCTGCCGCGGCGGCGCCAGCTAGCGGGCATCGAGCTGCTTCACCTTCTTTCTCGTTCTCAGAATGGGCAATTACCTGGGTTCGGCTCGTCGATCCGTCTCGCCACGCCGGTTGGAACGAGCTGCATCACGACATTCACCAGGGGGACGTTGCCTTCGTTTCGCAGCATGTGCACCTCGCCGGCTGGTTCGAAGAAGCTCCCCCCAGTCGGGATCACGTGCGGTGTGCAGGTGGGGTCGTCAGCCTCGTAGAAGGTCGCGGTGCCGGACTTGACGATCCCGAAGCTCGGCCCCGGGTGGCTGTGCCAGCCGGACGTCCCGCCCGGGTCAACGGTGACCTCTACGACGTGGAGGTCCGACACTCCCTTCGTCTTGATCTTCGCTTGCCAGTCGTCGGTCTTGGCGTAGGCATCGATCTCGTCGAACTGCGCGATCGGGGCAAGATACGTGGTGTGAAAGCCCGACGGGGGCGTTGCCAGGGCCGGCACGACTATTAACGCGGCGACGGCGACGAGCGCCAGTGCGATGAGAAGTGGCAGAATTAGTATTTTTTTGAACTTAGTCAGCGGATTCATTTGTTCTTCCTTTCTTTGTTGAGGCTCGCTTTTTGTTGGCATGTTTTGTGTGATTACAGTTGGAGATGTACAGCCGGAAATTCGGCCTGAGGTTACGCGGAAAATGCGGAAATCTTCCGCCAGATGAACACTGATTGACATGCTGGCTCGAAAAAGCAGGGGACTTGTGGTTCTTCCATTCTTTCCTCCTCCGGCGATTGCACGGTGCGCGCTAACGGCTCTTGCAATTGCGACGAACTGATCCTGCACGTAACGCGCCTGCCGCCGCCGCCGCAGCAGCAGCAGCAGCGGCGCAGGAGCAAGGCCTGTTATCGCGGAGGCCCGAAGGTGAGGAATTCCGGGCGGCCGAAGCCGGAGGCAAAAACGGTGTGCGTTCCGTCCGGAAAGAACTTCAAGATGTCGCCGGGCTGAATTGCCTCGGCTACGAAGAGATTGCCCGAGCTGTCAAAGGCCAGGCCCCGAGGAAAAGTCAGGCCCGTAGCGAAGGTGCTCGGCACGCCATTTGTGAATTTGAGAATTGTGTCGCTTCCCGGGTCGCCAATGAATGTTTCCGTGGAAACGAAGAGGTTGCCGCTCCTGTCAAAAGCAAGCCCAACGGGATATGCGCCGGGCGCGAAGGCGTCTGGGCCGGCGAAAACAGTGCGCGTTCCATTCGGAGCGAATTTAAAGATCGTTCGGTCTGGGCCAAAATCCACAACGCCCTCGGCTGCGTAGAGGTTGCCGGCGCTGTCGAAAGCCAGGCCCCAGCCCTGACTGGGAACGGAGCCGAAGACGATCCGTTCTCCATCTGGTGTGAACTTGAAGATAGTGCTGGCCCCTGTGGGACTAGTTTGATCGTTCGCCATGACATAGGCATTGCCCGCGTTGTCTACGGCAAGGCCTTCAAAGAAAAAGTTAACGGCGCTGCCAACGGTACTGACGTGGTTGCGCAGGTTGAATTTCAGCACTCTCCCAATGAGGAGGTCACGGTCGCCCGGCGCAACGGTTTCCGCTGCGAAAAGATTGCCGATGCTGTCAAAGGCCAACCCTCGGGGGAACAACAACCCCGAAGCGTAGGTACTCTGCGTCCCAGATGGCGTGAACTCGAGGATTGCGTGCGATGGGCGGACTTGAACTGAGACGTAGAGATTCTGTGCGTGAGCGGCGGTGACTAACGCGAAGATCGCGCCAAGGCTGAGAAGTGGCAGAATTAATATTTTTTTGAACTGAGTCAGTGGATTCATGGTTCTTCCTTTCTTTGTTGAGGCTGGATTGTTGTTGGCATGTACAGCCGGAAATTCGGCCTGAGGTTACAGGGAAAATTCGGAAATCTTTTGAAAACCCGCAGAGGTCAGCCCGCGAATAACGCGAACAGACGCGAATAGATCAAAACGATCTACTTTTATGAGGCGACGACCTATTTGCTGGCAGCCTTGGCTGCGGCAACGATCTGGTCGAAGCGCGGATCACCGCGCAAAAAATCCCATCATGGATTGAAGCGGGGATCGCTGTATATCGGCCCAACCCGGGAATGGTTGCGATGACACTTCCTGATATGGTGCTCGTCCTGCTAAATTGCTCCGGCTCGGTTAGAATCTCTTCTTTAGCTGGACGTACCAGAACCGGCCTTTGATCGTGGCAAGCGACTCGTCGTAGCCGTTCTCGAAAGAGGCAGCGACAAACGGGGGATCTGCATCTAACACGTTCTGCATCCCAAGTGTAATCGTCGTGTTATTTAACCAAGCGCGCCATCCACATGGATTGTACTCGGCCGTAGAAACCGGTAGAACGTTTTTCTCCCTGCCGTCCTTCATGTTTACGTTTTTACCGCCATCCTTGGCGAAACCGGGCACCTCCGCAGGAGCGGGTGGTGGCAGATTGAATGTGTACGATGCGATTAAGTCGAGCGTAGTCCATGCGGCCACTTTCCGCGCGCGCTGAGGAAAAGGAGCGGCGTTATCTCCCGGACCGCCGGTTCTAGGCATATTTACTTTCGGCGATCCTGTGAGACTGACATTGTCATCTTCGTATTGCCCGGTGTAATGGACCACCGCGCCTACATCCAAACCCTGCAGCCACGTGTCAGCCGGACCATCATAGAACAGACTGAAATTAGCTCGATTCCACGGCAGCGAACTGGTCAGGGTGAATCCCGGCGGAATAAACTCGCCCGCGATACCGAACCGTTTTGTATCAGGCAAAATCTGAAGCTCAGCCCGGGATAGCCATGTGCCGTTGACCGTTGCCGTTAGTCTGCCGAAATCCCCGTGGCCAAAAATTGAAGAGTCCAGAATATAGATCGCTTCGTAGTCGAGACCTTCAAAAATCGCGCCTGTAAGGTTTTCGTTGGGATCAATGACCAAAATGATTGGTCCCGGTTTACCAGGAGTCGTAGAAGGACCACGGATAACCAGATCGGGGTTGTTGAGGTCAACAGTGAATTGCGTGCCGAGGAGCGACGCGATCGATCGCATATCAATATGCCACCAATCCGCAGTGAGCGTCAGGCCCCTGAGCCATTTCGGGCTGTAAATGACCCCGTAAGACCATTCATAGGCCACCTCCGGCTGTAGGTTGGGATTTCCTATAAAGCGAGTTCCGGGGAAATAGGACACTTTTAAAATAGGGTCGAAAATGAAGTCACCGATGCCCTCCGTGGAAGCGGGTGAAATTTCCGATAGGGCCGGAGCATGAAACGCTTCGGTGTAACTACCACGCAAGGTAAGGGCGCCAATATATTTTGGATCAAGCGGCTGCCAGCGAACCGAGACCTTCGGTTTCTGCGCGTTATACTGGCTATGCGTCGCCGGCTGAAATGGGAAGGCTCCAGAAGGTAGAACTGCAGAGGTGTTCTGGCTGTACCATTCCTCGCGCTCGGCAAAGTCAACCTCGAAGCTGTAGAAACCGGGGAAGTTCCACGTTGGACTGGTGAAGGGAACCCGCACTTCCTGGTAGATTGACCAAACATCGCGGTTCACCCGTGCGCTTTCCCCATTCGTCGAGCCAATGCTTTGAAACGTTGTGTTAAGCGCGTCGCGATCGCGTGTCCATCTCGGCGCGTCATACTCACCGCCAAGAGCAAAGGAGACTGGCCCGGCGGGAAGGTTAAACAAGTTACCGTTAATGGTGACATAGCCAATGGGCAACTCATATTCGCCCGAGTTATGCAGGTTGACGTAAACTCTGGCCCTGGCCGCCTTCGTGTTGTGGCCATTGAAATTGAGGAACGGATCAAATGCCGTAGCGGGATCCGTATCCAAAAGTGCTTCCCGCAACCCAGGCTGGCTAGCTTCGCCCACGGACAAATCCTGCCCCTCGTTCCGAGAATAACGAAAACCTAGCTCCCAGTTCCACGTCTTGAAGTAGTCGCCAAATTCCCCCATCTCACCGCGCAGGCCAACATCGAACAAATAATCCTGGTAAGTGAACTTTTCGTGTCTCGGACCGGTGTCGTTAATGCCGCGAAACCGAACGCCTGTAGTGACCGGAAGACCGGAGCCGTCAGGAAAGAAATTTGGAATCGTCGCATCAGCGACTGTGAACGGATTCCATGCGTTCACGATTGGGACACTGGCGCCCCTGGGACCAAAGTTCCCCCCGAATGGATCGGGCGTAGACGGCACAGCTGCCAGGGACGCGTCGAAAAATGAGCGGACATATTTAAAGTCGGCAAACACCGTCAGGTATTTGTCACACAGATCGCGGGTGAAGGAACCGTAGAAGGCTTGACGATCCGCCGGAGGGAGGTCCGGCGTGAAAGCTGCGAAGTTAAGGCGGAAGTAGTCGCCACCCCCCTTGTAATCGGTGCCGGTTTGTGGACGGAATTGGATTGCATGGGGGCCGATGATACCGGGGGCTCCTGGATATGCGTTGGGATTAACCGCAAAGGGACTCTTATAGAACGGAGAAGTTGCCGCGTTTGGTGCCGAGTGCGGAAGGGGCGTGTTCACGCCGGGCAGCGGGAGACCGCCCGGGCCGAAAAACATGCTCGGTAGTAGCCTGCGGGCGGGGGGTCCAATGCCGCCAGGGACATCTCCGTTGCGAAGTTCGAACCCACCCCAGGGGATTTGAAACGCGTTACTGGACAGGTCGCGGTCGCGGCTGAAGACACCGCCGGTACGCTGCCAGAAATCGGCGATGACAACGATATTGGTCTTGTCATCTCCCGTCCCGGCTTTCAGCCATGCCTCCCACTCACCCATGTCGTTGGACGCTCCGAGGTTTGTATTCCCGTAACTCCCCCCGATCTCCAGACCACGGAACTTGTGTATCAAAAAGAAGTTGACTACGCCGGCGACCGCGTCGGAGCCATACACTGCCGAAGCGCCATCCTTCAAGATGTCGACGTGATCAATCATTGGAAACGGAAGGAGGTTAATGTCCACACCGCTGCCGAACCCGACGCCGCTCAACGAACCAAAGGCGACACGTTTTCCGTCAACCAGCACCAGGGTTTCTTTGGCCAACAAGCCGCGCACGTTGAATTGGACAGTACCGTCACCGCCGTTGGCGATGTTAAGGTTTGTGGTTCCGCCAGCCTCTTGGGGCAGAAAAGTTGTCAGGTCCGTTGCATTACGGATGCCCAGTTTTTCGAGGTCTGCCGGACGATAGGTATCCACTGGGTTCGGGCCGACTTCTTCCGCCGTCGGAATGTTCGAGCCAGTGACGATAACTTGCTCGATTATAACGCCAGCGTGGCCAGCTCTCTCTGCCGCGGGCGATGGATTCTGCGCGAACGCCGCGAGGATCGAACAAAAGACGCCCCCAATGATCGCGAGCCACAAACCGGTATGGTAAGGCTTGTTCATTACGGGGGCATTCCTGTAACGTCCCTCGCGAATTCCTCACCGACAGGCGTAACAGATTTTTACATCCGCTAACAAGCTTTCTTTTGAAATTTAATCGGCTAACCTAGTGCGGGGGGCTGGGGGCCGCATTGGGAGGAGAAACAGGCTGAACGTCGGACGGAAAGAGCGTTAGTAATTCCGGCGGAGTCGCTCGCGAATCCTGCAACTGGCCGTCGAAATACACTCGCACGATGAATCCGCCATATCGCCGTCCGTCAGCAGGAGGTATTTTGGTTTTCGGACGCACGTAAGTTGCTGCCAGGAACTTCGGATTCGCATCCGTCCAGTCCCGGACGGGCGTAAGCCAATCATAACTAACTCGTGCATCAGTTGGCTTCATTCCTTTATCTTTCGTGAGGTCGTAGAAGGAGACGCTAATTTTTACAACGTGGTCATTTTGGATATTTGGTCGTGGCTTTACTCCAACTTTTAGCGTGTAGTGACTCTGCGCGTTCGGATCGGCAGTCTCTGATAGCGTGGTCTCGGTGATCGCCAAAATTGTGTCCTGCGAAGCACCGATTCGCCGTAAAAGATGAGGGAACCTAGCGTCGGAATGGAGCGCACGAAATTCGGGGAGAAACGCGATCCACTGCAATATGCCCGAGTGTTCTTCAAAGGCGCGCTCGAGCCAGCGGAAAGCTTCTTCTTTATCGCCAAGCGCGGTCGAAACTGCCGCTATCAAAGGTGCTGAGACGTATCGTTTCTCTCTCACTTGCACAAGCTGGGAACGAATATTTCGCGCCTCGATCTCGCGGCCCATGCGCAGGTAGGTGATGGCAAGCCCGCTGCTGGGGAGATGCGTTGCCTCCTGGGCTTTGGTGTAAAGCGCGATCGCTTCAGCGAAACTGCCTTTCTCGCGATACGCGGCGGCCAGAACCGAATCGAGATAAAAGTAATTTGGATCGAGCTGGAGCGTCCGCTGGCCTTCGGTAACTGCATCATCCATGCGGTCATTAGCCAGGTAGGCGGCGGTGGCAACGTAGCTGGTGATGGGCGACACTGGATCTAATTTCTTAGCCTCCAGAATAAGTCGAAGACCGTCTTTTAGCTCGCCGCGAAAGAGTGGGTGCAGCCCCGAGAAGAAGTGAGCCGGCGCTGAGTTGGCATCGAGCTGGAGCGCGCGTTTCAACTCTTCATCCGCGCCGGCCAGGTCCCAGTCGAGGACCCGTTTCGCTTCGCTAAGGTAGCAATGCGCCTCGGCATCTGTCTCGTCGAGCGCGATTGCCTTAAAAGCTGCTTCTTTTGACGCCGGGTAAGCATCGAGTGGTTTTACGTAAACGTCGGCCAGAAAATACCAAACCTTCGCGATCCCAGTCCAGGCACGCGAAAATGTCGGATCTTTCTCGACAGCGCGCTGAAAGAAACGGAGCGCCCTCCGCAAATCCTCCTCGCTGCTCTTGTTTGAGAAATAAAGGCCTTGGAGGTAAAGATCGTAAACCTCTGGGTTACGTTGTTCATGGGCGGGAAGTGAAACCGCGAGCTTGATCTTGAGCGCGTCAACAATGGAGTGAGTTATTTCATCTTGCAGCGCAAACACGCCCTGCAATTCGCGTTCGTAGGTTTCCGACCAAATCCGAAAACCGTTGCGTGCGTTAATCAACTGTGTGGTTATTCGAACGTGATTACCCTCGCGTCGCAAACTTCCCTCTAGCACGTTTTCGACGTTGAGCTTTTTCCCTATCTCGCTCACATCCGTTCTTTTCCCTTTGAATGAAAACGACGAGGTGCGGGCAACGACGCGCAGCCCATCGACCTTGGCCAGTCCCTCGAGGATCTCCTCGCTCATGCCGTCGCAGAAATACTCTTGGTCTTTTGTCTCGCTAAGATCGAGGAATGGCAGCACCGCGATGCTTTTCTCGGGTGGTGAGCTCGTCGGCAGGTTCCGATGCCAGTAGAATGGAAGCGCCAGCGTCATCGCGCCTATCGCCGCTGCGAGGGCGACCAGTGATGCCGCTAGCAACGCACTCGTTGGATTCCGCCGCACCCATTTCCTTCCTCGGGCGAAGATTCCGGTGCGCCGGGCGCGGATCGGCTCATCCTTTAGCCAGCGTTCAAGATCTTCGGCGAGCGCGAGGGCCGAAGAATAACGGCGCTGCGGATCTTTATCGAGGCACTTCAGGCAGATCGTTGCAAGATCGCGATCTATTTTCCGATTCCACAAACGCGGTTGCCGCGGCTCGGTGTCCAAAACCAATCGGACCGTTTCAAAGGTTGTTCCCCCAGCAAAAGGTGGATGGCCAGTGAGCATTTGGTAAAGCACTGCGCCCAGTCCGTAGATATCCGTGGCGCTAGTGACGGCCGCGTTATTTCCCACCGCTTGTTCCGGCGCCATGTAACTGGGAGTGCCCAAAACTTCCATCGTGCGCGTGACGGTACTCTCTGTCTCGGCCAACCGTGCCAGCCCGAAATCGGTGAGATGCGGTTCGCCTTCTGCGTCCAGCAGAATGTTTCCGGGTTTGATGTCGCGATGAAGGATGCCGTGCTCATGCGCATAGGAAACCGTGCGGGCCAGCTTGGCGATCAGCTCCGCTGCGTGACGGATCGGCATCGGTTCGCGCTTCGCGACGGCATCGAGCTGGCCGCCTTCCACCAGTCCCATGCTGAAGTAACAGGCACCGTCGCGCTCTCCGACTTCGTAAATCGGGACGATGCACGGATGGTTCAGGCTGGCGGCGGCTTCTGCTTCCAGACGAAAGCGCTTCACGTGTGCTTCTGTCGCCCAGTGAGCGAGACCAATCACTTTGAGCGCCACGATTCGGTTCAGACTTTTTTGTCGTGCCCGATAAACCACGCCCTGGCCACCGCGCCCGATCTCTTCGAGTAATTCGTAATCGCCGAAATCTTTCAACATCCGGGCGATTGTTGGCTCGGACGCCTCATCGTTTTCGTCATCGAGCGAGGCAAGACCAGTCCGCACCAGGCATACACTGCAACATCCCTGCGGCGCGTCGGCGAACACCGTGGCCCCGCATTTTGGGCAAACTCTGCTGGTGTTTGTCATCATGTTTTCCGGCCGATTTATCGTCCCCATCTGTACTGCCGGAAATTCTTTCACAGGTTACGTTTGTAATGCGGACATGAAATGCCGCAGCTCATCCTCGACATCGTCCGGCACCGCGACGGTGTGGGCGATCTCGTCGTGCAACAATTGTCGATACCGATAGCGCAAGCGGTGAAACGCTTGTTTCACAGCGTTTTCGGTCATTTGCATTTCGGCGGCAATTTTAGCCTGCGAAGGCCGGCCGGATTCCCCGGCGAGTAATTCTTTCAAGTGATCGAATAACGGCAGTCTGCCAGCGGCTTCATATTCGGCTCGGAGCCTTGCGAGGACTTGGTCCAATAATGTTAATGCCCAACGACGCTCGTAAATACGATCCGCGCTCAATTTGTGGGCCGGCTCCTGGTCGGCGCGCTCACGCGCGAGCAAATCCTCCAGCGAAATCAAAGGCCGGCCTTCGCCTCGTTTGACGGTCATTTCGCGATGCCGCGCCTTGGACAGAAAATTCTTGAGCGACGCCAGCAGATAAGAACGCAAACGTCCCCTTTCCTGCCTCACAGTTTCGAGGTCCCGGCGCTCGAGCAGCCGCGCAAAAAAAGCTTGAGTGAGATCCTGCGCATCCTCTGGCTTGTACCCTTCGCGTCTGACGAAGCCGTACAGCGGCCACCAGTAGATTCGGCAAAGCTTTTCCAGCGCCGCCTTAGCCTCGGCTGATTCGCCTTGCGCTGCCAGTACCACGCTCCAATGCGTGGTGGTAAATGCAACTGCACCGTTTTGAGTGCTTTGACCAGTCGCGCTCCCCGGTGCTCCGTTAGCTACCGCAGGCACTATCCGATATAAGTAAAAAGTCGTAGAGAAATCAAGCCTGCATATTTTGGCGGCCACACGAAAGAGCCGAGGTAGCGACCAACGGCTACAGCAAATTCTTTGTGTCCTTCGTGTCCTTCGTGGTTAATTTCAGCCGACTTCGACAATGTCTGACGAACGAAAAACATTAGAACAGCGTGCAACAATGACCGACATCGAACGTCTGCGTCACTCGGCGTCGCATGTACTTGCGACCGCGATCCTGAAAATATGGCCGGAAGCGCAGTTCGCCGCCGGGCCGCCCGTGGAGACTGGTTTTTATTACGATGTTGATCTTCCACATCGCATTTCGCCCGACGATTTCGAAAAGATCGAGGCGGAGATGAAAAAGGAGATCAAAGCGAATCATCCGTTTGAACGGATAGAAGTTTCGCGCGATGAAGCCCTCCAGCTTGGAAAGAAAGGCCGGCTTGCCGCACTTGGCGAACGTCCAGAGCCAAGCAAGTTTAAGCTCGACATCATCGAGAACATTCCGGCCGACGAAAAAATCTCGCTCTATCGCAGCGGCGACTTTATCGATCTTTGCGCAGGGCCGCACGTCATGCGCACGGGAAATATCGGCGCGTTCAAACTCACGAACGTGGCAAGCGCTTACTACAAAGGCGACGAAAAAAATCCACAGCTGCAGCGCGTTTACGGCACCGCGTTCAAAACGAAAAAGGAGCTCGATGACTACTTCGCAATGCTCGAGGAAGCGAAGAAGCGCGACCATCGAAAGCTCGGCCGAGAACTGGAGCTGTTTGTTTTCGATGATGACGTCGGGCCGGGACTTCCAATGTTCCTCCCACGCGGCGCAGTCATCGCGGAAGAATTAGAAAAACTCGCAAAGGAAACCGAGTTCGCTGCCGGCTATCAACGAGTCCGCACTCCTCACATCGCACGTGAAAGCTTGTACCTCAAAAGTGGTCACGTCCCCTACTACGTCGAATCGATGTTCCCGCCGATGGAACTGATTTCAGGTAAGCGAAAGAGGTTTCGCGACAAACTTGTGGCTGCTCAAGCGGCAGCGCTCCAACTGAATACAGAGTTGTTACTCGAGCGTGTTGCCAAGATCAAAGATGTCGAATCGTTATCGGAAGACGAGATCGAGGATCTAGCGACGGAATTTGATCTTTTGATCCAAGCTCGGGAAGAGGATGAACAGTTAGCTGCATCTCGGATAAAGCGCCTAGAGGAACTCGGACAAAAGCTTGGCGACCGCTACTACCTGAAAGCGATGAACTGTCCGCATCATCATAAGCTTTTTGCAGCGCTGCCTCGCAGCTATCGCGACCTCCCGTTGCGATTGGCAGAGTATGGGACGGATTATCGCTACGAGAAAAGCGGCGAGTTATTTGGACTCATGCGCGTGCGCTCGCTCCAGATGAATGACGCTCATCTCTACATGACGCCGGAGCAGTTCGAGACGGAGTTCAACGCCGTGAACGAGATGTATCTGAATTATTTTAAGTTGTTCGGGATCGATAAATATCTGATGCGCTTCTCTACGCACGATCCATCAAAGCTCGGCCAGAAATTTGTCGATGAACCGGAGCTTTGGAAAAAGACCGAGGAGATGACGCGCAACGTGTTAAAGAACTCCGGGATCAATTATGTCGAAATGCCGAACGAAGCCGCCTTTTACGGTCCGAAGATTGACGTGCAAGCGTGGAGCGTGATCGGGCGCGAGTTTTCTATCGCTACCAACCAGGTCGATTTCGCGCAACCGCGTAGTTTTGATCTTCGCTACAAGGACCGTGATAACACTGACAAGACACCGATCTGCATTCACCGCGCGCCGCTCGGCACGCACGAGCGTTTCATCGGATTCTTGATCGAGCATTACGCCGGCAATTTCCCGCTTTGGCTCTCGCCGGAACAGGTGCGCATTCTCACCATCGGCGACGACCCAAAGCTGATGGATTACGCGCGATCCATTCTGAAGGAACTGCGCGCCCATCAAGTCCGCGCCGAAATTGATGACAGCAGTGATAAGATCAACGGCAAAATTCAGCGCGCCGAACAAATGAAAGTCCACACCATGTTCGTGATCGGGAAACGTGACATGGAAGCCGACGCTGTCAGCGTCCGCGTCCACGGTAAGGGCAATCTCGGCGCAAAGCCGCGCGGTGAGGCCGTTGCGGAGATCTTGCAGTCGATTAAAGAGCGGCGCGCTTAATAGTTACTTTTAGATCGACAAAGGCTCCGAATTGGTGCGGAATGCTCATAACATTCGACCGCTAAACTCAAGGTCGAGGCAATTCGAAAGGAGACTTACGAAACGAGTCCTGATATTCGTTGCCATGCTCGTCGCCGGTTCGTTCACGGTCTTTGTTCACGGCGCCGTTGCCCGCGATCGCTACGACGACGGCAAGAGCGTAGCCGTGCAGACGGATGGAAAGATCGTGGTCGCAGGATACGCCACGGTTGGCCCGGCCGCTCAGATCGCGCTGGTGCGTTACAAT
>WNFV01011158.1_pt1 | contig 15508 bp, 15 predicted proteins | sample 5400101 | NCBI WGS metagenome assembly WNFV01 (sample SAMN13153361, study PRJNA577476) | soil metagenome | isolation source: 115 cm soil or saprolite under grassland replicate 1 | place: USA:California | collected 2016-06-15 | reverse complement strand
ATCCCTGACGGCGCTCGCGGTGGACCCCGTACGCGCCTGGGCGATCGTGGACGGCCGAACGCTGTGGGAATGCGTCGGCTCCACCTGGAAGGAGCGCGCGACGATCGACGGGTCGGCCGCGACGTGCGTCGCGCCGACGGTCACCGGACCGCTGATCGGGACCGAACAGGCGCATCTCCTCCGGCTAACCGCCGATGGCCTCACGCCGGTCGAATCGTTCGAGGCGATCGACGGACGCGACGCGTGGTACACGCCATGGGGCGATCCCGCCGACGTCCGGTCGATCGCCGCAGCGCTCGACGGCACGCTACACGTCAACGTCCACGTCGGCGGTGTCGCGCGCTCGCGCGACGCCGGCCGGTCGTGGGCGCCGACGGTCGATATCGAGAGCGACGTGCATCAGGTCCTGGCGCACCCCTCGCGCGCCGCCGTCGTGCTGGCCGCGGCGGCCGCCGGGTTCGGCCTGAGTCGCGACGGCGGCAGCTCCTGGCAATTCATCACCGCCGGCTTGCACGCGCACTACCTGCGCGCGGTGGCGGTATCCGGCGACAGGGTGCTGGTGTCGGCTTCGACGGGTCCTGGTGGCCGCCGGGCCGCGCTCTATCGGATGCGCCTCGACGGCGACGCGCCGTTCGAGCGCTGCCGCGACGGCCTGCCGCCCTGGTTGGGCGACAACGTCGACACCGGCTGCCTGGCCGCGGCCGGGCCGGTCGTCGTCTTCGGCACCGAGGACGGCCGCGTGTTCAGGTCGCTCGACGCCGGCGAGCGCTGGGAAATCCTCGTCAAGGGGTTGCCCCCCGTCACCTGCATCACGCTAGGTTGACCGGGATGCGACATGCCATCGCCTGGCTGACTGTCGCGCTCTCGCTCGCAGGCGTGGCCCCGGCATCGGCTCGGATGATTTACGCCCCACAGAGCATCGAGGGCGGGATGTAGCCAAGCGCCACTCGACGAGACAGCCTGCCCAGCAATCAAGACGACGCGGCCGTGAGCTACTCGCCTTCTACCCTTCCCCTGCTGCTCGTGCTCCTGGCTCTCCTCGCGCTGCTGGTCCTCCTGGTCGAAGTGCGCGTCCTGACCTACGCGTATCGCAAGGTCGGCGTCCACCCGCGCTACGCGTTCGCGGTGATGCTGCTATCGCTCCTCGGGAGCCAGGTGAACATTCCGCTCTTCGTGGTCTCGACCCGCTCCGTCGCGCCCGCGCCCGGCCCGACGGTGGTGGCATTGAACGTGGGCGGCGCCCTGATCCCGATTCTCGTCTCGCTGTACCTGCTGGCGCGCACGCGGATGTACGGGCGAATGCTGATCGGCGTGGCGGTGGTCGCGGTGGTCGTGCACCGTCTGGCGGAGGTGGTTCCCGGCGTCGGCATCGCGGTGCCGATGATCGTGCCGCCACTCGTCGCGGCCGTAGTCGCCTTGCTCCTGGCGTTCCGCCGGGCGCCGCCGCTCGCCTACGTGTCCGGATCGATGGGCACGCTGATCGGCGCCGACCTCCTCAATCTGGGGCAGATCGCCCGCCTCGGCGCGCCGGTCGTCTCGATCGGCGGCGCGGGAACGTTCGACGGGGTCTTCCTGACCGGCATTCTCGCCGGGCTGCTCGCCTGATCGCGGCTGCCGGTTCCTGACGCGGCGCTATCCGCTCACTCGGCGGGCTCGGCGGCGACCGAGCCCCCTACCGGTGTGCCGCGGTCGACCACCTTGCGACGTCCCGGCGCGACAAGGAGCATGCCGGCCGCACCTGACGCGTCGATGAGGAAATCGCGCGCGCTACCGTGCCGCGAGGGGATCGTCGACTGGTGCGTCTCGTCGACGAACGCGCAGAGGAGGCAGATGGCCAGCGCGATCCAGACGGCCTCCCGCGGTGTTCGGCCGGCGACCGGGAGAAGCGCCTTGAACCAGAGCAGCGCGAGCACGGCGTACTCGGTGATGTGCGCGAGCTTGCGCACCACCATGTGGGCTGCATGCAGCTGGGCGGGCGGCGCACCCGGCGCCAGTATCTTCAGGAACGGCAGGACGAACGGCCCGGTCTCCTGGGTCGCGAAGTACGCCGTGCCCAGGAAGAGGACGAACGCCAGCCAGATCAGCGGGACCGCGTAACGGGTGGAGATCATCCCCATCAGCGTACAGCGCAGGACGCGCCCGTGCATGCGTTCGGGCCCGCAACCGCCGGCGGGCGCCGATCTCAGCCGCCGGCGGGTATCCCGCCGAGCTTCTCCGCCGCCTGGTCGGCTTTCCGGAAATCGCTCTCGGTGAAGGCGTAGAGGTGCGCGCCGCCCATGAAGATCTGGGCCGCGATCTCGCGGGGGACGTTCTTCAGGAGATTCGTCGAGACGTACGGGAAGTTCGAGTCGAAGTGCGGATAGTCGGTCGAGATGCACATCCGGTCGGCGCCGATGAGACTGGCCGTCGCCTCGATCTCCGGCTCACTCCCCTCCACCGCGGCCCAGCAGTTGCGCCGAAAATACTCCCGGGGCGTGAGCGAGAGGTACGGGGCGTGCGAGTCACGATACTGGGGATAGTCCCACTCGATGCGGGACAGAAGACCCGGCGCCCAGGAGTTCTGGGCTTCCAGGAAGCCGACCCGCAGTCGAGGATGGAACTCGAACACTCCGCCGATGATCATCGCGATCAGGGCCTGCTGCATCTCGATCCAGTGGCTGGCGACGTGGCGATAGAACCGATTCTCACCGTAGAGCTCGTTGAAGTACGAGTACCAGGCGCCGGTGCCCTCGTGAAACCCCCAGGTCACGCCGAGCTCCTCGTGGAGGCTGTAGAGGGGATCCCAGTAGTTCGAGTGCCAGTAATGGCCGTTCACGAGATTCGGGCGAATGAAGGACCCGACGGCGCCGAGCTCCTTCACGCAGCGTACCAGCTCGCGGCAGGCCAGGTGCACATCGTGCACGGGCAGCATCGCCACGAACTTCAAGCGCTCGGGGCTGTACTGGCAGAACTCGTGGATCCAGTTGTTGTACGCCTGGCACAGGGCCAGCGACAGTCGAGGATCGAGATTGTCGCGGGCGATGAGGGAGAGGCCGGTGGTCGGATAGAGCACCGCGATGTCGACTCCCTCGATCGCCATGCCCATCACCTGGGCCTCGGCGTTGTACTTGCGCTCGATCGCGAAGTCCAGCCGGCCGGTGTCGGCGAGGCGGGACCCTGAGAGCGGCTGGGTGCTGTGCGTGACGCCCGGGCGGTTCCGCTTCCGGTATTGCTGCAGCTCGGCGTCCATCGTCGTGGGCATTCCGTCGATGACGATCGTGCCCCGCCGCGGTCGGCCGTCGGCTCCCACCGTGGTGGTCACGCGGTCTTTGAAGCGCGGATCCAGATAGCGGTCGAAGAGGTCGACCGGCTCCATGATGTGCATGTCGCAGTCGACAAAGCGAAGCCCGTCCTTCATGACGTCCTCCCCGTGACCATGTCTGGCGCGACTATATCGTGCCCGAGGGGAGAGTCAAGCTCTCCAGTCGAATTCGCCCGGGGGGCGAGTCGAATTCGCCCGGGGGGCGAGTCGAACTCGCCCGGGGGGCGAGTCGAACTCGCCTGGGTTGACGGGCACACACATTGTTTGATATAGCGTGCCGCGTCCGAACAAGGAGGCCATATGTGCGTAGATAACGACTCTCGTCCTCCGATTCCCCCGATCGCCGGCGGCTCGGCCGGCGCCCGCGACCTCAGCCTCACCTCGGCGGACGGCACGCGATTCATGGCGCACGCGGCCCGCGCGAGCAAGCCGATCGGCGCCGGAATGGTCGTCATTCCCGACGTGCGCGGGTTGCACCCGTACTACAAGGAGCTTGCCGACCGCTTCGCCGAAATAGGCGTCGATGCGGTGGCCGTCGATTTCTTCGCGCGGACGGCGCCCTCCGAGGACCGCGGGGAAAGCTTCGACTTCATGTCTCACGTCCCGCAGACTAAGCCCGACGCTCTCCAGGCCGATATCGCTGCTGCGGTAACCTACCTGCGTGGCAAGGACGGCGGGGAGGTTCGCTCGGTCTTCTCGGTGGGCTTCTGCTTCGGCGGGGCCCTCTCGTACCTCCAGGCGGCGAGCGGACTCGGGTACTCGGGTGTGATCGGATTCTACGGCTGGCCGCTCGGCCTTAGCCGGTGGCCGGATCGGCCGAAGCCCATCGACGCGGTCCCCCGATACAAGTGCTCCGTGCTCTCGCTCTTTGGCGGCGCCGATCAGGGGATTCCGCAGACCGCCGTGGACGAGTTCGACGCCGCGTGCCGCAAGGCAGGCATCAAGCACGATTCGACCGTCTACCCCGGAGCGCCACATAGCTTCTTCGACCGAAAGCAGACGGAGTTCGCGGAGGCCTCGACCGACGCCTGGAAGCGCGTGCAGGCCTTCGTTCGTCAGAACACCCGGGCGTAGCGGTGCGCCGGGAGACGGCCCGGGCCGCGAGGCTCGGGCCGCTCTTGCTTCGCGCCCGCCGCGGTCCCTGACGCGTGGCGGACCTCCCGCACGTCGTGGTGGTGGGGGGCGGCTTTGGCGGGCTGTATGCCGCCCGTGCGCTGGCTGGCCGGCAGGTGCGGGTCACCCTGCTCGACCGGCGTAACCACCATCTCTTCCAGCCTCTGCTCTACCAGGTGGCGACCGCCGCGCTGAACGCCTCCGACATCGCCGCACCGCTCCGGTCCGTCCTGCGCAAAGCCGACAATGTCACGGTCCTCCTCGCGCCGGTCGAGCGCGTGGACCTCGCCGCCCACCGCCTGGTGCTCGATCGGGGTGAAATCGGCTACGACGCGCTCGTTCTCGCCGCGGGCGCCAGCCATTCGTACTTCGGTCACGAGGAGTGGGAGGTGTTCGCCCCGGGCCTCAAAACTCTCGAGGACGCGCTGGAGATCCGCCGCCGCGTGCTGCTCGCCTACGAGGCCGCCGAGCGCGAGCGGGACGGCGCCGAGCAGCGGGCCCTCCTGACGTTCGTCGTCATCGGCGGTGGGCCCACCGGCGTCGAGCTGGCGGGCGCTCTGGGCGAGATCTCGCGCCAGACCATCGCTCGCGACTTCCGGCTCATCGACCCCACCAAGGCGCGCATCGTCCTCCTCGAAGGCGGCGCGCGCCTTCTCAGCGCCTTCCCCGAATCACTGTCGCGCAGCGCGGAGGAGGCGCTCCGGCGCATCGGCGTGGAGGTGCGCACCACCGCGATCGTCACGCGCGTGACCGCGGACGCAGTGTGGCTGGGCGACGAGCAGATCCGCGCGCGCACCGTGCTGTGGGCCGCGGGTGTGGCCGCGGCGCCGCTCACCCGGACTCTCGGCGTGCCGCTCGACCGGTCAGGACGTGTCCTCGTCGAGCCGGATCTCTCGATCCCCGGTCATCCCGAGGCCTTCGCCATCGGTGACATGTGCGTGTTCCGGCACCAGACCGGAGCAGCGCTGCCCGGCGTGGCGCCGGTGGCCATCCAGCAGGGGCGCCTCGTGGCCGACAACGTGATGCGGCGGCTGACCGGCCAGCCCACCCAGTCGTTTCGGTATCGCGACCGGGGGAGCATGGCGACCATCGGACGCGCCGCGGCCGTCGCGGTCGTGGGGCGGTGCGAGCTCTCTGGCCTGATCGCGTGGCTCGCCTGGCTCCTCGTGCACATCGTGTCCCTGATCGGCTTCCGCAATCGCTTTCTCGTGCTGTTCGAGTGGGCCTGGGCCTATGTCTCGTGGCAGCGTGGCGCCCGGTTGATCACCGGACCGTGGAAAGGCCGTACCTAAGCTCATTTGTCCAGCCAGGCGGCCATGAGCCGGCCGCCATAGTCGTTGCCGAGATTCGGCATGAAGTTCTTGACGTACGGCTCCCAGGCGCTGATGACTTTCCCCGAGCGGCCATGAGCCGGCCGCCATAGTCGTTGCCGAGATTCGGCATGAAGTTCTTGACGTACGGCTCCCAGGCGCTGATGACTTTCCCCGACGGGCCGTAGAGATAGTACGTCTGCTCGGCGAGGTACCGCTGGATGTCGTGTGGCGGTCGAGGGCCTCGATCTTCTCGAGCTGTTCGAGGACGGGCCGATTGGGATTACCCTTGATCGCGAGGAAGCGCTCGTAGGTGTACTTGACGTCGTCCGCAGTCAGCTCACGCCCGTTCACCGGGGCCTTGCCGTGCCAGCGGACGCCTCGTCGCAGCTTGAAGACGTACGTCGTGTCGCTCGGTTGCGTCCACGACTCGGCGAGGTCGCCCTCCACTGGAAACGTCCCGGGCGGCACGCCGGGACCGGCCTTGTGCTTCAACAGACGGCTGTGGGTGAACGAGAGGTTGATCTGCGTCCACCAGTTGATCGTCAGGTGCGGGTCGAAGCCGCTGGGATCGGTGAAGGCACAGATTCGAAAGACGCCGCCGCGCTTCGGCGTCTGGCTCTCGGCGCGCCGGGAACCCGCGAGCCCGAACGTGGCTCCGGCCACGACGGCGCCGACCGCCTTCAGCGCGTCTCGGCGACTCACGTCGGTGGCGGTGGTGCGGCTGGCCATCGAACCCCTCCTTGCGCGGCGTCGGGCACGACGTGGAGCGACCGTATTCCGCGGCGTTTCACGTTGTCAAGGCGCGCCTGTCGCGAACTCGTAACGTCGTGCCATTGACACGACGGGTAGGCTAGTCTCGTACCATGGATCACGAGACCGAGGCACTGCTGCGTGACCTCGAGGCGAGCCCGACCGATCTGAAAAAGCTCGTCATGAGCGCCCTGTGGCGTAACCGCAGTGCGATCGCGATCGAATCGGACGCGATCGCGCGGTGGGAACGGGACGATCCGCACCGGTGGGCGTCGGTTCAAGACTGGCTCCTCTCCCAGGGAATCACGATCACGGTGCTGCGGAGCCGATCGAATTCCGGAGCGACGCCTCCGGCGCCAAGGCCGCCGGCGCCCGGCCTGCACGGATAACGGCGGCCACCTCGACTGGTCCGACCACAGCGTCGTTCGCCTACGTCGGCGCAGCACGCATTGGATCCGCCGTCATGCGGCCCTGCATCCTGTGGGCAATGCGTGATGCCGGCCTCGACTGGGCCAAGACGGGGCCAAGCGAGCCGTCGACGCCTGCGACTCCTGGAACTTTGGAACTTACGCGGGCCGCTCGGATAACAAATCCAGTGTTCCTTGCGAGGGTCTTGGTTCTTGAGCGGACTGTTCGCCACGTAGGCGTGAAATTCATGTCTCCACCCAGGAACGCGAGAGGATCCTCCGAAATGAAGCGCCCTAGCGCCAGGTGGTAGTAGCGCGCCCTACAGTAACGCCCACCGCGAGCCTGGTCAGAGAATCGAGGACGTCTTCGATGCGAATCCCGCTGACGAGGGCGGGCTCGGCCGATGCTCGGCAGGGCGATCGCGCGCCCGGGGGCGGTTGCGTCCGCCGCTGCTTGGTCACGCGGGGCAGCTCGAGCTCGGCGGCGGAGTCCGTTTCGAGCACGCTCTGCGCGGAAGATCAGCGGCGCGGACGTCGAGCGCGTTGTGCGTATTACCGGTGGTAACTCCCTGGCGAAAGGCGCACTCTTGATCGCGGCCGACGTCGTCGCGCAAGCGGACCACCACCATACCCCTCGGTCCAGTGTTGAAGATCGAGAACATAGCGCGATACGTTGAATGCCCTCTTCCGATCTCGAAATCCCGGCTTGTTCCAAACTCGGCGAATTGCCTCACGAGCCTTGCGTTCCGACGAGAAGATCCCGATGATTCTGATGTTGTCGTGTCCGTCTTCATACCGAAACACATGCATCGTCAAGTAGACGTAGGGATGGGACTGCTTGCCCTTAGTGCCGTCGGTGGCTTGGTCGCGCGATTTGCTCATCGAACTAGTCCCTGGCACACGTTCACTTGTTTCGCTGGCGGCGCTGCTCAGCGGCCTTCTTGATCTGATTGTGCTCGGTACCAGCCCCTGTCCCCCTGGTCTCACGCCAATTCGGCCCATACCGCCACTTCATCATGTCATCAGCATAGTCTACCGGTCTCTCATCAGGTCTAGGAAGACGTGGAACCCAACTCGGCATCTCGTGGCTAGGCTTTGGCGCCTTGGCGAATGAGATGTCTGGAAACTCGATCTGCCGCACAGCCTCAACAATGAACGCGCCAGCTGCCAACGCCGCCGCGGCGATGAGAGGGGCCATCTGAACCGCACACTGAACGCAGGCGACGATCCCAGACGGCGTCCCTGTCGCAAGACCCAACAGAGCGCTGCTGTTGATAGGATCGATGAACTGCGTCTTCCTCCCCGCGAGCGCCCCGCTCGACCGCCACAACGTAGTCATGCCGGCTGCGCCGATCCCCAGTTCTCCCGTCGGGTCATTGGCATCGATTGGGCTGTTGTAGACGTAGGCGTAGAGGTTGGGGCCGCCGCCCGCGAAGCCGATCGGATCTTCGCTGATGAATCGCTTCGCGCCTGGCCCGCGACTACATCGTCGCCGCGGGGGTCGCCAAGCGTGGGGCGTGTCACCTGCTGCGTCATACGATGGCGACGGCGATGCTGGAACACGGCGCCGACGTCCGCGTGATCCAGGAGATCCTCGGTCACGCACGCCTGACGACCACGCAGCTCTACACGCGGGTGTCGATCCGGCTGCTCAAGGCGGTGCACACCGCGACCCACCCGGCCGCGACCCTGGCGCGCCCAGCCGCCCCACTGGCGGCCGTCGCCGGCACCGGGCCGCTTGAGGGGCGAGCCGCTTCACTCTTAGCCGCGAAAGAAACAGCGCCGCCGTATACTCAACGGCATGCGCCCTGCGCCGAGTCCGGGGCCTAATGCCGACGCTGCTGCGCGTAGAGGGCTTTCGGGTTTTCTTCTTCAGCAACTTCAGCAACGAGGGTCAGGAGCCGCCGCACGTGCACGTTAGCAAGGGCGATGGCGTCGCGAAGCTGTGGCTGGCGCCGCTTCAGCTGGTGTACGCGCGCGGGCTCACGCCGGCCGAGCTGCGGCGGGGGCGCGAGTTGACGCGAGATCACGCGCCCGCGTTTCTGGAGCGGTGGCATGAAGTCTTTGATCGTTAGAGCCCCGGACGCCCGGGCGCGCACGATCGAATTCATCCCGGACGCGCTGGTGGTGCACCTCGAAGACGGGCGCTCACTGACCGTCCCCCTGGAGTGGTTTCCGTGGCTCCGGGACGCTCCCGCCGAGGCCCGAGGGCGCTGGGAGCTGATCGGCCGCGGGCTCGGCATCCACTGGCCCGATCTCGACGAGGATCTCTCCGTCGCTGGCCTCCTCGGCGTCCCGGACTGAGTCCGCGGCCCCCGCCTCGCTACCTCTCGACGACCCGGACTCAGCTGCCAACTGCCTGAGCCGCGATGCTCCCCAGGCCGTGCGCCCACGGCGCCACGCGCCCGACGTCGCTACTACCGGGGCCATGGTCGCGACAACTCCCGTCATCGGAAGCGTCAGCGTCCCGATCGCCGTCGCACCGTAACCTGCGTCGCTCGGGCTCGGCCTCATCGCCGCGACGCACATCGGGGTCGGCGTCCATTTCCCGGTCAGACTCGCGGTGGGAGTACTCTTACTCTGGAAACTAGCAGTCGCCCTCCTCAACCACCGTCAAATTGAAGTAAGGCGTCTCACCGCTGTGTTTCATGTCGTTGGGATGCCAAGAAAAAGCTCTCACGTAGTCGGCTGCCCTGGTGTTGACGCCTTGAGCAAACACTGACCACGATTCGGCCGCATGACGTGAAGGGGCTTCCCAAACATAGATTCCGGGCGCAGGAATAGTTGGACCAAGTTCTGTCGCGAGCCACACTTCGATGCCGATCACAGCTGAGCCTGCCTCTCTGAGATGCTGGATGACCAGCAACGCCTCATCCCGAGGCCATGCATACTCGCCGCCTGAGGAGTATGCCGCAATCTGAAGTGACTCAGGCAATCGCCAGTACGCTCGCATTGTGCGGGGCTAAAGCCTCCCTATCCCTAGAACCGAAATCACATATTCACATCGCCGGGATCTTCGCTGATTAAGCGCTGGAACCCGGGGTGGTAGTACCGCGCCCTACAGTAACGCCCATTGCGAGTCTGGCCGGAAAATCGACGCCGCTCCCGATGCGAGTCTCGGCGATGAGGGCGGTGGCGGCCGACGCAGGTTGTGGCGACACGGCGGTCGGAGTAGCGGTGCTCGAGAGGAGTGAAAACGTCGTTTTTGGGGAGTACCTCGGTAGCCCTCGGCGATCCGCCGCGATCCTGGAGGCGCTCCGGCCCTGCGCGGACGGGCCAGCGGGCGTGGATGGCGTGGACGGAGCCGTCACGACCATGGGCACGATAGTAGCCCGCCGCACCAAGCTCGGGCGAGCGCCGCGGCTCAGGCCGTCCGGGTCTTCGGGAGGTCGCGACGCGGGACGCCCGGGCTCAGTCCGGGACGCCGAGGAGGCCAGCGACAGAGAGATCCTCGTCGAGCTCCGGCCAGTGGATGCCGAGCCCGCGGCCGATCAGCTCCCAGCGCCCCCGGGCCTCGGCCGTCGCGTCCCGGAGCCGCGGAAACCACTCCAGGGGGATCGTTAGCGAGCGCCCGTCTTCGAGGTGCACCACGAGCGCGTCCGGGATGAATTCGATCGTGCGCGCCCGGGCGTCCGGGGCTCTAACGATCAAAGACTTCATGCCACCGCTCCAGAAACGTGGGCGCGTGATCCCGTGTCAGCTCGCGGACGCCCCGAAATGAGGTGAGTTACCTCGAGAGAAGCTATCAAACGAACGCGGTCGACGCGAAAACTACTCGCCCCCTGTGATCCGCATCTCCGAGAAGCTCACGCCTATGTAGGCCTCGTCTCTGACGTCGATCCGCTTCACGAGCCGCCGGCCATCGGTGTGCACAAAGGCGATCTCATGGGGGCCCGGCCGCACCCGTACCTGATCATACACGCCATATTTCGCCTGCTTCTCGCCTCGCGCCACTCGAAGATCAACGCCCTCCGAAAACACGTCGCCGGGTTTCACCGGCGATGTCGGTGCCAGTCCGAGACGCCGCTGCATTTCAGAACGGGCTTTAAGCTCATCGTCCGTGGCTGGAGGACCAGAATAGACCCGGCGCTCCATGATGCCGACTCGCGCACCGTCGATATAGATCTCCGCTGCGACAGCCTGACTGTCGCCGGTGATGTAGAGCTTTGAGCCTGGCATCGATTCGGAACACCCGACGAGTATCAGGCTAACCATCGACAGAAGGAACGGAGTCATCTTAGTATGAGTTCGCATATCCGTTTGACTTGCGCCCACTGAGCGCGGGCGCCCCAGACGCTCCGAGCCCGGGAGCCCCGTACCTGAGCGCACCGTACTCGACTACATGATCAATTGGTATGGTTCTGAGACGCCCCTCAGCCAACAGCCGCCACGCATCTCGTCCTGATCGGCCTTCACGATTATTGTGAAGATCCATCATCATCTCGTCCCAGCGGCAAGGCTGTCCTCTCGACCACTGCTCGTAGAGATTCTCGAGTTCATGCCCATAGCCGGCGATCACCGCGGTGCCCCAGCCGATTTCGTTGACCATACGCGAGCTCCATCGCGCATGCCGCCATGCGTCCGCAGCGTCATTGTGCCAACGAGAGCCCGGGAAATTCCGTCGCGTCTCAAGCTCCACGTCGCGCGCGATCACACGGGCCCCGCCCAGATCGGGAGTATAGGTCCGAGCATCCCACCAGTCGCCTCGGCTCAGGCCCCAGGGGTCCGTCCAGTTGAGCGGGTTGTTCGCGACGTACGCGTAGAGATTCGTGTCGCCGCCCAGGAATCCGGCAGGATCTTCCGAAACGAAACGCCCCAGCCCCGGATAGTAGTACCGCGCCCGATAGTACTTCAGCCCGGTCCCGTCGTCCTCGCGCCCGGTGTAGCTCAGCGAGTTCGCCCCCGACGAGCCGGTCACCGTCGTCGCCCCGAACGGGCCATACGTGTACGTCGCCTGAATCACCCCGCTCTCATTGACGAGCGCGAGCGTCGAGCCCAGCGCGTCCCCGAGGAACCCTCGCGCGCCGGCCCCGTCATCGCGCGTCAGGAACTCGTCCACCCCGAGCCCGGTCAGCAGGTTCCTGAGCGTCGAGCCAGCCTGTTCCTGGACGGGATTGAGCCCATCGTAGAGGAAGTTGGTGGTGGTGCCGTCGATGGTCTTGGCCCGCCGCCGCCCTGTCCCGTCGTAGACGAAGCTCGCCGGGCCCGGCCCAGTGATTACCGAGAGGCGATTGCGCGCGTCCCACGTGTAGGTGCTCGTACCGTCACTCGTCAGATTGCCGTTCAGGTCGTAGGCCAGGGTCTGAGCGCCGAAGGTCAGTTGGCGGTTGGCGGCATTGTAGGTGGCGGCCTCGAGCGCCGGGGGCAGCCCCGTGCGCGCCCACGTGCCGCCGACCACCTGCCGGTTGCCGCTGGCATCATACCCGTAGAGCAGGGGCCCGAGGGTGGTCGCCCCAAGAGCATAGGTCAATCCCGTGGGCCGGGACAATGCGGATCCGCCCCCGGGAGCCGACCGCGAACCCAGCGACACCGCCGCCGAGGCCGCCTGAGACGTTAATCTGCCCATTTGAGCCCGTGCTGGTAATGGTCGTGGCCACCAGCCGCACCGCGCCTCCGCTGCCACCGCCGCCGCGACCTGCAATGGGACAGCAAGTGCTTTCGGTCCCGCCGTTGCCCCCCTTGGCGAGGATCGTGCCCGTCGCCCCAGAGGCACCCAGCGTGATAGTCCCGGAGGACGCAATCACCAGGGCACCACCACCGCCCCCGGCGCTGGTCCCGAACACCGCGCCGCCTCCGCCCCCACCAGAGCCGCCAACGATCGGGAGCAGCGACGCTGTGCCATAGGCCACCCCGCCCGCACCTCCCGATGTAGCGGACTGCCCCGCGAGGGCGAAGCCGGCGCCGCCGGCACTCTGACCGTTGCCGCCGGACACGAACCCGGGCGCCCCGCCGCCAGGGCCCACGCCCACGCCGCTGGTGGTCGACACGATACCGTTCGCACCGGAACCTCCGTTGAACCCGCCGGGTCCCCCCGGGCCGGCATCGGACGCGAGGATCGTGAACGGGTTCACGCCGTTGGCGCCCACGGCGCCACTCACGTCGATCGTCCCGGCGATCGTGACGTTGCCCTGCGCGCGAATCACGACCGGCGTGTTCGTCGCGTTCTTCGTGAACTTCACGACCCACGGCGACGGAATGTTCACCGTGGTGTAGTGCAATTCCCCGCTGGCCGGCAGCGTCACGACGCAGTTCGGGCTCGTCGGGCAGCTCGTGTTCGGCAGCGTGAATGCGCCGTCGGCGCCGGTACTGCCGCTGTCGTAGGTCTGTGCCCGAGCCGGCCCGGTGACGACGGCCAGCATGACGGCAGAATAGCCGATCGCCATCGCGGTCCTCATATGCACTCCTCCATCAGCCACCGCTCATCAGGGATTCACGGTGAACACGTTCGTGCCGGTACCGTCTCGCGTCGACGTGGCGCCGGCGACCTGGATCTGCACGACATGGCCGCCCAGCACCGCGCTGCTCCCGATGCTGAGCGTCGCCGTCGCGAGGGTGCCGTCGCCTACTGCGGATAGATCGGTGACGGTGATGTTCGTGTCGGCGACGAAACTGCTCCCGACCTTCGCCAGGAAGGACAGCTGTGTGGCGTCGGCCAGGCCGACTCCGGTCAAGGTGATGCTCACGCTCGTGGCACCCCTCGCCGCACTGGCCGGGCTCACGCTCGTGATCACCGGTCCCCACGAGGACGTCACGACGGGGCTAGCCTGGAGCGCTGCGGGCGACTCGGCCAAAGCCGCGCTCACATTCGAGCCGATCGCGAAGGTCGTCGCCGGCTCGCCCAGCGCGGCACTGACCGTCGCCGTCAGATTCTGGTTGTCACCGTGGCGTTCGCCATCGACGACGGGTCCTCGGCATGGGTCGCGGTGATCGTGACAGTGCTGTCCTGAGGCGCACTGATCGGCGCCGTGTAGAGGCCTCCCGTCGAGATCGTCCCGACCACCGGGCCGCCCCCGGTGATGCCGTTGACGGCCCAGGTCACCGTGGTCGTCGGCGTCCCGCCCTCGGTCGCTTGCAACTGGACTGTCCCGTTCACCCACACCGTGGCGGTGGGCGGCGTCACCGCCAGAGTGCTGCCCACCGTGAAGGGAGAAGGCGACGTCGCCGTGTTGGCGCCCACGGTGACCGTGATGGATCCAGTCGTCGCCCCGGGTGGAAGGGAGGTCAGCAGAGGGTTGGGGCCGCCTCGGTGACGGTCGCCAGGGTGCCGTTGAAGCGCACGGCGTTGCTGGTCGGCGTGGCGCTGAAGCCCTTGCCGAAGATCTGCACGCCCGTCCCGACCTGCCCGCGGTTCGGGGTCACCAGTGTGATAGCGAGGGATCCGGGAATCCCGCCGGCGTCGACGCGCTCGACGGCCAGCAAGTTGCCCACGAGATCGTACGCGTACGTGGCCACGCTGCCCTGCTGATCCACGACCGCGATAAGCCGGCCGAGGTCGTCGTAGACGTATCGGACTGCGGCGTCCTGCGCCCACGTCGGCGCGAGCGCGAGCAGTAGCACCACGCTCGCCGCCACCAGCCCGAGCGCCGCCGCCCGCGACGCTCTCATGGTTCCATCGGGCACGGCGTGGCTTGAACAAGTCCTCATAGCGCGTCAGGGCGCCTCACCCTGGCGCCGCCGGGGCCAGAGCGCAATGTACATTTCCGGGGAACTTATGTACTTTCGCGGTTCAACCGCCGTTACCTTCCTTCTTGGTCTGGTCCTTTGCTAGAATCCGGGACACTCATGGGTGCCCGCGCGCGCGCCACGATTCTCGTCGTCGATGACGACCCGGGCATCCGGGACGTCCTTCACCTCGTGCTCGACGATGAGTACGAGGTGGTCGAGGCGGAGGAGGGGGCCCAGGCGCTGGCGATCCTCGCGTCGAGGAAGATCGACCTTATCGTGCTCGACCTGGTCATGGCGGGTACCGACGGATTCGAGGTGCTCGAGCAGCGGAGGGCAGAAGACAAGGCGGTGCCGTTCATCGTCCTGTCGGCCCTGGACACCGCCTCGACTGCGGCGACGGCGATGCGATTGGGAGCCGTGGACTACGTGACGAAACCCTTCAATGAAGAGGCGCTGCGTTGCCTCATTGGCGAGACGCTCAGCTCACCGGGCGGGCAGCGAGGCCTGGCTCGCGCACAGAGCATTCGAAGACCGGGTGTCCTCTTTGTAGGCCTCGACCTCGGCCTCTATGCGAGCATCACGGTGCTCCTTCGACAGCAGTGCCGGGTCACGCGCTCGGGAAACGTCTTTGATGCGCTCACCTCGCCGAGCACACTCGCGGCGAGCGTTCTCGTCGTCGACCTCGCCTCGCTCGGCCCGCTGGGCGCCGAGGCGATTGCCGGGCTACGCGCTCACCTCCCACACGCCGAATTCGTGGCGATCGCTACCGGCTCTCCCCACGGCATCGCGTCTGTCCCATGCACGGTCCTCGAGGGACCGGCGCGCGTGACCGACCTGCTCGCGGCGATCCACCGCCACGTGGAGACGAGTGGCGCGGAGGCCCACCGCTACAGCTCCCGCGTAGCATCTGTCCTCGACCACCTGGGTGCGCACTTTGCCGAGGCCTCAGTGCGGCGGCT
>WNFV01005380.1_pt1 | contig 15509 bp, 17 predicted proteins | sample 5400101 | NCBI WGS metagenome assembly WNFV01 (sample SAMN13153361, study PRJNA577476) | soil metagenome | isolation source: 115 cm soil or saprolite under grassland replicate 1 | place: USA:California | collected 2016-06-15 | reverse complement strand
CGATCTCGCTCGGGCTCCGGCCCTCGAGCACCACGGCGTCGACCACATAGCGCTCGAGCCCCATCGCGACACCCTCCTCCGAAGGTGTCCACTATGTCCCGAGACAGCTGTCTACGATGTCGTGAACTCAGACACTGTCCGGCGCGCCATTACACAAGGTCTACGCTCCGGTAGAACGTAGGCCCAGGATCGAGGCCAGGGCTGCGCTTGATCCGACCTTCCGCGCCGAAGCCGAAGCTCCTCCGCGATCGAGCACCTCAGACCTAGTAAGTGAGTGGCTCCGGCGGGCCGGAGCCGGCCACTTACTGCGTTCGCGAGGCGAGGCGGCAGCCGAGATCTCGCGCCCCCGACCCACTCGATCTCGTAAGTGGCTCAGCGTCGCACTCCTCGAGTGCGCCGACTGCCATCAGGTCGTGGAACGGACATCGCCGATTCAGCGACGCTGTCCCGAGTGCCGTCGAGCGATCAAGGATGCGCGGAGCCGCGAGGCAGTCAGGCGTCGCCGGCGGCTCCCGGACCCGCCCTATCTGCCGGAACAAGTCGAGCCTCGCGACGATCCTCACTAACCCGATCTACCGCGGCGTCAAGGTCTTCAACCGGGAGACCGGGGTGATGGACCTGATCCGGCGGACGCTCATCACGCCGAAAGCGATCCGCAAGATGATCGACATCATCAATGAGCACGTCCGACTTCACGGCGAGACCCAGGCGCCTGAGCTAGAGCGAGCGCGGCGACAGATCGCCAGTCTGGAGAAGCAGCACGCCAACCTGCGGCGCACCTTGCGAACCCGCGGCTCGAAGGTTGCGCACCCAGGCTTGGCCTCGCAGAGCGAGGGAGCGACGGAGGACCTCGTCGTCATGAACGACCGAGACGAATTTGCCGTTCCGGCGCTGTGTACGATTTGAGCCGCACGCCTCGCCCAAGGGGGGTCAGCCCGATTCCGCGAGTAGAACAGCAGATTCGCTTCGTCGCCGCACCTGACGGAACCCGGCTGGCATACGCCACCCACGGTGCCGGGCCGCCCCTCGTGCGTGCCCCAACCTGGCTGACGCACCTGGAGTACGACTGGGAGAGCCCGATCTGGCAGCCCTGGCTCGAGGCGTTCGGCGAGCGGTACACGATGCTCCGTTACGACGAACGAGGCTGCGGGCTGTCGGACTGGGACGTCGAGAACTTCTCCCTCGACGCCTGGGTCGAGGATCTCGAGACGGTGGTCTTGGCGGCGGGATTCGAGCGCTTCGCGCTGTTCGGCACCTCGCAGGGCTCCCAGGTGGCCATCAGCTACGCCGTTCGCCACCCGGAGCGGGTGAGCCACCTCGTCATCCTCGGCGGCTACCTGACCGGCTGGGACCGTCGCCCACTGACCAAAGCGGAGCGCGACGAGAAAGAGGCGCTCATCACCTTGATGGGCCTGGGATGGGGGCGCGACAACCCGGCCTTCCGGCGCCTGTGGACCGATGCGTTCGCCCCCGATGGGGACGAAGGACTGCTGCGCGCGTACGAGGAGCTCATGCGGCGCACGACCTCGCCGGAGAATGCGGTCCGCTTCGAGCGGGCGTTCGGCCAAGTCGATGTCGCCGGGCTGGCGCCGCTCGTCCGCGTGCCGACGCTCGTCCTGCACGCCGACGACGATCACGTCGTGAGCTTCGCCAACGGTCCCATGATCGCGTCCGCCATCCCGGGCGCGCGGTTCGTCCAGCTCCCGGGTCGCAACCACCTCATCCGGCCCGACGAGCCGGCCTGGCCACGGTTCCTGAGCCTGGTCGACGACTTCCTCGCGACCGAATCCCCCGTGCTCGAGGTGGCGACCACACCCCCGGCCGAGACCCGTGGGCCCGCACTGAGTGACCGTGAGCGCGACGTGCTGCGCCTGGTTGCCGAGGGTTGGACCAACGCCGAGATCGCGCGCGAGCTCGTGCTCAGCGTCCGGACCGTCGAGCGTCACCTCTCGAACATCTATGTCAAGCTTGGCGTCAGCGGCAAGGCGGCCCGTGCCGCGGCCGCCGCCCAGCTGATCCGCGACGCACACCGGCTGCCTGCCTGACCGCCACGCCTGAGGGCTGAGAGGGCCCGGCCAGGACGCCTCCTCGTGGTCAGTGCCCACCGGCGTACGTGCATGCCGCCAGCTTGCGGCGTCTGGTCATCGCTCGGTTTGGGTGGTGCCCCCGATGCGCGGTCGTCTGGTCGCTTCGTAGCCTCGCTGGGCGTGGCAAGCTGGATGGCCACACCGGCACCCCGGCGGCCACGCCTCCGAGCCGGCGTCGATCCCGCGGTCGCCGACCAGCATGCAGCGGGCAGGCAGAGGAGTGGCGACAGATGCATCCGCGACGAAACCCGCACCGACTTCGCCGATTCGCGGCGCTGGTGGCCGCCCTGGCCATCACCGGCCTGGCGGCGGCACCCGCGTTGGCCGGCAAGGGCGGCGCCCTGCGCCTCGAACCGGCCTGGTACGACGGCCAAGAGGTGACCTTCCTGCAGCCCAATCTGTTCAGCGCGGACCCCAACGGCGGGGTGCTCGCCTGCTTCGGTCTCGGCCCGGATCTGTCCGGCGTCGACCGGCCGACCCGGCCGCTGTACGTCATCTTCGACGACACCGCGACCCAGGATCACTGCGACGGGCAGCCCAATGTCCTGCGCCATGACCACGTCCTGTCGGTTGCTCCGGGCGATCCCGGCTACTCGGGGGCCTGGACGCTCGTGCTGCTCATCGAAGCGACTCCTGGCTCGGTTGACCTGGCAGCCGATCCGATCACGTCCGCGCAGCAGGTCCAGGCCGCGCTCACTGACGGCACCCTGGTCGACGTCACGTCTGCGCTGGCACCCGGTGGCCCGGTCCGGATGATCGCGCCCGTGACCACGGGCCGCTGACGTGCAAGGGACTGGCCCAATCGACAGCATGACCCTGGCGCAGCTGCGCGACCAGGTCGCGGGCAAGGTAATCGGGCCCGATGACGCGGAGTGCGACGAGGCTCGGCTGGTCTACAACGCGCCGCGGTCGGATGGTCCGTCGTGGGTTAGCCGACCGCAACCGCAGGCCCGGCGATCGAGCAGATGCCGCTGGAGGACTAGCTGAGGAGGTAGGGCGATGGAGATGGAAATCCGGCAGCAGGAGGTGAGCGCGGCCGATCGCGAATCCATCGAGCGGGCGGCGACCGACTACATCGAGGCATGGTTGACCGCGGATGTGGAGCGGATGGCGGACTGCCTGCATCCGGCCCTGACCAAGCGAGCCATCGACATCGACCCGGCCAGCGGCCGGCACTCCGTCGATGCCATGACGCATCGAGACATGGTCGACGCGACCCGCACCGCCCGCGGGAAGAAACTTGCGCGCGACTACGAGGTCACGATCCTGGATGTCTTCCGCAACGTCGCGACGTCCAAGGTGGACTCGGCCGGCTACGTCGACTACCTGCACATTGGGCGGTTCGAGGACCGCTGGCGGATCGTGAACGTTCTCTGGGAGCCGCGGACGAGGGGTGCCTGATGGAGCATCGGGTGGAGTTCTCATCCCAGGGCGCAACCCTGCGCGGGCTCCTCTACCTTCCGCGCGCTGCGGCGCGTCGGCCGCCAATCGTCGTCATGGCCCACGGCTTCTCAGCCACGACGGATGGCATGGTGGCCGACCGATACGCGGTGGCGTTCTGCGACGCCGGCCTGGCCGTCCTCCTCTACGACCACCGCGGCTTCGGCGGGAGCGGCGGCGAGCCGCGCCAACGGATCGATCGCTGGCTCCAGGCCATCGGCTACCGCGACGCCATCGACTTTGTCACCACCCTCGATGAGGTGGATGCGTCCCGGCTGGCACTGTGGGGCGACAGCATGAGCGGCGGCTGCGTCCTGGTGGCCGCGGCCTTCGAGCCGCGCGTCAGGGCCGTGGTCACCCAGGTCCCGGCCTGTGGCGACGCACCGCCGCCGCCGGATCCCGCTGATGCGGTCGTCGAGACCATGGCCGGCGTGTACGCGAGCCGCCGGCTGCGTCCGGCGTCAGGTCCGGTCGAGGGACCGATGCCCGTCGTGGCGGCGGACCAGCTCGCGACGCCATCGGCCCTGACGCCATTGACCGCCTTCCGCTGGTTCATGGAGTACGGGGGCCGATACGGGACGGGCTGGCAGAATTGGGTCACCGCGGTGACCCGCGATCGGTCGGAGCCGTACCAGCCGGTGCTGTGCGCCGCCCGGGTGCGCGCCGCCGCGCTGTTCGTGATCGCCACCGATGACGAGATGCCCGGGGCCAGCTCAGACGTCTCGCGTCTCGCCTTCGACCTGCTCCCGGGGCCGAAGGAGCTGCTGGAGGTCGATGGCGGCCACTTCGGCCTCCTTTACCATCCGGGCGCGCTTTTCGACCTCGCGAGTCGTGCCGAGCGCGACTTCCTGATCCGACATCTCGTCTCTGCCGCATGAGCCCGGTCGGGGCCGCCAAGCGCCTGGTCGCTTAGTTACCTTGTGACCCTAACCACGGCGCCACAGGGGGCCCTGATTTGCCCCTGTTAGCAGGTTGTTCATAGGCGCGGGCTCCGCGGTAGGATTCGAACCTACGACCAAGCGGTTAACAGCCGCCGGGCGCAGGGCCGAATTCGTGCTCAAAATCACCCGAATCGGGCCGATTGAGAGTCATCTTGAGAGTCATCTTCAAGGGTCACTTGGGGACCCGATCAGCGGGTCAGAGGGCGACCGCAAGGTCCACCCAGGCCGATTGATCAGGTCGCTCGTCCAGCAGATGCCGAAGCCCCTGAAGGATCTGTCCGAACTCGCCGTGCCGAAGGGTCCAGATGAGGACGCAGCCCGCATGCGACCGGCCCGCCTCGGCCCAGTCCCGAAGGAGCGGCGCGAAGTCACGACTGTTGCGGGTGATGAGGATCCGCCCGTCCCCAGCCGCGAGCCCCAGCACCTCTGGATCGGCGAGTCCCTCGAGCTCGGGCCGCTCAGTCAACGCCACCACGTCGTGGCCGTCGTCGCGGAGTGGTCGGGCGATGCGGCGACCCGACAGGTTGGCGTCGAGCAGCAGGCGCACCCCCGCTACTCAGGCTTGTCGGCGAGCTCGATGAACGGGAAGAGGGTCCGCAGCTCGTCTGTCGGGCGCCGATTGTCGGCGATGGCCTCGGCGACCTCGTCGGGATAGGCATCGCGGTAGGCCAGCGCCAGCCGGACCTGTCGCTCGGTCAGGTCCGTCTCGCCCGTGAGCCGCTCGAGGCTGCCGAAGTCCTCGAGCATGTGGACGATCTCCCAGACGTCCAGCCCCGAACCGATGACCCAGGCCCGTCGGGCTGCGTCGTCACCCCGGAAGCCGATGCCCGGGAAGCGCCGCGTCCGGGCGGTCTCTTCGGTGAACGCCTGGACCACGGCGCTCTTCGACCTCCGGGTCCGCCGGGCCTCAGCGGCGACGAGCTGGTCGGTCGCGTGGCTGAGGCGGATGGAGATCGGTCCTCCGGTCTGGCGTCTCGAGGTCGGCTGTCTTTGGCGCATGGGGTCAGGATAGCGTACTGAAGATACCCAGTAATCAACTCAAGGTATCACGACACGCTGGGACACATGGCGACCCGAGCGACGTTGACCTCGTTCGTTCTCGGCCGCGGATACTTGTACCCAATTCCCAGCCCCGTGGCAGGATGATCGTCGTGCCTGACGAGTTGTCCAGAAGGCTGGCCGAGGTCATCGACGCCCTCCCGCTTCGACCCGGGATCCGCGTGCTGGAGATCGGCTGCGGCCCAGGCGCAGCCGCACGCGCTGTCGCCCGTCGCATCGGCGATGGCCACATTCTCGCCATCGATCGGTCAGCGACGGCCGTTCGGCAGGCGATCGCCGGATCGAACGATGAGATAGCCTCAGGCCGACTGAGCGTTCGGCAGGCGACCGTGGAGGACTTCGCACTCGCTCTGGGCGAGCCTCCATTCGACATCGCCTTCGCGATCCGCGTCGGGGCATTGGATGGAAGGCATCCGGAACTCGAGCGACAGGCTCACGAGCGCATCGCGAGCGCCCTCGTGCCGGGCGGGAAGCTGTTCATCGATGCAGGCTACCCTCTCCACGAGGTCTCGCTGCAGGCCGGCGGAACGCCTACTCGATCCAATCTCTAGGGGCAGCCCGCTCCCGCTGCCTTCTCAACGACCATCAGCGACCAGCCTCACATCGACGGGACGTGGGCCGGATCCAGGTAGTGCTCGGGATCGTCGTCGAATTCGAGCTTGCAGCCCTTGCCGCAGAAGAAGAAGTCGCTGCCCCCGGTAGGAACTGTGAGGTCCCTTGGCTCGCGCCGCGTCAGGCTCGACGGTCATCCCACAGACCGGGTCGACGACGGTTGCCTGGTCGTGCGCGTGCGCCTCGTCGTCCTCGTGGTGATCGTGGTGATCATGCTCGACTTCGGGACCGTGGACGCTCGGTCCGACGAGCCAGGCGGCCTCGAGCACCTCGCCCCACGGCGCCTGCAGCCGCTGCGACTCGAGACGGAACCCGCTGACGGGCGTCAGACTGGAGCTCGCCTCCGGACCCACGGCGAAGTGGTTGCCACAGCAGCAGCCCTCATTGACGATGTCGCCACCGCGCTCGTAGGCGACCGACGGCCTGCAGCCACACGGACAGCTGTAGCCGGCTCGGAGGCCGGTCGTGGTCGGTTCGAGAATCGTCAGCTCCATCAATCGCCTCACTAGCAAGCGGATACTCCCAGGGAGTATAACAGCCGGCCCGGGATCGGAGGAGCAACGTCATGACGGATATCCACCTCGGGCCATACGGCCCGTTCCCCTGGATCGATCTCGTCCTCCTCGTCTGGTTCGCCCTCACGGCGGTCTCGGTGGCTTACGTCGCCTGGGACGCCTGGCGGAACAACCCAGAACTGAAAGTCATGAAATGGGGCTGGGTGCTCGTCACGCTCTATCTCGGGCCGGTCGCCCTCATGCTCTACGTCCTGTCGTGCAAGGAGCCGTTCCCGGGGACCCACGAGCGCTTCATCCAGCCGCTCTGGAAGCAGGGACTTGGCTCGACGATCCACTGCGTCGCCGGCGACGCGACCGGGATCATCGTCGCGGCGACCATCACCGGACTGCTCGGGCTGCCGATGGGGATCGACCTCGTCATCGAGTACGCCGCAGGCTTCGGGTTCGGCTTGTTCATCTTCCAGTCGCTGTTCATGAAGGACATGATGGGCGGTTCGTATCGGGCGGCCGTGCGGCACTCCATCGTCCCCGAGTGGCTGTCGATGAACTTCATGATGGCCGGCATGTTCCCGACCATGGTGGTGTTGATGATGGGCCGCGACATGCGGGCGATGGAGCCGACGCAGCTCGCCTTCTGGGGGGCGATGTCGGCGGCCGTGCTCGTTGGCCTGATCGTGGCGTACCCGGTCAATGTTTGGATGGTCGACAAGGGTCTCAAGCACGGCATGGGAACGCAGCGAGCGCTCGGCAAGGGAGGTCACTCCATGGAGGCTGAGCACGCGCGGTGGGTCGAGTCTCAGCCCGCTGGCGAGGCCGCGTGATGCATGAGCACGGTGGCGACAAGCCGAAGCAACCGGCACGCAGGAGCCGACCTAAACGGAAGGCCGATCAAAAGGCTCGATCCGTCCAGGCGGGTCCCGGGGGGATGGCCGGCATGCCGGGCATGAGCAGCGGCCCAAGCGATATCGCATTTCGTGCGACACGGCCCCAGATCGCATCGATCGCCTTCATGTCCGTCGTGGCGCTGGCAGGGGCTCTCGTCTTCTCGGCGTCGTACGCCAACCTGTCTTTGGGTGCCCACGACGTCGGCGGGCTGGTGATGCCTCCGGGCATGATCATGACCCGCGACACGCCGGGGCAGGCCATGCGGGACATGGCGGCGGTCGACCCCACGGCTGTTTCCTACCGGGCGCCTGTGGACGCTCGCGGCGACCAGCCGGTCGAACCCCGGATCGAGGACGGAGTCAAGGTTTACGACCTCGAGGCATCGGTTATCGAGTGGAACATCCTGCCCTACGAGCGGGTCATGGCCTACGCGTTCAACCACCAGGTCCCGGGTCCCCGGATCAATCTGACCGAGGGTGACCATGTCCGCTTCAACGTGACGAACCACTTGCCGGAGCCGACGACCATTCATTGGCACGGCCTCATCGTCCCGAACGCGATGGACGGACCGGCCGAGATCACCCAGGACCCGATCCCAGTGGGCGGCAGCTTCAGCTACGAATTCGCAGTGCAGCAGGCCGGCACGTTCTTCTACCACTCCCACACTCACGTCGACCGGCAGCAGACGCTCGGTCTGTACGGCGCCCTGTTGATTGCGCCGAAGAACGCCGTCCACGCCGTCACCGCCGAGCGGGAGCTCGTCGTCCAGCTCCAGGAGTGGAACGAGCGCGAGGGCTATACCTACCCGGCGATGCCGATGGAAGGCGTCATGCCCAACTTCTTCACCATCAACGGCAAGGCCTACCCGTCGACCGAGACGGTCCACCTCAAGGTTGGCGAGCATCTCCTCGTCCGCTTCATCGGCTCGCAGAGTGGGTTCATCCACCCGATGCACATCCACGGCGGGCCGTTCACGGTCGTCGCCACAGACGGCGTGACCCTGCTCGAGTCAGCTCGGTACGAGAAGGACACCGTGAACGTCGCCCCGGGCGAGCGCTATGACGTGATCTGGCCGGCCCGGGAGCCAGGCAAGTGGCTGCTCCATTGCCACATCAATCACCACACGACGAATGACAACGTCGAGGAGGAGGGCGGCGGCGGCCTGATGCTGATCCTGGATGTCAGCGCGTAGGGACCCGAGGGTGCCGCTCGGCAACGTTACACGGCGAGAAGCGCGCCAGTTATTTGCAACTGTCGTCCCGCAGGAGTGGCCGCCCCTGCCCAGTGGCGAATGGCTCCCCGAGGAGGCTGCGAAGAAGCGTGTCGGTCGCGGCATCCTCGCCGAGATAGAGAACGAGCATCCGATCGCGCTGCCAAAATCTTGGCCGGCCGTTCCACTTAACCATCGCCGTCCCCATGTTCGAGGCGTCGGTAGGGTCGATCTTCGCGGCGGCGTCCATCCGGTCGCGGACTGAGCCGAATACGTAGAGGCGCACCTGCTCCGTTCCGACGCAAACGACAACGCCCTGCGCCGGCAGCGGATCGCCTGCAAATACCGGTCCCAGGCGTGACTCGACACCTGCGACATCAAGATCAACGACGAACTTTTCAGGCCCATCGGTAGGTCCGGGGAAGATGACCGGCGGTGTCGTTCCCGATGGCGATGGCGTTGGCTGCGGTGTCGGCTGGGCCGTGGCTGCCGTTTGGCAGCCGGCAAGGATCAAAACGAATACGAGGGCGAGCGCGTGCTTCGATCGCGTCACGGCTGCAAGACGACACCTAATGGCAATCGGTTCCCGGCGACTCTGGTGCTCGTGGCTCGCAGCCAACCGGACGCCACGTAACCCAGCGCGTCATTACGGCGGCCGCTTCCGCACACCGCCCGCTCGCCGATGCAAGGCTGTACGCCAACATGCCTGTCAGGCGCACACCCGCTGAGCGAACGCGACGATCGAAGCCCTGCGTCGCGGGTCCATGCCGCTCCGGAATCCTGGCAGTCACAGCCAGCCGGCGTTCCTCGCGATCCGGATGGCGTCGAGGCGATTCCTGGCCCCGACCTTGGCGATCGCGTTGGAGATGTAGTTCCGCACGGTCGTATGCGAGAGGTGAAGCTTCTCTGCGATCTCCTCAGTCGGGAGCCCGGCCTCGGCGGCCCGCAGCACCTCGGCCTCGCGCTCGTTGAGGGGGCTCGGACCAGTTTCGACGGCCTCCGCCACGAGCTCGGCGTCGATGACTCGCTGGCCGGCCGCCACCCTGCGGACCGCGTCCGCCAAGCGGTCACCGGGAGCGTCCTTCGGGAGGAACCCCCGGACGTGGGCCTTGAGGGCGCGGAGCAGATTCCCGGGCTGCGTCAGGCCAGTCAGGATCAGCGCCTTAGCCGACGGAACGTCGCGATGGAGGTCATCAGCCGCGCTCAGCCCGTCGAGCCCTGGCAGGTCGATATCGATCACCGCCACGTCCGGCATCGTCCGGAGCGCCGCAGCCACAATCTCGTCACCTCGGTCGACCTGCGCGACCACTTCAATGTCGCGCTCGAGCGACAGCAGCGCGACCAGAGCAGCCCGTATGATGTCCTGGTCCTCCGCGACGAGCACTCGGATCATCGGGGGGTCTCCGGGACCTCGACGACGAGACGGAACCGGCCGCCCTGCATGGGACCACCCTCGGCCCTGCCGCCGAGGATCGAGGCACGCCGTGAGAGACCGGAAAGGCCCGATCCGCCGCTGTCCACGACCTCGTCGACGCCGTCGTTTTCGATCACCAGCCGAAGCCGCCCGTCGGAGCGCTTAACGGTCAGCGCGCAGTAGGTCGCCGCGGTGTGGCGAAGGATGTTCGTTACGCCTTCGCGCGTACTCCAGCCGAACAGCTCGTCGATAGACGACGGCAGGTTACCGCTGTCGATTGCCGTCCGCAGCTCGACGCCGGATCCCGCCAGCAGATCTGCGGCCCGGGCGCGCTCGCCGTCGAACGTCACCCGACGCGGCTCCGTCGCAATCGTCCGCGCATCGTGCAGTGCATCTCGTGCCAGCGTCGTCAGGCCGCGGATCTCCTCCGAGCCCCGTTCGATGCTGCCCCTGCGGAGCAGGCGAAGCGCGAGGTCGCCCTTGAGCGCGACCGCCGAGAGCGTCTGTCCGAGCAGGTCGTGAACGTCCTGCGCGATGCGGAGCCGTTCGGCCGCGACCCCAAGCTCCGCGAGCTCCGACCGACTCCGCTGCAGTTCATCGAGCGTATGGACCAGCCGGGCAGCGCAGAACAGGGCCACGCCGCTCATGACAAAGACCGTGGCCGTGTACGCAAGCGCGTAGAGCACGTCGATCAGCGTGGGCGGGGGCGAGTAGATGGCGAGCAACGACGTCGTCGCGACGGCGACCGAGACCACCGTGACGACGACCGCCCCGAGTGGCGGCAGGAGCAGCGCCCCCGACCCGATCAGCAGCCACTGCAGGGTCGCCCACTGGACCGGGGGCAGGACGAGCATCGGGGCGTACGCGATCACGGCCAGTAGCAGCAGCGTCCAGCGCCAGCCCGCTGGCCGAACGCCATGACTCGCCGCCCAGCTATGACGGACCTGGATGATGCCCGCGGCCGCGGCGAGCGGGATCGCCAGCCCGGGATTGCTCGCCGGGAAGAGGTCGAGTCCGGTCCCTGCTGCGGCCGCGGCAAACGCGACGAGCGGGATGTGGAGCACGAGCATGACCAGACGTGCACGACCGACACCAGGCTGCGGCAAGGTCGGAACGCCAACGACTCCGGTCTGGGTAGCCACTCGATCACCCACCTCTCGCGGGCGGCGTCTCGTCGAGCCCGATGCGCACGCGGACTGCTCCCGGCCCGCTAGCGCTGAGCTCGATGGCCCACGCGCCTGGGCCGCTCCGCAGAATCGAGGCAATAGCGGATCGAAGCTCGCGCCGAGACGACTCGTCGGCGGAGGCGAGGACGGCGTCGTCCCCAAGCACGACACGCGCGACGATGCCCGCGGCGTCAAGGATCGCGAGGCCGGCCTGCAGCTCTGCCCGAATCGAGGACTCCTTGAACCCGGCGACGAGGCGCCGCGCGTCCGTGAGCGCCGTCCGCGACTCCGCAATTACGCCTTCAACCTCGCCCGCGCTCGCCACCGGATCTCGGCTGACGGTCGTCGCGGCAATAACGCCCTGATCGACGATGCGTTCGAGCGCCGGTGTCAGTCGTTCGCGGATCTGGCGATCGATGCGAAGCCGCTCGCGAAGGACTGCCCGATCCCGCAGCTCGGCGCGATTGGCATGCAGCGTGGCCACGGCGGAGGCGAGCCACACGGGGACGAAGAGAATCGCCGATCCCCACAACGCACTGAAGATCGAGTACGAAGGAGTTCGCGTAGGAGCGATGACGAACTCGACCGTGACGAGCACGACGGCGTACAGGAACCCGCCAAGCCGCCATGGAACCAGGATGAGGATGGAAACGAGCAGGAGCGGCATCAGTGCCAGCGCGACCGGTCCGTGAGCAAGTCCTCCGCCGAGCGTGAGGAGGCCGAGTCCCGCGAGGGTCGCGAGGGCCGCCGGTGGTCGTGCTCCATGGATCGTGTACCAGACGTGACGGAGGTGCAGCGGAACGCCAAACGCATAGGCGGCGCCTATCGCCAGAGCGCTGGCCGGAGGCGCCCACAGCGTGGGATAGAGCGCTGCCCGCGCCAGCGTTATGCCGGCGATCGCAATCGGAAACCCGAGCGCGGCGACGGTCGCAATCCGTTCGACCGTCCAGCCCGCGGACGGCCAACGGACGGCGCTCCGGGAACCGGATGCCACCGACGCTCGCAGCTCCGAGCTCACCGGAGCAGGCATCCGCGATCGGCGGACGACCATCGTGCCTGCAGCCGACCACTCCATGTCCGGATCATCTGGCGTCGACGGCCGCGAGGCCACATCCAGGCATCACCGAAGCGATGTGATTTCTGTCATCTTCCCACTTCGCTGCGCGCGGCCCATTTCGACGCGACACAAGGCCGCCGCAGGGACTCCGTGCGGCGGCCTTGAGCGAACGCGGAATCTTCGAGGGACGATTCGCAAGGCCGCGATCCCCCTCGAGGTTAGGCTGCAGCCGATTGCGCCGCTGATCCAACGGGTTCGAACGATACGATCAGCACGCCCGTGGTGCTGACTTCGGACTTCGTCTGCCGAAGCCGGATGGGCGGCGTTCCGTCGCGGAAGAGCCGTTTGCCCTCGCCGAGCACGAGCGGGTGGATCATCAGCTGGTAGGCGTCGACGAGGTCGTGGGCGATGAGCGTCTGGGCGAGCTCGCCGCTGCCGAGGACCAGGACGTCGCCTCCGGGCTCCTCGCGGATCCGGTGGACAGCGGCGGGCACGTCGGCGCTGATCAGCGTCGAGTTCGACCAGGCGAGCGGTTCGGCCAGCGTGGTGGACACGACATGCTTACGCATCGCGTTCAGCGCCCCAGCGACCGGGTTCTCGGCCGGCTGGTTGGGCCAGTACCCGGCGAAGATCTCATACGTTCGGCGCCCGAGCAGCAGCGCGCTGGCCTGCCCGAACGACTCCATCATCACCCGCCCGAACGTGTCATCGAAATAGGCAGGCTGCCAGCCGCCCTGCTCGAACCCGCTGCTGCGGTCCTCGTCGGGATGCCCCGGCGACTGCATTACGCCGTCCAGGGTCAGGAACTCGCTAACGATCACGCGAGTCATTAGTTGTCTCCTTCCTGCCGAATCCTCGGCTGACTGGTCGTTACATCTGGGTTCGCTCGTGCGGTCAGGAGTCGGACGGCGACGATGGTGACCCACGCCCAGCCGACAGCCGTGGCAACGGCGTACCGGAGGCTGGCGCCATCGCCCGGTGGGCTCGAACCCATCAGCAGGATGACCACGCCGCTGAGGACCGAGTACGCGGCCAGCGCCCAGCTTCGGCGGACGACGAAGCGGCGTGTAAAGACGAGCGTCGCCGCGACGAGGGACGCCACCGCCAGCATGAAGCCGATGCCGTGGACGATGGCATGCGTGCTGAGGCTCGTCGGCATGCCGTCGGGCGCGCCGGCGGGGAAGCCGAACGCCGGATCTGGCACGAACAGCCCGGCGACAACCAGCCCGATGCCAAGGCCGCCGAAGAAGCTCGCTCCCCAGGTGGCGCCCGGTTCGCCGCGAATCGCTCCGCGGACTCCGACGGCGAAGGCAACGGTCAGCAGACCGGTCGCGATGAACGATCCGATCTGGACCCCCGAGGTGGCCCCCAGGGTCAGGGCACTGATCGGGTGGTGCGCGATGTCGAAATCCGGTTGCACGATGGCCTGGATGAGAGCCAGGCCCATGAACAGCGGGCCAGCCACGACCCCAGCGACAAGGAGCGGCAGCCTGGGGCGGCTGGCGATCGGGATCGGGGCGATCCTTGTAGCGGTTTGATCGGTCATGCCAGCTAACTCCTTCCGGCAACGAGTTCCTGCGGACCGGATTGCCTCCTGAGCCGGTCCATTGCCGGGCCGCGACGCCGAGATGTCCTCCCGGGTCCCGTCCCTCACGCGGCAGTCTTCGCCGCCGGACGGATCGCGGGTAGGTGACCCTGTGGAGAAGGTGTTGTGGCAAACGTCACATGCTTCGGGCCACGCATGTGCTTGGAGGGCAAGCTGGCGACGAGGCGTCCGCGGAGAGGCGGTGGTCCCGCTCTTGGGTAGCCGTTCATAGCCGCGGAACGGGAATCGCTGGTCCGTACACGAGAGCATCGACCGCACCGACAACGTTGTGGAGCGGGCATACCTCGCCTCGCGCAGGACCAAGCTGAACGTGCTCCGACGCACCAAGTGAGCCTGGCCCCGCGAGGTCGGGCCGCGACCGGTGGCTAGGGACGTGGCCTCCGGACGCCAGCCCGTTGCGGGCGACCGTTCAATCGAATATCCGCCGCGCGCGCCCGCACGAGCCTCGCCACGAGATCCACGGGATCGTGTAGCCGGGATCGTAGCGGACGAGCTGAGTCAGCTATGTCGGCGTTAGGTGTCGGCGCCACTGGACCTTGACTCGATCAACGACGCTGGCCATGCCTGCATTGTCGCCCTTACCCACACTTCCCCTGAACGAACCGTCGCCAGCATCTCAGGAGACGACTGCTCGTCGGCGCTTGCTGTCTGCCACCGCGCGAACCATGACATTCATCGTTCGCGCTATTCAACGCGGGCGATGGTCGACCATGCCGCATGCGGCGAGCGTGACGTGTGTCACGCCCCGTTGTCCACATTACGCTCTGGTGCGCAGCCCGGCGTTCCACCACCCTGTCATGTACGACGACCCTGAACCTGCAAATTCATGACAGATCAATTCTCGGCTTAGCGCCCAAGGTGGATTTGTGTCAACGATGTTTCCCTCCGAAGTCTTCTTGCCGTATCGGTCAAGCCAGATCGCCGACGATGATCTGGCAGGTGTTGGTCGGGATGACCTTCGTACACTTCGACCAAGTGACTCCGGCGCGTACGGATGGTTGGATGCGCGTGGCTTGAGCCCCGTGGAGGCGGCAAATCTCGTCGCGTTCCGACATGGCCTGGCGCCGGCGCCGAACGGCTGGACACCTTTGGAAGTTCGCGCCCTCGTCCTTCTCAGCAACCGTGTCGCGAGCCGCACGGATCGCCGGCTCTAGCCGCGCCAAGCGGTCGTGCGGTTCCCGTAGACGTTGGCCGACATCGCGTGCTCTGACGTGGGCCGATCCCTTGGCAATCGGCGTTCGCAGCCACAACCTGTATTGGCCCGACGGTGTACTCAACTACCGACGAATCCGCAAGAGCGAGGCATGTCTGCGCTCGGTGCTGGGCATGGCACCGGCCGCGGCTGGTCCCAAGAACCTAGCGAATCATCCGACCCTACACTCGGAGACATGACGCTTCTGCGGATGGACAACGTCCTCCTCGTTGTCGACGACCTCGAGGCTGCGATCGCGTTCTTTGCAGAACTTGGTCTGGAGCTTGAGGGCGAGACGACCGTCGAAGGCCAGTGGGTGGACCGC
>WNFV01005577.1_pt1 | contig 15510 bp, 16 predicted proteins | sample 5400101 | NCBI WGS metagenome assembly WNFV01 (sample SAMN13153361, study PRJNA577476) | soil metagenome | isolation source: 115 cm soil or saprolite under grassland replicate 1 | place: USA:California | collected 2016-06-15 | reverse complement strand
AAATATTTTTTGTAGAGCGGCAACGCCGTTTCGTAGATGGCGGTTTGTGTTTGTTCCAGATCGGCCTTCGCCCGTTTCATGATTTCTTCCATCGGCAAATCCGACGCCAGGGCGAAGCGCAGTTTCTTCCTGTACTTCTCCTCGCCGAGACGGAAGTCGCCATCGGAGCGCGGGAGCAGCTCCTTCTGAAGCCATTTTTTGTAATCCTCGAGCGCAGCAGCGGTTTTGTCCTGCAACGGGGCTAGCTCCTTCTTCTTTTGCGGCGCCTGATCGAGTAGAGGGGCTAGTTCTGTCCGCACCAGATTCGCGAAATCGCGCGCGACCAAAAGATAAAGGCTGTTGGCCAGGCTCTGCATGTAAACCAGCGGATTCCACTCCGGCTCCTTCAGCTCTTCGGCCCGGAAGACTTCGTAATCGATGTTCTCTTTGAGAATTCGAAAATCGATACTGTTTGCGCCGGTCAACTGCGTTCCATCGATGGCGTTCAGCTTGTCGCGAAATTCTTTTTGCGTGGCGAGATCTTTGGCTCGCGCTTCTGACGAGTAATCGGTCAACTCGCCATCAAAACGATGGTCACCGAGCTCAGTCGCCTGCTCGGGATTGGCCCGCAAGTATTGCTCGACGTAGTCGCGGGCAATTTTCTGAAACGCGTCGTCCTGTGGAGTGGCCAATATGTTGAGGATCGACAGCGACAATGCGGACGCAGCCGCGATGACGATTTTCATCTTGTCTCAGCTCGGTGTGCCGCCGTGAAGAATAGGTTCGGTGGCCACTTCATCGGGCGTGAGCTGTGATTGCAGGTAAGTGCGGCCCTTATAGAAACACGCGACAATGGCGAAGACGATAGCCGTCCCGAACATCAACCACGTAAAGAAGGTAAAGTACTGATAGTCCGTTAACTTACGTGTGCCGTCGGGGTTCAAGACCCATTTGTTGAATAGACCAACGAAGAGTTCACCGAATGCGACAGTGAAAAGCCATAGCGCCATCACAGAGCTCTTCATGGTGTTGGGCGCCTGAGTGTAGGAGAATTCAAGGCCGGTAATCGACACCATCGCTTCGCCGAGCGTCAGAATGACGTAGGCGAGCAACTGCCAGTTTATGCTCGGCCTAAGTCCAGCGTCGATTTGGCCCTGGATCCAAACGATAACAACGAAAGATAAACCGGTAAGAAAAAGGCCGATGCCGATCTTGCGCAGCGGCGTGAGCGGAAAAACTTTGTCGATTGCCGGATAAATGACGTAGTTGACCAGCGGAATAAAAAGCAGGATGAGGATCGGATTCGCGGTTTGCACCTGGGCAGCGATCAAGTTCATGCCCATCCAATGCAGGTCCATTTTCTCGGCTTGCAACGTCCATTCCACGCCGTTACTCATTCCCCACAAAGCCCAGAATACGAGGATAAACACGTAAACCATTGCAATCCGGAGGAGCGTGATGAGGCCATTCCAGCTGAATGTTTCCTTCAAATAACCGAGACCGGCCGGCGGCACGTGCACCATTTTATTGCGACCGCCCCAGAAAAACATAGTGGCGATAAACATCGCTATCCCGGGGATTCCAAATGCCCATCCGGGTCCATACTTGGGATTCGCAAGGAGCCATGGGCAGAGGATGGAGGAGATAAAAGAACCAGCGTTAATTGAGAAGTAGAACCAGCCAAACATCTTTGAAAGTAGATGCTTGTTCGATTCACCAAACTGATCGCCGACGTTGGCCGACACACACGGCTTAATGCCGCCTGCGCCCAAACAAATTAGCGCCAATCCAATCGCGAGCATCGTTCGCTGCCCGACCGCAATTCCCCAGGAAGTTGCCATGCACGCGAGTGTGAGGTTGCCAAGGCAGTAAACGATCGACAGCGATAGAATAGTCCAGTATTTGCCGAGCCAGCTGTCCGCGATGATCGCGCCAAGAACCGGAAGGAAATAAACCCCGAAAACAAAGTAGTGCGTGTACATGTACGCCTCGTTCGGGCTCATCGGGGCCAGCACACCCGACTGGTTCAAAATGTAATGCGCCATGAAGACGGTCAGCACCGATTTCATGCCGTAGTAGGAGAAACGCTCAGCCGCTTCGTTCCCGATGATGTAGGGGACCCCGGGCGGCATCCCGGTCACGTTCGGTGGTGACCTCATGTATTCGTGTCTAGCCATGTGATCTTCGCCTAACGAGCTTTGTGCGGAACCTCGGCCGGCGTTCCTGAAGTCGAATGTCCCTCAGAATGTTGTTCCGCCGCATTCGACCAGACTTTTGCAGGATCGGGTTGTTCCTTCTGAACTTCCGGCATCTGTCCAAGCGGATGCTTTTCGCACGATGTAGAAAACAGAAAGATGCAGAGCGAAACAGCGACGACGCCCTGGCGAAGGAAAGAACCCATAATGCGCTGGCACAGTTATCAGTCTCCGCCGCCATGCGCAAGGATGAAAGCGACCGTCGGGCGCGCCGAATCATTCGACCACGATTACGACCAAGAGTAAGAGCAAGGGTAAGAGGCAGAGAAAGAGTTGTGATTGAAAGACGCCTGCATGGCGTTACTATCACACGCGGTGGGCCGCACAGAAAGACTCAGCGCATGGAACGAAGTGTTCGCTCTCGTTCTGCTTTTTGCCGGCACGTTGCTTTTCTTTGCGCTGATTTCCTACACGCCGAAGGATATACCGTCGTGGTTCTGGTTTAGTCACGTTTCACCGGCGAATCACCCTGCGCAAAATTTCATCGGGCCGCTTGGAGCGATCGTCGCAGGCATTTGCTATCAGTTAATCGGCGTCTTCGCTTCGCTATTACTGGCAGCGGTTCTGCTCGGATTCGGGGCGGCGAAATTATTTTACCCTCGATTGCGTTTCACGCTCCGAATCCCGTGGATCGTTTTATTTCTCATCTCGGGTGCATGCCTCGACCAAGCGTGGGGGATCAGCCATTTCCTCGGGAGGAAAGTCCCGGTGGACATTCAAGGGCCAGGCGGCCTTATTGGGTATCGCTTGTCGGATGAAAATCGCGGCCTGCTTCCTGCCGCTGTCGGCCCGGTGGGTTCGGTTCTTCTCGTCGTCGCAATTTATTTGACCACGTTGATTTTGGTTACGGGTTTGCGCCCGATTCATCTTGTTCGCGAGATGGTCACCCTTGCCCGCCGAAGCGTGGCGAAGCTCGCCGAATGGCGCGTGCGCCGGAGAATTCGGAAGTCGGATCTCACAGAACAACTCAAGACTGAAAAGCAACGGCGAGCGCTCGAAGCGCTACAGAAGCAACTTAAAAAGAAAGGTGTTCCTATGCCTGAACCTGCAGCGACAACAATGTCGCTGGAGGAACTGGCAAACCGACCGGCACCGAAGGTCGTCGATACGACGGTGCCGTCGACCGAGCTGGGCGTGACTCGACGCAGACCGTCTCTTGCCGAGCTACGCGCAAGCGAGGAAAAAGCGAAGGCCACTCCCAGTCCGACAAGCGCCACTTCGAGCTGGGAAGATTATATCTTGCCAGGACTGGATCTCCTCGAGGAACACAGTTTTGAAGCGCGCACGGCCACCGATCCCTCTGAGCTGCAAGAAGTCCAAAAAGTTCTCATTGAAACCTTGGCGCAATTTGGGATTGCCGTCGCGCCTGGCGACATCACAAAAGGTCCCACCATCACGCGCTACGAGGTTTATCCGGCTAAAGGCGTGCGCGTAGACAAGATTGTGAGCCTCGAGCGCGACCTTGCACGAGCAACGAGCGCCGAACGAATCAACATTCTCGCGCCTATTCCCGGGAAAGACACCGTTGGAATTGAGCTTGCCAATACCCGGAAGGTGACGGTGAAACTGCGCGAGCTCTTCCAATCATCCGATTGGGACTCGGCGAAGGAGCACGCAAAAATTCCGCTGGCCCTCGGCAAGGACGTTTACGGCAAGACAATCATTGCCGACCTGGCGCAGATGCCGCATCTGCTCGTCGCGGGGACTACTGGCAGCGGGAAGAGCGTCTGTATCAATGCCTTGATTGCCAGCATGCTCTTTCGATTCACGCCGGAAGAAATGCGCCTCGTTATCATTGATCCGAAAATGGTGGAAATGCAGGCGTATCAATCGTTGCCGCATCTTGCATTCCCGATCGTGACGGATCCGAAAAAAGTTTTGTTAGCGTTGCGATGGCTGATCGACGAAATGGAACGCCGCTACAAAATGTTTGCGCGCGTAGGTGTGCGGAACATTGTCGGGTTCAATGGACGGCCGAAGAAGAAAACACAAAAAGAACTCGATGCTGAAGTTGTAGAGTCCGGTCTCTCACCGGATCTGGCACGCAGGTCCGCTGAGACAGCGGACGCCACACCAATCAAAGTGCCGCGCGAAAACGAGGAGCAAGTCCCCGACAGAATTCCTTACGTCGTCGTCATCGTTGATGAGCTTGCAGATCTGATGCAAACCGCGCCCGCGGACGTTGAGACGGCGATCGCGCGCATCACGCAAATGGCACGTGCCGCCGGCATGCATGTGATTGTCGCAACGCAAACACCGCGCGCGGATGTGATCACCGGGGTTATCAAAGCGAATATTCCCAGTCGCATCGCATTCCAGGTCGCGAGCAAGATCGACAGCCGCGTCATTCTTGATGAAAACGGCGCCGACCGTTTGCTCGGCCAGGGCGACATGCTTTATCTGCCGCCGAGCGCTTCAAGACTGATCCGTGCGCAAGGCGTGCTGGTCACTGATAATGAGATTCACGCTCTCGTAGAATTTATTTCGAAACAAAGTCCGCCTGCATTTGATACGGCCATGCATGAGAAGCTCCAATCCACTAACGCGCCGGAGGAAGAAGTGACCGCCGAAGATGAAGAGCTGGTCGAAAAATGCATCGAGATTATTCGACAGGAAAAACGCGCATCCACTTCGCTGCTCCAACGGCGGTTGCGACTCGGTTACACGCGCGCGGCGCGCATCGTTGATATTCTGGAGCAGCGCGGTATTTTGGGTCCCGGCGAGGGCGCCAAACCACGCGAGATTTTGGTCGATCTCGATGCTGCCGTTTAGCCGGCTTTTCGCTCATGACAATAGAGGGGCTCGGAAAAAAATTTCAGGAAGCACGGCTAGCGAGAAATCTCACGCTCGATGAAGCCGCGCGTATGACCAAAATTCGCCCGCACCGGCTGGCGGAAATTGAGGCGGACGATTTTTCACAATTCCCAAGCCTGGCCTACGCGAAGGGTTTCCTGCTTATTTACGGGAAATTCCTGGATGTTGACGTGACACCCTATCTGGACGCATTTGAGGATTCCGAGAGCGTGACTGTGGACGGCTACTCGTACCTCCAGGAGAACGAGCGCGCGAAACCGGTCTCCGCGCCGGTGGTTCGGCGCCGTCCCGCTGCTACCGGTGGTACCGGTGGCAGAAATCGCGTTTCGCCGATGCCGCTCATTGTGGGCGTGGTGGTTTTAGTGGTCGGTTTTCTTGGCATGAAATTTTTTCTCAATGTGCAGAGGCTCGCGCCTGGGCGAGGGAGCTCGACCGGGCAAACGTCGGCAACTGCGACCCCGGCTGTTGCCTCTGGTGGGTCGAGCCCGGCAACAGCTCCAAACATGGGGGCTGTCGCTACGAGTGCGCCGGTCGCGTCGCCTGTCCCGCCACTGGGGCCGCCGGAAACGCGCAAGGCCCTGGCCGCTGATTCCAAAGCGCCAGGTGAGCCGGAAGTGCGTAAGGCGAAGCCGGTCACTAAAGAAGAACTGTCGCAAACCGGCGCAGCAACCAATTCTCCTCCACCGGAATCAGGCGAACAAAATCGCGTCGCGATCCAGCCGCTCAAACGAACTTACGTGAGGGTGACGCTCGGCGACGACGCAAAAGCTGCGTTCGAACGATGGGTCTCGCCGTCGGATGGGCCGGTTGAATTTCGCGGTAAGCACGTGTCGATTCGGGTCCTTGATCCTGAAGCCGTTAAGATCACCAAGAACGGTCAGGCGCTGCAACAAAATGACCAGGATGTGACGGTCAATTAGAGTAAGTCTGTCATTCTGAGCGAAGCGAAGAATCTCGGATCAATTCTTCGGGCAGTCAGCCAATCGAAAATGGATCAGAGATGTTTCGCTTCGCTCAACATGACAGCGCCGTATGATTTGAGCGCTAGCCGAAAATCAGATGACAAATACGATGCATTTTTCTCGTAAACCGAAGATCGGCATGATCAGCCTCGGCTGCGCCAAAAATCTCGTCGATGCGGAGCTCATGCTTGGAAGCGTTTTGCAACGCGGGATGGAAATCACGTCGCGCGCAGAGGAGGCCGATGTGCTCGTGGTTAACACTTGCGCCTTTATCGATTCAGCCAAGGAAGAATCAATCGAAGCGATCTTGGAAGCGCATCAGCAGCGCGGGTTGAATAAACGACCGGACCAAAAACTAATCGTAAGCGGCTGCATGTCGCAGCGGTTTGCGAGAGACCTGCATAACGAGTTACCTGAGGTAGACGCGTTCATCGGACTCGATCAAGTCAGTGAGCTGGGAGCGATTGTGGAAAAAATGGTAACGCGACCGTCCCGGTTGCGAGATGCAAGCGAGACGCCTGCGCTACTTTTCGCAGATACACGCCCTACGTACATTCCCGATTACGACACACCGCGTTTCAGACTTACTCCCGCGCATTCCGCTTACGTGAAGATTGCCGAGGGCTGCAATCATCCGTGCAGTTTTTGCGTGATTCCACAAATGCGCGGCAAGCATCGGAGCCGCAAACTGGAATCGGTCTTGGCAGAAATCCGTGCGCTCGTCGGCGAAGGTGTGCGCGAAATCAACGTGATCAGTCAGGACACCACGTACTACGGAATGGATTTGTGGGAGGCTAAAGCGGGACCGCGGCAGCCGGTGGATTCGACTCGCGGTCCGACGCTGGTTTCGTTGCTCCGTGAGATTCAACAGATCGAAGGCGAATTCTGGGTTCGCCTGCTTTACACGCACCCGGCGCATTGGAGCGATGAACTCATTGAGACCATTGCTGAATGCGACAAGGTCGCGCGTTACGTCGACATTCCGCTACAGCACATCGACGAATCGATGCTGGGCCGGATGCGACGTGAAACATCGCGCGCGCATATTGAAGACTTAATTCACAAATTGCGCGCTGGAATTCCTGACCTAACGCTGCGCACTACTTTCATCGTTGCATTCCCCGGCGAGACCGATGCGGATTTTGAGACATTACTGGATTTCATCCGCCGCAGCCGGTTCGAACGGCTTGGGATATTCAAATACTCGCAGGAAGAGGGTTCCCGCGCGGCCAGGATGCCGGGGCAGGTCCCCACAAAGATAAAGAACTCACGTTATCGAGAGGCGATGGCGATGCAGCAATCTATTGCCCATGATCTTGCTCGCGAGAAAATCGGCACCGAATTGAAACTGATCGTCGATCAGCCGCACATTGCCCGGAGCGAAGCCGATGCTCCGGATGTCGATGCGCGGGTCGTTTTGTCGGAGCCTGCGGCTGTTGGCGAGTTCATTCGGCGGACTGTCAAAGGAAGCCGCGGCTACGATCTACTGGCCTGACGCGAGTCACATTTTCCTCAGCTGCGAGATTTTGGCTGGTGACAAATCGGCGATTTCTGATCAATTTCTCCCAACACTAAATGGCCGAACCTGACCAACCAAAAAAAGAGACGGTTCGCATCCAGCTGCCGCATCCGCCTGTAACGAAGCCGTCGGAGCCGAGTGTGAAACCGCACGAGACCGTCCGGATCCAGTTGCCGGTACGTGAAACCGGCACTCCGCCTGTTGCCTCGCCCTCGGAGTCAGCGCCCGAGAATATTTCTTCCACCAACTTTTTCCCGCCGCCGAAGCCGCCAGCAGCCTCGCGTCCGTTATCTGCTCCAGTGCGTCCTTCTCCGATTCCACCCCCTTCAGGACCGAAAAAGGAGACTGTGCGCATTCCGCTGACGCCCGAACCGTTGCGCTCGTCTCAGAAAAAGACTCAGCCGTTGATCGCGATGCCCAACGTCGTTTCACAAAATCCACCGATCGCTGTAGCACCGCCCGAGAAAAGCTCGATGCTGCCGTATTGGATACTTCTCGCCATGTCCGCCTTGATTTTGATTATCCAGATTTGGACGTATTTTTCTTAGCTATGGAAAATTCTGCCATTATCACGCTTAACGAATCGAACTTTGACCGCGAACTGACGCAAGACGACAAACCGATGATCGTCGATTTTTGGGCGGAATGGTGCGGTCCGTGCAAAATGATCGCGCCGCTACTGGACGAGGTTGCGCGGGAAAAAGGGGGAACACTCAAGATTGCGAAAGTAAACGTGGACGAAAACCAAAGTCTCTCATCGAAGTACAACATTCGCGCGATTCCGGCGCTACTTTTTTTCAAGAATGGCCAACTGCGCGATCAGGTCATCGGCGTTACGAGTAAGAAGGATCTGCTCAGCCGGTTGGAAGCACTGGCTTAGGAATTTTCGCGGGGGCGAAAACTCCAGTGAATCATTTGTAGGGCAACCGCCTTGGTTGCTGACCCAAAGCGCGGCAGGCGCAGCGCCTGCCCTGCAAGCGATGCGCCCGGCGGGGGGTCGAACCCACAACCTTTGGCTCCGGAGGCCAACGCTATACTAGGTAGATCTCGCGCGGTTGCCGTTCTGTTGCCGAAAAAAATCACCGGTTTTGGACGGATAACATCGGCTTGGGCAGCCGCAGAACGCGATTCCGCTCCCTAAATGCCGAATTCGGCACAATTCTCCACATGATTCCGCTTTTGTCGGGCTCCTCCCAAGCGAGCAAACGGATTAGGCCGCAAAAACCCGTAATTAAAGGCGGCATTTTCCCGTCTACTTCTCGTTAGACGACTAGAATCGCTTTATGAAAACAGCAATTCCAATGCTCGCGCTTGTCATCAGCGGGGCTGTCCCAACGCTGGTGGCGGCTGATGATGAAACCACTCAGGATCGCAGCGTTCAGTACAAGCAACTCGAGCAGCAGATCAACGATTACTACAATGTTGACTCACCATGGAGCATTCGATGCCGCGACACAGCTCGCGCTGCGGCTTGCGCCGATGCTCAACTCGAAGGAACGCTACGCAACCTCATGGCCGCTGAAGTCCTCAGCTGGGACCTCTGCGACAACTTAAGGCGGCGCAATGACGAGGAGAACTCATCCACCGCTTGCTCTATCGGCACACACCTTCATGAGGAGGTTCTCGACCTCGCATCAAAGGCTGGTTCTGCCTTGCGAAAACACCCGAATCAACGCCTCTTGAAACTCCTGATTACCCATCTGGAAACATATCCATACAGTTGGACTGAGGAGGGCTATGAAGATCTGCTCCCTAATTTGAGGAAGCTCCTGCATGCTAAACAGAAGTGAACGCGAACGTCGCCTAACCAATCGCTCCAGACAACCGCTGGCCGCCGTGATGTCCAGTTCACAACACCTTTACGAAGTCCGACCGCGAAGGGACCGACGCGGCTTCGATCTGATCAGCGACGCGCTACCCTTCGGCCGGCTGTGGTATGACGGACCGCGAGCCGTTACGAACGCAATCGAATATGCCGAGCAACACAGCCGATCACACGATGCTGTGATTCGCGTTTACGATGAGACTGGCAGCGTGACCGCGACGCACGACCACGCGGGCGATTTCAAAGAGTGGTAAGTTTTTAATCCACACCGTAACGGCAAAATGCTATGAACGGTCGCAGCGACCTTCACACACAGGCGGTGGAACACAAATGGCACTAGAACTGAAAAGAGCCTGCGAAAAATGCGGAGCTACACTTGGACGAAGTGGAACGGCATACATTTGCAGCTACGAATGCACATATTGCGGGAGTTGCGCCGAGCAAATGAACTTCGTTTGCCCAAACTGTGGAGGTGAACTTGTGAGGCGGCCGCGCCGTAAAGAGCCCTCTAATTCCGGGCAACGTGATCGAGACACACGAGGCACAAGGGCGATTTCAAGGAGTGGTGAGCGTTACGCGTGAAACAAAAAGCCGCCACGCGGTAAAACGTGACGGCTGATTGTTGAAATGCTGAGGCCGCAGCTTTAGGGATTGTTGACCACTTGCGGCGCAGGTTTGCTCGCTTCAACCTGGACGCTCACCTTCTGTAGGCCCACAGTGAGCTTTTCAACCTGTTTCTCCAACTCCTGCACCTTCTCATGCTCTTTGAGGAACTCGTTGAGCAACATCGCGTTCACTTGATCGTAACGGACGCTATAGGGTTTTCCGTCTTTATCGCGCACTACTAGATCAGGGTTTACTTTTTGCACGTCCTCAGCCACAAGCCCCAACTGGCGCGTGCCTGCTGGATCAATGTCCTTCTTGTAACGGAAGGTAACTGGTTTAAGCGCAAAGAGGACTTCACTGTCTTTGTCCATCGATTTGATCTCATGCTTGAAGCGCTTTGAGGACATGGTGGTTCCGAGCTTGTTGTTTGAGTTAATGAGGACCGGGATGCCGGCGGCAGAGGTCTGGAGAAAGATGCTTTTGATGTAGCAGGCGTCGCTCTCCCCAGGAACACCAAACATCTCTGCGCCGATATAGACGTTGTTGCTTCCGGTGGTTTGGTTCATGCCGGCTAATACGCCCAAGGCCGTGTTAAAAGAGCCGGTGGTGTTGGTATCAAGCGCGTTAACACCATTGGCCATGTTGCCGGCGCCGCTGGTGTTGCTGAAGAGCGCGAACGTTCCGTTGGCCGTGTTGTTGGCGCCGGTGGTGTTGCTATTGAGCGCAGAAACACCGGTAGCCGTATTGGAGTTGCCTTCCGTATTGTTTAAAAGGGCGGCCGTCCCGACGGCTGTGTTGCTAGACCCGCCAGTGTTGAATAAAAGCGCCGCCACGCCGACGGCCGTATTTTGTGTTCCCGCGCCCGCACCGTCTCCGACGTTGAAAAGGAGCGTCCCCGCACCAACCGCTGTGTTGAACGCGCCAATGGTGTCACTCCGCAGCGAAAGGAAACCAACCGCCGTATTGAACCCGCCGGTGGTGAGGTTCAGAAGGGCAGCCTGCCCTTCGGCGGTGTTGCCTCCGGGATAGCCGCCGTCCGGCGGCGGGACAAGCGCCTCCGCTTTTGGCAAAAGCCCAATGCAGAGGAGCGTGAGCGTGATGAGAAGTGGTGGAGTTGTTTTAATTCGAATCAGTGGATTCATAAGATTCTTCCTTTCTGTTTCCCCGCTGCATTGAGTGCGATTGCGGGTCCGGAGGAGGCGAAGAACCCAGCGGTGGAAATATCCTCCGCCTGATTCGAATCCGTTTAACGACGGCGAGTTTTGATAAAAATCGCGTCAATTGTCAACACAATTCGCTGGAAGCGCGGATTGCGGATTCGAGTTCGAGAAAGGCAGGCAGCTTTTCATCCGCACGCAGAACGAACCGCTTTCCATCGTCGCGATGTGCGTCTGCAATCCAGATCGTTCGCCCGTTGGAATCAATCGCTGAGACACAGCCCCAACTCCAGGGGGTATTGCGCCCGGCGGGGGTCGAACCCACAACCTTTGGCTCCGGAGGCCAACGCTCTATCCAGTTGAGCTACGAGCGCGCGTGAAACCCGAAAATAAACCCGATTTAACGATTTAGCGATTTAGTGATTTGACGATTTTAATCGCTGAATCTCTAACTTGTTAAATAGCTAAATTACGCCTTCCGTTTGCAAATTGTCCTTGCCTATTCGAGAGTGTGCGCCCGCCACCGCGCGGCTGGCGACGAGTTTATGAATCAGATCATCGATACGATTGAGAAAGAACAGCAGAAAACTGATGCCAAAACGTTTTCTGTTGGCGACAGCGTGCGCGTGCACACTCGCGTCGTGGAAGGAGACAAGGAACGAATCCAGATCTTTGTGGGGGTGGTGATTGGCCGGAAGGGTCGCGGACTCAACGAAACTTTCACCGTGCGCCGCATTTCGTACGGCGAGGGCGTCGAGCGGGTATTTCCCCTGCATTCGCCGCGCGTCGCAAAAGTGGAAGTGGAACAACGAGGCCGCGCTCGCCGTGCGAGACTAAATTATCTTCGCACTCGCAAGGGGAAAGAAGCGACAGCAGTTCGCGAATAAGCCGAATTACTCGTCTACAGATTTGGCAGATTTGCGCTAACCGTGCAGAGGCCGCTCTGAAAAAAATCTGTGAAAATCTGCGGAATCTGCGGATAACTTCTGTCGATGTCCTATCGGCGCTGCGGATTTCGGTACGAGAAAAAACTCCGCGTCACAGGAATCTCGTGCATCGCGGGAATTGACGAAGCCGGACGTGGAGCGTTAGCCGGGCCGGTTGTTGCGGCTGCGGCGATTCTTCCCGAAAGATTTCGGCATCGTCGTCTGAACGATTCCAAACAGCTCGCGTCGGAATTACGCGAAGAAATCTATTGCGAGCTGATTTCGAATCCCGAAATCAGATGGACTGTCGGCACTGTCGATTCTATTGAGATCGACCGGATTAACATTCTACGCGCGAGCCACCGAGCGATGCGGCTCGCGATTGAAGCGTTGCTCGAACCGCCGGACCACGTCTTGATTGATGGTTTGCCGGTGATTCCTTTTCCACTTCCGCAGACGGCAATTATCGATGGCGATTGCATCAGCTTGAGCATCGCCGCGGCAAGCGTTATCGCGAAGGTCACCCGCGACCGGATCATGCGTGACTTTTGCGCGCAGTTCCCGCAGTATTGTTTCAGCCAGCACAAAGGTTACGGAACAGAACTGCATCTTTTGAAGCTCCATGAATTCGGCCCTTGCCCGATCCATCGCCGATCTTTCGAACCAGTGGCGCAACCGCTTCTTGCCTTGGAAGAAATCCTCCAAATCCGGTCATCTCCGGCGCGGCGCGCGCGGCGAGAAATTAGCGTGCCGGTTCCTGAAGCGTAGCGGTTACAAAATTCTCTTTCGCAATTTCCGTGGACGCAGTGGCGGCGAAATCGACGTTGTGTGCCGCGACAACGACACGCTGGTGTTTATCGAAGTAAAAACGCGCACGCGAGAAGATTTCGGCCGGCCATTCGTGGCAGTGGACCGAGAAAAACAAAAGCGAATTTCACGCGGCGCGCTCGCATGGCTGCGTATGCTGGAGAACCCCGACATACTTTTCCGCTTCGACGTAGTTGAAGTTATCGTCGCCGAGGACGCGGAACCGCGGATCGAATTGATCAAGAACGCATTTCCACTCTCGAAGCCGTATCTGTACTGAAGTAACTCAGGCATCCTTGCCCGATCCGTCGTGCGGACATCTTGTCCTTACGTTTGCAGGCTGGAAGCTTGCATTACCTGTCAGGCAGGGATGCCTGAGTTACGCTGGACAATCGCGCGCCGTTGGCAATCATAATTGCGCGTCATGGCCGAACCCATCCTCGTCGCGCAATCCAAGGAGCCGATTTTTTTGCTGCCTAAAATGGCGAACCGCCACGGCTTGATTGCCGGCGCCACGGGCACAGGGAAAACAGTGACCCTGCAAACGCTCGCCGAAAATTTCAGTATCCGTGGTGTGGCTGTGTTCATGGCCGACGTCAAAGGCGATCTCGCCGGCTTGAGCCAGCCGGGCGCAAACAATCCGAAGGTCGCCGAGCGAGCAAAGGAGCTTAAGCTCGACAATTTCACGGGCGAAGCGTGCCCGGTCGTTTTCTGGGATGTGTTCGGTGAACAGGGACATCCCGTGCGCGCCACAGTTTCGGAAATGGGCCCGTTGCTGCTCGGCCGGTTGCTCGATTTAAACGACACGCAAGCAGGCGTGCTCAATATAGTCTTCAAAGTCGCCGACGATAACGGCTTGCTTCTTCTCGATCTCAAAGACTTGCGCTCGATGTTGCAGTACATCGCGGACAATGCTGACCAATTCAAAACGCAGTATGGAAATATCTCCGCTGCCAGCGCCGGAACGATCCAGCGCAACCTGCTCGCGCTGGAATCGCAGGGAGCAGACAAATTTTTCGGTGAGCCTGCGCTTAATCTTGAAGATTTAATCCAGACACAGAATGGACACGGTGTCGTAAACATTCTTGCTGCCGATAAGCTGATGCAAAAATCGCCGAAAGTTTACGCGACGTTTCTGCTCTGGATGCTGTCGGAGTTGTTCGAGAATCTTCCCGAAATTGGCGATCCGGAAAAACCAAAGCTGGTCTTCTTTTTGATGAAGCGCATTTGCTGTTCACGGACATCGAGCCAGCAGTTAAACAGAAAATTGAGCAGATGGTGGGACTGATTCGTTCCAAAGGCGTCGGTGTTTATTTCGTCAGCCAGAATCCTCTCGATATTCCAGAGATTGTTCTTGGCCAGCTCGGCAATCGGGTGCAACACGCTTTACGTGCCTTTACTCCGCGCGATCAGAAGGCGGTGAAAGCAGCCGCCCAAACGTTTCGGCAAAACCCCAAACTGAAGACCGAGACCGTGCTCACTGAGCTTGCTGTAGGCGAAGCGCTTGTATCGATGCTGGATGAAAATGGCAGCCCCGAAGTTGTCGAGCGCGCGAAAGTTGTTCCGCCACGTAGTCAGGTCGGCGCAATCACAACGGATCAGCGGAAGCAAATCATCAATTCATCGGTGCTCGCGGGTCATTACGAGAACGCGATTGACCGTGAATCGGCTTATGAAAAATTGCAGGCGCGAGCAGGGGCGAAAACGCAGAGCGCTGGCACGCCGCCAGTGACAGAAGACGAGTCGAGAACTGAACGACTGCAATCCTCAGTTCTTGCGGAGGCGTTGGGAACTGTGACTGCTGCGTTTCAGCCAACAATCGGGCCGCGCGGTGGTGTTCACGATTCGTTTGCTACTTCCATGGCCAGGAGCGCGATGCGCGCCGCGAGCAGCCAGCTCGGCCGGCAAATCGCTCGCGGCCTGCTTGGCGGAATTTTGGGCGGTAGCGGGAGACGGAGATGATTGTAGCGGCGTTTGTGGTCAAACGCCGAAGCGTTCGCTTCTCTGTAGCGGCTGTCTCTGACCGCCGAAGGTGATGAGGCCACGGCCCCGCGGGCCGTGGCCGGGACGTCGCACAGCGACGTGGCTACAGAAAATCGCCGGTTACCGACACGCATCCGGCGATCTAAGTTATTCAGTTTATGGCGTCGGCGCAGCCTTCGCTTCTTTTTTAGCGCCCTTGCCCGCTTTCAGTTCGATGTCGGTCGCGGACATTGTGTAGGTGACATGGACTTTATCGCCAACTTTGACGTCACCTGTGACTTTGGTGTTCGCGTCGCGATTAATCTCCCAACGATCTTTCCCCTTCTGCACCACGATCATAGAATCATTCACTTCCAGGACCGGTCCTGTGACTTCATCCGTCTTCGCGCCCGCGGCAAAAGCTGCGCTACTTAGCGCAACGCTCGCGGCGGCCAATAAACTGAGTGCTAATTTTATCTTCATGTGCCGGATTAGACTCCACGGGATTCATTCTATTCAAGCGCTTTTGGATCAGGAACGCAGGATTTCAGATTGAATTAGGAAAGCAGGAGCGCAGGAAGAAATTGGCAGGAGGCGATCGCCGGGCGCGCCGAGGACATTCGGTGCCGCAACGCATCTTTCCAAATGCAAGGTTGTAACGCTCTAACGCTTCAAATTATTCCTTCGGCGATTCGCCA
>WNFV01008279.1_pt1 | contig 15523 bp, 17 predicted proteins | sample 5400101 | NCBI WGS metagenome assembly WNFV01 (sample SAMN13153361, study PRJNA577476) | soil metagenome | isolation source: 115 cm soil or saprolite under grassland replicate 1 | place: USA:California | collected 2016-06-15 | reverse complement strand
CCGGCGGTGCCGACGACGAAGCTCACCTGTGGGTCTTCGCGACGGCCGCCTCGACCGCATCGATGAGCGTCTCGTCCTCGCCCTTGAGCACGGTCCGCGGGTCGAGGCAGCATGTGTCCTTCTCGATGCGCGCGATCACAGGCGGGTCGCCTTGGCGAAGCGCCTTCGCGATGCGCGAGGCGGGGCCCTCGATCCCAAGCAACACCGTCGGAAGCTCGTGGCCCGGCATAGATCCTCCACCGACCTCGGAGGTGCCGACGACGACGTAGGTCTTGACGCCCCGGTCTTCGAGCTTCACCGACCAGAATCCAGCCCGGCGGCGCAACTCCTCGACCGGCGCTCGCAGCATCCTCTCGACCGGGATGTCGCCAGCCCGTCCCGTCAGCCGCTGCCGGAGCGTCGCCTCGAGAGCGGCGAGCGTCAGCTTGTCGATTCGAAGCGCACGCGCCAGCGGGTGTCGCGACATCTTCTCGATGGGATCCGTGCGGCCGACCACGATGCCCGCCTGCGGGCCGCCGAGCAGCTTGTCGCCGGAGAAGGTGACGACATCGCAGTGGCGCAGCGACTCGGCGACCGTAGGCTCGTCGGCGATGGGGTCGACGGCGCCGCTTCCAAGATCATCTATCAGCAGCAGGCTGTTCTTCGTCGCGACCTCGGCCAGCTCGCCCAGCGATGCCGATTCCACAAACCCGGTAACCCGGAAATTGGAGGTGTGGACCCGCAGCAGGGCCGCGGTTCGCGCGGTGATCGCCGACTCGTAGTCGGACACGCGGGTGCGGTTGGTCGTCCCCACCTCGACCATCCGCGCACCTGAAAGCCGCATCACGTCCGGCATCCGAAACGAACCGCCGATCTCGACCAGCTGGCCGCGCGAGACGATGACCTCCTTGCCCTTGCATAGAGCGGTGAGGGCGAGCAGCACGGCGGCGGCGTTGTTGTTGACGACGAGCGCCGCCTCGGATTGGAACAGGGCGGTCAGAAAGCCCGACACCAGGCTTGCCCGCTCGCCGCGCCTGCCCGTCTCCAGGTCGAGCTCGACGTTGCCGTAGCCGGCGGCGACGCTCAAAGACTCGATCGCAGCCTGGGACAGCGGCGCCCGGCCGAGGTTGGTGTGGAGGATCACGCCGGTGGCGTTGATGACCTTGCGCAGCCTCGGCGCGATCGCGGACTGGAGGCGCGCCGACACCGCGGCCACACGCTCGGCACCTCCGTCGGCACCCTCACGCTCCGCCGCGATCTGCTCGCGGATCGCAGCCACCACGCGAGCCCGGCCGTGCTGCTTGACTAGCTCGGCATAGGCGGGTTCGTTGACGAGCGTGCCTACAGCAGGCAGGGATACAGGCCCGTGAGCCCTGGGACTCGATACCCGTCGCATTCGCCTATTGAGATTAGGCTCGCGGGCTGGAAGAACGGCGTCATCACGACATTGAGCAGGTTGAAGCCCTGGAAGAACTGGAAGACCAGCAGCACGACCACGCAGCCCGCCCAGACCTCGCGCTTGCGTACGGCCACGTCGTAAAAGAAGCGGGGGTTGCGATCGCGGAAGATCGCCTCGACCACGTTCCAGCCGTCCAGCCCGGGTATCGGCAGCAGCTGGAAGGCGAAGATCGAAAGGTTCAGGAAGACGATCACGTAGAGGACGAGGCCGAGCAGTCCCGGACCGATCTCGAACGAGACCGGCAGCCCTGCGCGGTTGACGGCGCGCAGGAGAAAGCCCAGGGCCAGCGCCACCAGCAGGTTGGCCGCCGGGCCGCCCAGCTCGAAGATGACCTTCTGGCGCACGGTGTTGATGCGGTTGGGCTGGATCGGAACCCGTTTCCCCCATCCGACCAGGGCGAGGAAGACGGCGAGCACTCCGAAGGGATCCAGGAACCGCCGCGGGTCGAGGTTGAAGTAGCCGAAGTAGCGCACCGAGCGGTCGCCCTGGAAGTAGGCCGCCGCCGCGTGGCCCATCTCGTGGAGCGGGATGGCGATCAGGAGCGCCGGCACCAGCACCAGCAACCCGATGAGGAGGTTGACGAGGTTCATGCAGGGGCCCCCACGAAATCACGGCGAAGCCTCAGATTTCGTGGGGATCTCACTCGATCGGGATCTTGCGGTCGCGCTTCGTCGTCCGCCGCCTGGTCCGGGCGCGGCGGACTCGAGTGGACGCCGGCGCCGGCCCCACCCGGTGCTCATAGATGAGCATCAACGCGGTGATCAGCTCTCGCTGCGCATTGAGCAGGTGCACCTGCGCCGCCGGAGGCACCATGTCCGACAGCACGTTGCCGACGCGCGAGCCGAGCTCGTTCATGAGCTCGATGACTCGCTCCCCGTCGCGAGTCACTGTTTGGCGGCCTCAGGCCTGGCGGCGCGCGGCGCGAATCGCACGCGAAGCTCACCGTCCTCGATCGAGGCGCCCGCGGTGTCGCGGCGCTCCAGCACGCGCGGCAGCGCCCCACGACCTCACGGTCGAAGAGCGGCACGTTGAAGATGGGGATCCCGGCGAAGGACTGCTCGACCTCGCGCTGGTAGCGGTGATGGATGCGCTGCCACTTCTGGAAGAGCTCGTCGTGCAGCTCGCCTGGAAGCAGTCGGTTCACCACAACCGCGTCCGTCACATAGCCGAACAGGCTCAAATATGTGTAGGCCCGCTTCGCCTCTTTCACCACCATCTTCTCGAGGTTGAGGACGATGCGCACGGTCGTGGTCTCGGGGTCGGTCAGGACCTTGCGCATGCCCTCGAGGTCGAGCAGCAGGTCCTTCAGCGAGGCGTAGACCTCGTCCGACGGAAGCGGCATCTTCATCATCGGCTGAAGGACAGGGCGCGCCACGCGCATCGCTCGCCTCGACCACGGATAGATCTTGTCCAGCCACCACTTGGCGGCGTCGGGGAAGGTCAGCAGCTGCAGCGTCTCTCCGGTCGGCGCGCAGTCGACGATCAGCACGTCGTGCTCCGCGCGCTGCGCGTAGTGCTTGATCCACATGAGGGACGCGACCTCGTCCATGCCGGGCGGGTTGGCGACCTCGTCGGCGAGCACCTCGTCGAGGCCCTGCGTGGAGAAGACCTCGACCGCGTACTCGTGGAGCTTCGTCCAGTGGCGCTGCATCTCGTGGAGGGACGAGACCTCGTGCGCCCACAGGCTGTCCGCGACCTTCGTCGCCTCGTTCCCAAGCTCGACATCGAACGAGTCGCCGAGCGAGTGGGCCGGGTCAGTGCTCATGACCACCGTGCGGTAACCGGCGGCGGCGCAGCGGACCGCGGTCGCGGCGGCGACCGACGTCTTGCCGACGCCACCCTTGCCGGTGAAAAGAACGACCCTCACGCGGCGAAGTCTACGTTCGGGGCGTTTTCCTCCGCTTCCCGGCCGCGATCATCTCGTTGACGTGCTCCTGGACCAGGGTCTCGACGTGGCGCAGGATCGCGATCGTCGTCTCGGTGTTCTGCTCGGTCAAGTCGGTGACCCCCCTGATCGCCTGCAGGATCTCCACGTTCTGGCGGTCTGCTTTGTCAGCCTCCTGGGCGGCGTGCTCCAGGGTCAGCCTGTCCTTCTGCGACTGCCGGTTGCCGGCCAGCAGAAGCACCGGGCCCGTGTAAGCGGCCTGGGTGGAGAAGGCGAGGTTGAGCAGGATGTAGGGGTAGGGGTCGATGTGGATGCGGCCGGTTGCCTGGAGTGTATTGATGGTGATCCACGCGACGACGAGCCCGGTCTGGATGATCAGGAATCGCCACGAGCCGATGAATGCGGCGATGCTGTCCGCGAGCTGTTCGCCGACCGTGGCCTGCTCGTGGTGGATGACGTTGACGGGATGCTGATGCGCGAGCTTCGCCGAGCCGCGCCGGCGGACGGTCTGCTTGAGTGCGGCGCTGGCGGCGTCGCTGGTTCGGACTGCCACAGCGAGTCGAAACTCTAGCGTTTAGACCCCGGTTTTCCGCCCGGTTACTTGACGATCAGCGGTACGGTCAACGATCCGATTCCGAGCAGCACGAGCATGGCCATGCTGACCACCGCGAGCCGGACCAGGTCTTTGGTGAAGTAAGGCACGCGGTCGAGCGGGATCGAGGGGTCGGTCGACTGGACGATGAAGCGACCGCCGCGCTGCTTGACGTACTGGTTGCGCGCGCCAAGCGACATCTCGACGGCGCGGACCAGCGCCTGGTCGCCCCCGACGCGGGCCTGAGAGACGCCTTTGGTCGGAGCTGCGGTCGGGGCGCCCGCCGCCGCGACCGATGACAGCGGCCCTGCCGGCCGCATCGGCTGGCGGAACTTGCCTTTCGCGCGCTTTTTGCCCTTGCGGCCCATAGATCTGCAAGTCTAGAGGCGCGTGAAAACCAACTCGACCGTCCCCACCCGGCCGAGACCGCTGCGCGGTCTCGGCCGACCTCCCCAGCGAGTGGGGAGGTGAAGCCGGGGAGGAGTAGGACAGGCAGGCGGCTGGGGGAACTTCTGCTGGGTCGTGGGGTGCGACCGGGGGAGGGTTCCGCCTGCCTGTCGTTGGGCCGTGGGACTCAACCTGCTGGGATGTTGGCTACGATATGTTGTGTCCCGGGTGAAGTTATAACCCCGAATATAGTTGCTGTCAAGGGGCTTTGAGCAAACCGTCGCCTGGCAACCGCTTGCGCTGGCTGCCCTATCTGTTCGCCGCCGGCGCGATCTTCTGGCTCATCGAGCTGACGCAGTTCGCGGCCGTCCTCGCCGCCCCCGTCGGACGCGAGCAGCTGCGCGTGGCGCTCGTGAACGCGGGTCTCACCAGTGACGTGGACACGCTGCTGATCGTCGAGGCGGTGCTGATCGTGTTCTTCGAGCTGGTCGCGGCGGTGTTGCACGGCGCCGCCTACTACGGGCTCAAGGGGTTTCGGGCCTGGGGCTGGGTGGTGGCCGTGATCGTGTCGGCTGCCTGGTCGCTCGTCCTGGTGGGGATCCCGATCCTGGTGTTCCTCTTGCGGCGGCCGACGCGCGAAGCCTACGGGATCAGCTAGCGCCTAGCGGCCGATCCGGAAAAAGATGACGTCTCCGTCCTTGACCCGGTAGTCGCGGCCCTCCACGCGGAGCTTGCCCGCCGCCCGCAGCGCGTCCATCGAACCCGCAGCCACCAGCTCGTCCACCGACGTGACCTCGGCGCGGATGAAGTGCTTCTCGAAATCGGTGTGGATCTTGGAGGCGGCGATCGGCGCGGGCGCGTCGCGCTCGCACGGCCAGGCGCGGACCTCCGGCTCGCCGGCCGTGAAGTAGGTGATGAGTCCGCCCGCCTGCCAAACGGCGCGGGCGATCCGGCCGAGGCCCGACTCGTCGATCCCATAGCTCGCGCGCATCTCCGCCTGCTCGCCCGGGTCGAGCTCCGCGAGCTCGGCTTCCAACCGGGCCGACAGCGTGAGGGCGGGCGCCCCTTCGGCCGCCGCGAGCTTCGCAACCTTGGCGGCCGGCTCTCCACCTTGTGGCACGAGCTCCTCGGCGACGTTGGCGACATAGACGGCCGGCCTCAGCGTGACCGGGAAGATGCCGAGCAGAAGAGCGCGCTGGTCGGGTTCGAGCGCCAGCGTGCGCAGCGGCTGGCCGGCATCGAGCTGCTGCTTGGCCGCGTTCAACACCTCAGTCTCGGCCTGCGCGTCCTTCTTCCCCGCCCGCGCCTCCTTGCCGACCACGTCCAGACGCTTCTCGACCGACGCGAGATCCGCGAGCACCAGGTCGAGCGCGAACTCCTCGAGCTCGGCCACCGGGTCCGGGTCTGGTCCGAAGCAGCGCGCGACCTTGAGCAGCACGTCCGCCTGCCGCGCGAAGGCGACGCGCTGGGCGCGACTGCCGGGTGGCGAGTCCTCGACGCGCACCTGCGCCGGCGTTTTCTTGGCCGGTTTCACGGCCTCCGCGAGCCGGTCGAGCCGCTCGTCGGGGATGTCGACCATGCCGACGCCGTCCGCGCCGCGGCCCGCGGTCAGGGCGTTGAAGAGCGTGGTCTTGCCAGTCCCCGCCGGACCGACGATGGCAACGTGTACCGGCACTTAAGCCCCTGCGCGCAAGCGCACTCAGGCGAGTTCCTGGTCCAGCTCGAAGGCTTTGTGCAGGACCCGCACGCCCTTGTCGACCTGGTCGCGCGCGACAAGGCATGTGATCCGGATCTCCGACGTGCTGATCATCTCGATGTTGATGCCGGCGTCCGCGAGCGCCCGGAACATGCGCGCCGCGATGCCTGGCGTGCCCAGCATGCCGGTCCCGACGATGGACAGCTTGGCGATCCCGCCCGCCGACGAGACCCGCGTCGCGCCGACCTCCCTGGCCGCGACCTTGACGAGCTTCTCGGCCGCCTTAAGGTCCGACTCGGCGACGGAGAACGTGAGGTCGGTGTGGCCGGAGCGGCCGATGTTCTGGACGATGACGTCGACGGAGATGCCGGCGGCGCTCAGCGGCTCGAAGATCGTCGCCGCGACGCCGGGACGGTCGCGGACGCCGATCACGGTGATCTTCGCGACGTTCGTCTCTTGCGCGATTCCGCGCACGCGCTGGCGATCTTCCATCGGGAGCTGGGCGACGATCATCGTACCCACGCCCTCGTGGAAGCTCGACCGCACGTGGATGGGCACCCCGTACAGCTCCCCGATCTCTACCGCCCTGGGATGCAGGATTCGCGCACCGACCGCGGCCAGCTCCAACATCTCGTCGTACTGGATGTGGGTCAGCTTGCGCGCCGACTTCACGACGCGCGGGTCCGCGGTGTAGATGCCGTCGACGTCGGTGTAGATCTCGCACGCGTCCGCTCGCAACGCCGCCGCCAGCGCGACCGCGGTGGTGTCCGATCCTCCGCGACCGAGGGTGGTGATCTCGAGCTCCTCGGTGACGCCCTGGAATCCCGCGATCACGGGCACCTGCTGGCGACCCAGCGCTTCGAGAATGCGGTCGGGCTTGATGTCGCGGATGCGCGCGCGCGAGTGGTGCTCGCTGGTGCGCACGCCCGCCTGCGCGCCCGACAGCGACACGGCAGGCACGCCCATCCCCTGCAGGCACATGGCGACGAGCGGCGCCGTGATGGTCTCGCCGTTGGCGATGAGCATGTCGAGCTCGCGCGCGGGCGGCTCCGCGTTGACACTCTTCGCGAGCGTGATCAGGCGGTCGGTCGTGTGGCCCATCGCCGAGACCACCGCCACCACCTGCTGGCCCTGCATCACGGTGTTGGCGATGCGCCGGCTGACGCGGCGGATGCGGGCGGCGGAACCGACCGAGGTGCCGCCGTACTTCTGGACGATCACAACGTGCGGAACATGCCCTTGTCGGTGATCTTCGTCACCATGGCCCGCCCGCGCAGCGGATGGGCTTCCTCCATCGCGTTCGCGATGCGGTTGGCCTGCGAGGCCGCGCAGAACGCGAACACGCTAGGCCCGGCGCCGCAGATCGCCGCGCCGTAAGCGCCCGCAGCCTCGGCGACGTTGATCACTTCCTCCACCCACGGGTAGAGGTGGAGGCGGTGCGGCTGATGGAGGCGGTCGCGCAGCGCCTGCCCCAGGAGCGAGCTGCGTTTGGAGACGATCGCGCGCGCCAGCAGCGCCGTCCGCGCGGCGTTGAACGTCGCGTCGCCCAGGGGCACTTCAAACGGCAGCACCGCGCGCGCCTTGTCGGTCGCCACCGGCTGGTGGGCGACGAACAGGGCCAGGCCCCAACCCGGGTTCGGCAGCTTCTCGTCCACCTGCTCGGAGACGATGCGGATGCCGCCCGACGCCGAGGCCGCGACGTTGTCGAGGTGACCTTCGTCGGCCCCAGCGTCGATGACGTGCGACCTGACGTCCCACGGACTGCTCAGCGCCGACGCCGCGAGGCGGGCCGCGGCGCTGCTGCCGAGGCCGACCCCCATCGGGATCTCGCTGCGGACGCGACCTTTCATGCTCAGGCGCGTGAACGGGTTCTCGTGCGCGTAGAGGTAGTCGGCACCTTCGCCCTCGTACTCCCAGGACGGGCGCTCCGCCTCGTTGGCCTCGACCTCGAGCCACAGGTCGATCGCCATCGCCATGCAATCGAAGCCGGGACCGATGTTGGCGATGCTGGCCGGCACTCTTATTCGCACGGTCCCCACCCGGCCCGCTGCGCGGGCCGACCTCCCCGGCAAGCCGGGAGGTGATTGGGTTTCACAGCTTCAAGACCTTAGCGAGTGTGCGGGCGTCACCGTCGAGTTCGATTGGCGGTTCGACGCTTTTCAGCGCCGCGTCAGGATCCTTCAGGCCGGAACCGGTCAGCACGACGACGGTCACCGCGTCCTTTTCGATCCTCCCGTCCTGGACCAGCCGGATCAGGAGCGCCAGCGGCGCCGCCGACGCGGGTTCGGCGAACAGGCCCTCGCTGCTCGCAAGCCGGATCTGGGCGGACAGGATCTCGGTGTCGGTCACAGCGGCGATCAGGCCGCCCGACTCGTCGCGGGCCGAGGTCGCGCCCTCCCACGACGCCGGGTTGCCGATCCGGATCGCCGACGCCACCGTCTTCGGGCTGGCGACCGGGGCGCCCAGGACGATGGGCGCCGCGCCCTCGGCCTGGGCGCCGACCATCCGCGGCAGGCGAGTTGCCCGGCCCGCCTCCTGGTACTCGCGAAACCCTTTCCAGTAGGCGGTTATGTTGCCCGCGTTGCCGACCGGGAGCACGAGGTAGTCGGGCGCGTCGCCGAGCTCGTCGACGATCTCGAACGCCGCCGTCTTCTGGCCCTCGATCCGGTGCGGGTTCACGGAGTTCATGAGCGCCACCGGGTAACGAGCGGTCAGGTCGCGGACCGTGTCGAGCGCGTGGTCGAAGTTGCCTTTGAGCGCCACGACCTTGGCGCCGTACATGAGCGCCTGGGAGAGCTTGTTGAGCGCGATCTCTCCTGACGGGACGACGACGATGGCGCGCGCGCCGGTGCGGGCCGCGTAGGCGGCCATCGATGCCGAGGTGTTGCCCGTCGACGCGCACATGAACACCCTGTGCCCGGCCTCCAGCGCTTTGGCGACGGCGACGACCATGCCGCGGTCTTTGAACGACCCCGTCGGGTTCAGGCCCTCGTATTTGAAGTAGAGGTGCTCGAGGCCGAGCGCGCGGCCGATGTTGCGGCTCGGCACCAGCGGCGTCGAGCCCTCGCGCAGGTCGACCTCGGGCGTGGCCGGACCGATGGGCAGGTGCTCGCGATAGCGCGCGATGACGCCCACGTGATTGCTCTTTAGAAGACGCGAAGGAACGAGGAGACGGCGCGGATCGGTTCGAGCTGCGCCATGCGCTCGCGCGCCCTCTGCAAGCTCGCGTCGAGCGAGGGGTGCGTGGTGACCACGAGCTCGGCGGTCTGGTCATGTGAGAAGGCGTCCTTCTGGATGAAGCTCGAGATGCTGACGCCCTCCTCCGCGAAGACCTGTCCAACCGCCGCGACCACGCCTGGCCTGTCCTCGGCCTGGATCCGGTAGTAGGCGCGCGTCTTCACCTCGCCGATCGGGATCACGCCGATCCGGTCGTCGAAGCTGAAGGACGGCCGGCTCTGCACGCCGCGACGGATCGAGCGTGAGAGGTCGATCAGATCGCCCACCACCGCGGATGCTGTCGGGCGCCCGCCCGCGCCCAGCCCGACGAGCAGGACCTTCCCCACCAGGTCGCCCTCGACGTAGACCGCGTTCTCGGCGCCCTCGACGCGCGCCAGCGGGTGGTCGAGGGGAACCATCGCCGGGTGGACACGCGCTTCGACGCGGCCTGGGTGACGCTGGGTGTGCGCGATGAGCTTGATGGCGTAGCCGAGCTCGCGCGCGTACCGGAAGTCGACCGGCTCGATGCCGTCGATGCCTTCGCGGTAGATGTCATCGGGGTGCACCTTGATCTCGTAGGCGATCGAGCCCAGGATCGCCAGCTTGTAGGTCGCGTCGTAGCCGCCGATGTCGTCGGTCGGGTCGGCCTCCGCGTAGCCGGCATCCTGCGCTTCTTTGATCGCGTCGGCCATCGCCATGCCGGTGGACGCCATCCGGCCGAGGACATAGTTGGTCGTCCCGTTGATGACCGCGGACACGCTCTCGATGCGGTTGGCCTGGAGGTCGGTGCGAAAAGTGCTGATGAGCGGGATGCCGCCTCCCACCGCGGCCTCGAAGTAGACGTCGACGTTTTTCTCGGCCGCCTGGTCCAGCAGCTGCGGACCATGCTTGGCCATCACGACCTTGTTCGCCGTGATCACGTGCTTGCCGGCCTGGATGGCGCGCTCGAGGTAGGAGCGCATGGGCTCGTCGCCGCCGGCGACTTCGATCACGACCTCGATCGACGAGTCGTCGAGAAGCTCCGACGCGTCGGCGGTGAGCAGATTGCTCGAGATCTCGATCGGGCGGCGCTTGCCGACGTCGCGGACCAGGACCTTCTGCAGGCAGAGCTCGACTCCTGCCCGGCGCGAGAGCTGCGGGCCCCACGACAGCATGCGATCGGCGACCTGCGAGCCGACCGTGCCCAGGCCGATGAGCCCGACGTTCAATGGGCGGGCGGACATAGGCGGTCTATTCTCCATGCGATGGCCCTGATCCTGCGCGAGACCGACGTCCAGGACCTGATCGAGATGCCGGACGTCATCGCAGCCGTGGAGTCGGCCATGCGCGAGCTGGGCGAAGGCGACGCGCAGAACGAGCCACGGCGGCGAGCCTTCGGTCCGGGCGGACTGCTCAACGTGATGTTCGCCTCCTACCCGGGCGCGAACCTCAGCGGGCTGAAGACCTACACCGTGTCCAACGGGCATGTCCGGTTCCTCGTGGTGCTGTTCGGGGTCGACGGCTCGCTGCAGGCGCTCATCGAGTCCGACTTCATGGGCGCCTATCGGACGGGCGCGGCGACGGCGGTCGCGGTGAAAGCGCTGGGGCAACCCGGCGCGGCGACCGTCGGGCTGATCGGGACCGGCTGGCAGGCGGCGACGCAGGCGCTCGCGCTGTCGCACGTGCTCGAGATCGAGGAGCTGCGCGTCTACGGCCGCAACGAGGAGCGTCGGGCGGCGTTCGCCGACGAGCAGCACGCCCAGCTAGGCATCAACACAGTGGCCGCTGACAGCCCCGAGGCGGCGGTGCGGGGGGCCGACGTCGTCGTCACGGTGACCACCAGCCAGGTCCCGGTCCTCGACGCCGACTGGGTCGAACCGCATGCGACAGTGGCGGCGGTGGGATCCAACTTCCGCAATCGTGCGGAGCTGCCGCCCGAGCTGGTCGAGCGCGCGCAGACGGTCGTCGTCGACCAGCTCGCCACCGCCCAGATGGAGAGCGGCGACCTGATCCAGGCGGCCGAGGCCGGCAGGTTCGACTGGGGCGAGGCCGTCGAGCTGGGTTCGGTGGTCGCCGGGATGTGGGAACGCCCCGACCAACCGGGCATCACCCTGTTCGAGTCACATGGCCTCGCGCTGTGGGACGTGGCGGCGGCCTCGGTTGTCCTGGCCGCGGCCCGCAAGCGCGGCGGCTACGAGGAGATCGAGCTCCTCACGTAGCTAGTGCGGGACGTGGGTGTCGATCGGCTGCGGCGCGAGGGCGCCGATCTGCAGGTACGAGCCGACGACAAAGGCCGTGAGCAGGATCACGACGAGGGCGGCGCTGGCCGCCGTGTAGATCACCCACGGCGCCGGCCCGGCTGCGGCAAGACGGATCATCAAGTCCGACCAGTCCGGCCCACGCCGGGGATTCCAGGTTTCAACCTCTGCCCGGATCGCCCGGCTGACGTCTGCTTCTGAGGGCATGGGTCGCCCTCCCTGGGTGGAGTTATCTTCCACGTAGGGCACCTTCACTTCTCGAACGCGCAGCGTTCGGTTGCTGGTCGCTGCCCATGACTTTTCGCATGATCGCCACCGCCTTGGCGATCCTCGAGGCCACGGTACCGGCCGGCACGCCGAGCACCTCGGCGATCTCCTCGCGCGTCAACCCTTCGTAGTAATGAAGGACGACGGCCGCCCGGAGCTTCGGGCTCAACACGCTGAGCGCCTTGGCGACCACATCACGCGCCTCGGCCCGGTCGTAGTCCCGCCGGTCGGGGGCAACATAAAGACGCGCGGGAAGAAAGCGGGCGAGCTTCTGCCGCCGGAGGTGGGAGATGGCGAGGTTGATGCCGATTCTTCGGAGCCAGGCGCCCGGTGGCGCCGTGGGCGTGTAGCGGTGGCGGGCGCGATAGGCGCGGACGAAGGTCTCCTGGGTCAGGTCCTCGGCCGCCGCGGCGTCGAGCACCACGGCCCGGATCGCGCGATAGACGGAGTGGAACTCCTGGTCGTACAGCTGCCGGAACTGCGTCTGGGGATCGAGCTGCCCGCCCTCGGCCACGGCGGATAGTTTGACTGGGCGCGCGGTGGTGCTGACCGATTCGGTGTCTTTGGATCCAAAAGCACGTAATGAGGCGGGCGGATTCAATCGGTCGACGCAACATTTGCCGACGGGGACACCTGTGACATTAGCCGGTAGAGCGCCTGTGCTGGAGTCTGCCAACCGAGTGTCTTGCGAGTCCGCCGGTTCATTTGAGCTGACACGAGGGCGAGGTGTCTGGGGCCGTAAGGACTGAGGTCCAGGCCTTTGGGAAAGTACTGGCGGAGCAATCCATTGGTGTTCTCGTTGGAGCCGCGCTGCCAGGGACTCGATGGGTCGCAGAAGTAAACCTCGATGCCAGTCGCCAGCTTGAGCTGAAGGTGGTTGCGCATCTCAAAGCCCTGGTCCCAGGTCAGAGACTTCCACAACGTCTGCGGGAGTTTTCGAGTGGCGGCGGTAATAGCTTTCTCAACCTCTGCTGCACCATGCCCGTCGGGCAGGTGCAGCAGGATTAGATAGCGGGCCGCCCGTTCCACCAGTGTGCCGATGGCCGACCTCTGGTCCTTGCCCATGAGGAGGTCGCCTTCCCAGTGGCCGGGCACGGCGCGATCTTCTACTTCGGGGGGACGTTCACTGATCATGACCATGTTGGGGATTCGGCCCCGGCGCTCGGAGGTCTTGCGATGTGGTTTGCGCATCGCCCGCCCCGTTCGCAGGCAGATTGCCAGCTCTCGCCGCAACGCGCCTCGGCCCTGAACGTAGATCGCCTGGTAAATAGCTTCGTGGGACACCCACATCTCCGGCCGACTCGGGAACTGCAGTCGCAACTGGGCCGCGATCTGCTCCGGGCTCAGCTTTTCATTGAGTTTGAATTGCACCAGCTTGCGCAGCTTGGCATTGACGGCTAGCTTGGCCCTCTTCGGCCGCGAGGCCAGACGCCGCGCACGCTCATGGGCATGGCTCGGTCGATAGTCCCACGGTTCAATTCGAGGCCGGCCCAGCTTGGCCGACCTCATCGTCGAGCGAGCTCGGTATTTCTGATGCATGTTGCACCGGAGCTCTCGGAGCACGGTTGATGGCCAGCGCCCAAGGCTACTGGCGATGGCCCGAATGCTGTCGCCGCGTTCGACTCCGGCGAAGATCTGCTCCCGCTCACTCATTGACAGGTGACGCTGGCTCGACTGTGCTGGGACGTTGGGTGGCATGATGCCGCCAGCCTGCCTGAACCAGCGCTGCGCTGTCCGCTGGCTGACTCCAGCCGCTAGAGCAGCGTCCCGCCAAGGGAGCCCGCTTCTAACCTTCCCCCAGAACTGCTGTCGGCCCGCGCGGTTCGGTAGACGCATGCAACGACCTCCTCAGATGGTGCTGTTGCATCGACTCCTTGAACCCAAGCGCGTCGATAGGTACTTTTGGCGCCGAAAGCACCTATCGCGGAGAGGGGAGCGTCTGACTGCGAAGGAGCCCCGGCACAAGGAAACCGAGGACGGCCCCACCACCCGGAAACAACAAACCGAGCGCGTTAGCGGGATCAAGGATGGCCATCTCCTGGAGAAGGAGCCCGACGCCCAGTCCCGCCACCACACCAACGACCATGCCGACAATGCGAATGTTGCCGGTTGGGACCTGCGTAAGTGTGGCCAGCAGCCCGATCAAGCCAAGCAGCGCCGCGATCAATCCCAGGACTCCGGCCCAGGTCGTCAGCGGGCTGACGTCACCGATACCGAACAGGACCACTTTGAGCTGCGCTGTCCTCTGAGTCCTGGGTGCCTTCGCCACCCCGGTCAGTACGTCCGCGGCGGTGACGTGCCAGACGGTTGCGGTCGTGAGGTCGACCGTGCCGGACCTGGAGGCGGTGCCGGTGGCGGTGCACCCACCGTTCACCTTCGCCTGAACCCCCGCGGGGAGGATAAGCAGGCCGATCAAGACCAGCACGAATGCGCACGAGACGCGCGCGGCCAGAGGGAACTTGCTCACGCCGCATACATTGCGCTCCCGGACCGATTCTTGGCTCCTCTGCGCCAAACCCACCGAATTCGGCACATTGATATGTGCTTTGGATACAAACGCACTTAATCGCATGGTCTCAGTCGCCGTCGGTGTGTGCGCCATCGCCAGCGCCGTCGCGTTGGCGATCTTTTTCATGGCCGGCGGCCCGTTTGGAACCATCAATGACGTGTTGAACGCAGTGCTGGCGGTCCTCAGCGGCTACCTGGCGTGGCGGCTGAGCGGGCACGCCTTGCTCGCGTACATGGCGCTGCTGGGGGAAGTGATCGCGGTGATCGGCTCGGTGCTGGTGATTTCCAGGATCACGGGTTTCTTTTTCGCGGGCATGGTCTCGAGCCTTGGCTTCGCGCTGATCGGTTTCTGGCTGCTTGCGTACTGCTGGTCGTCGAGCACGCCCTCGTCACTCCGCTGGCTGGGGGTAGTCGCGGGCGCGCTCATGGTGACGGGCGTGCTCGTCATCCCCGGCATCGTCTTGCGGCTCGACGACATGAACCAGGCCCCCGCGTGGATCTGGGTTGGCTTCGTCAGCTGGCTTGGGATCTACGTCGCGTACCCGGCGTGGGCCATCTGGTCGGGCCTCGCGAGCCAACCAGCGCGATAATCCCTGGCCGCAGGTTCGGCCTAGCTTGACCGAGTACCGCAACCAGCTCCGGAAGAAGCCGATCGTGGAGTCGGCTGGTACCACCTGAGCACACGCATGGCCCGGAGGGTGTTCCACCGGCTTGGTCTGCCTTCGCCGTCGTCCATCGCAAAGTGCATCCGGCCGGGATGGGGGTTCTCGAGGGGCCAGCGGCCATTCGCATCGCGCTTGGACTCGACCAGGTCGATCGCCTCGGCCACCCGCACATCCGGAACGGCGCCGGCCGCGCGCAGGTAGTCGAGGCCTCGGAGCACGTCGTAGTGCCAATAGGTCGGGTCGGAGAACCGCGTCCAGGCGGGGTCGATCACCTCACCGGTCGACAGCCTGCGAAACATCCGCCGCTCGAGGAGGTACTCCTGGCCGCGGAGCCGGGCGGCCGTCACCTCCGCTGGGCCTCCCGTGGCTCGCTCGTACTCCATCAGGCCATCCAGCACTTCGATCGTGGTGTGGAATGACCCGCGGGTCGATCCATTCTCCTGCTCGCAGTTCCAGCCGCCATCGCTCATCTGCTCACCGAGAAGCCGCTCCACGATGGCCTGGACGTCTTCGCCGAAGTAGGCTCCCAGCGCAACGACCTTGCCGTTGATGCACGGTTCCACCTCGCCCGCGAAGAAGGGCTGGCCGTCGTGCTCCCATCTGACGTGCTCGCGGACCAGGCGCACGGCGTG
>WNFV01005376.1_pt1 | contig 15530 bp, 17 predicted proteins | sample 5400101 | NCBI WGS metagenome assembly WNFV01 (sample SAMN13153361, study PRJNA577476) | soil metagenome | isolation source: 115 cm soil or saprolite under grassland replicate 1 | place: USA:California | collected 2016-06-15 | reverse complement strand
GCGTTGTCTTGCCGCTGCCCGGCGGCCCCCACAGGATGACGCTGGGCAGGTTTCCACTCTGGGTCAGCCGGCGGAGGACGTCGACCACCTTGCGCTGGCCGACCATGTGCTCGAAGGTCTTGGGCCGCATCCGGGTGGCGAGCGGCGCGTGTGGTTCGGACCCGGCCGGCACCGGGAAGAGCTCCCCTTGGTCTGCCACGACCAAAATCGTAGGGGTAACCCTGCCGGGTTCCCCTACGCCGCGACGCTCAACGGCGTCTCACGGCCGCGCAGGGGCGCATTCGCCGGCACTCGCGGCATTCAGCGGGTCCGGAAAGGCGCGACTGCCGGCACTCGCGGGTTTGGCCGCCAACGGAACCCCTCCTGTCCACCCACGGCCAAATTCTGAACTGGGCGCCGCAGCGAGGCCGGGGGCCTAGAATTCCGGGGTCATGTCCGCCTGTTGGTACTGCAGCTCGGAGGTTCCGGAGACCTCCCAGTACTGCCCGACCTGCGGCCACAGCCAGCTCGACCGCACGTCCAGCCCGCTGTTCGGCGTGGTGGACCCGGTCACCGGGATCTGGAACTCCAAGTTCGTCAACGCCCTGATCGGCCAGGAGGCGAACCGAGCGGTCCGCTACCACCGGCCGCTGTCCGTCCTGGTCATCGAGCTCGATCACGCCGAGCACATGCACAAGGAGCTGGAGCAGATCCAGGTCGAGGGCCTGCTGCGCGAGATGGCCGAGCGCCTCGGCCAGGCCATCCGCGACACCGACACCGTGAGCTTCCTGGACGTGGACGGGCCGCCGCACTTCGCGATCGTCCTTCCCGAGACCGACGAACAGGGCGCCGCGCTGGCCGCCGACAAGATCCGGCGCTCGATCGCCTCCCACGACTTCGGCACCACTGGCGCCTGGAAGCGCATCACCGTCAGCTGCGGCGCCGCCACCATCGACGCCCACTACCGGCCGGCGGACGAGGCCGGCGTCCGGACCCGGCGCGAGTACACCGGCAACCTGCTGCGCGAGGCGTTCGCCGCCCTCGACTCCGGCCGATCGGCGGGGACCAACCGGACGACGGTCGGCGCCTACCGACGCTAGCCTAGGGGTGCTCTGAACCGGTTCTATCTGATCCGGCACGCCGACGTCGAGAACCCGCAGCGCGTGCTCTACGGCTATCTCCCGGGCTTTCACCTCAGCCCGCAGGGGCGCGCGCAGGCGGCAGCGATTGGAGAGCGCCTCGCCTCCGCCGGCCTGGGCCGGATCGTGCACAGCCCGCTCGAACGTGCGGCGGAGACGGCGCGCATCATCGCCGCGACGCTGTCGCCGGCCCCGCCGCTCGAGGCTGACCCGGAGCTGCGCGAGGCGGACTTCTCGCGCTACCTCCAGGGCGTGCCTTACTGGCAGGTGCCGGTGCGCCGGCCGCTGTGGCTGGTCCACAAGGCCAGGCGTGGCCTGGTCGCCGGCGACGAGACGATCGCGGTCATGGGTGGTCGCATCCTGCGGGTCATCCGGCGCCTCGCGCGCGAACACCCAGGCGAGACCATCGCTCTGGTCAGCCACGCCGACCCTTTGAACGCCGCCTGGATCCTGCTCGACGGGCGGCCCCAGAACGAGCGCGAGATGCATCGCAGCGGCATCCAGAAGGCGGGGATGCTGCAGCTCGACGTGGACGGCGACACGCCGACGAGCTGGGAGTACATCCCGTCCCCCAAGATCGGCAAGCCGGCGAGCGCCGCGGTCTGAAGGTGTGGCAGGGGAGCGGTGGCGCCCCGCGCCGCTTTCCGAAGGGATTCCTTTGGGGAACCTCGAGCTCGGCCTACCAGGTGGAAGGCGACAACCGCAACTGCGACTGGTGGGAGTGGGAGCAGCAGCCGGGCCGGATCGCCAACGGCGACAGCGCGGCCGTGGCGTGCGACCACTACCGGAGATATCGAGAGGACATCGCGCTCCTTCGCGAGCTGAACCAGAACGCGCACCGGCTCTCGATCGAGTGGTCCCGCATCGAACCCAGCGAGGGCGTCTTCGACGCGCGGCAGATCCGGCACTACCGCGACGTGCTCCGCGAGCTCCGCGAGCAGTCGATCTTACCGATGGTCACGCTTCATCACTTCACGAGCCCGCTCTGGTTCGTCCGCAAGGGCGGCTGGGCCTCGCGCGACGCGGTGCGCGGCTTCATGCCCTTCGTGCATCGCGCGATCGACGAGCTCGGCGATCTCGTCGGCATGTGGTGCACGATCAACGAGCCAAGCATCTACGCGGCGAACGGTTGGATCACGGGCGAGTTTCCGCCGGGCCATCGCGGCGACCTCGTCTCCCAGTACCGGGTGACCGCAAACATGCGGCGCGCGCACGAGGCCGCGTACGCGGCGATCAAGCGCCGCCGGCCCGACACGCCAGTCGGGCTCTCGCATCACAAGTTCCTGTTTCTGCCGGCGTCCTCGAAACGCCGCGATATGGTGGCGGCGCGCGCTGCGCAGACGGTGACCGACCGCTGGCCCGTCGCACCTGGCCGGCTGCGCCGCATCGTCGAGGCGCCGAGCGACTTCATCGGCATCGCCCACTACTGGGCGCAGCTGTGCGCGTTCGATCCGCGGCGACCGAACGTCCAGTTCGTGAGGCGCTTCAACCCTCCCGGCCCAGTGACAGAGATGGGCTTCGTCTCGGACCCGTCCTGGATGCGCGGGGTGCTGAACGAGCTCCGTCGGTACCGGAAGCCGGTCTATATCACGGAGAACGGGCTGGCCACCGACGACGACAGCTGGCGGGAGCGATACCTGGGCGAGGTGCTCGGCCAGGTCCACGGGGCGATGGAGGACGGCGTGGATGTGCGCGGCTACTTCCACTGGACGAACATGGACAACTTCGAGTGGGCGCGCGGGTACACGTGCCACTTCGGCCTGATCTCCCTCGACCGCAAGACCCAGGAGCGGACGATCAAGCCGAGCGGCCGCGCCTACGCCCGGATCGCGACCGCGAACGGTCTCATGTCCTGACTAGACTGACCCCGATGACCCGCCGTTCAGTCGCGATCGGGGCCGTCGCGATCGTGCTCGGCTCGATCCTGATGCTCTCGCTTGCCTGGGGCCTGCAGCACGCCGCGCTCTCGAACCCTCCCGTGCTCGGCCGGGCCGCGCCGGCGCTCGCCATCCAGACCGTATCGGGCGAGCAAGTTCACGTCTCCGATCTCCACGGCCGGCCAGTGGTCCTCAACTTCTGGGCCTCGTGGTGCGGCCCGTGTGTCGAGGAGGGCCGCGTCCTCGCCGCGGCGTCGGACGCGCACCCTACGGTGGCGTTCCTCGGCGCCGACAACCGCGACACGCAGTCCGCCTACGCGGCATTCGAGCAACGGAATCCGCATCCCTATCCCGCGGGCCCGATCGTCCTGGGCACCTATCAGTCGTACGGGGTGGCCGGCCTGCCCGCGACCTTCTTCATCACTTCGCAAGGCGTGGTCGTCGCCTCTTTCGTCGGCCCGCTCGACGAGGGGACGCTGGCTCACTACCTGGGCCTGCTTTCGTGACGATTCTCAAATGGGGCCTGCCCGCAGCGGTCGTCGCCGCCTGCGTCGGCTACCTCATCTACGCGGCGTCGGGTGGGGCCAGCGAGTACTACATCACCGTCTCCGAGCTGCGCGCGCACGCGCCGGCCGGTGACGTTCGTGTCGCGGGCGTGGTCCAGGACGACGTGCAGAAGAGCCAGGGCGGTTTGCACGTCACGTTCACCGAGAAGGACGGCACCGCCTCGATGCCCGTCGAGTACTCGGGCACGCTGCCCGACATCTTCCGTCCGGGGATCACAGTGGTCGCGGAGGGACGCCTTGGCAGCGACGGTGTGTTTCACGCGCGGACGCTGCTCTCCAAGTGTCCGTCGCGCTTCTCGACTCAGCCCTACACCCAGTGATCCTCGGTTACATCGGGGCGGGAGCGCTACTTGCGGGACTGGTCCTCGCGGGTTTCTCGACCCTGCTGTCTTTTTGGGCCGGAGTGCGAGAAAGCGCCGTCTTCGTCCAGGTCGGCCGCCGCGCTTTCTACGCCTCGGCCGCGATGGTCGTGCTCGCGGCGGCCCTGCTCGAGACCGCCCTTCTCACCCATGACTTCTCCCTCGCCTACGTCGCGGAGCACGCAGACCTCTCGACCTCGATGGCGCTCGTCGCGGCCGGCTTCTACGGCGGACAGGAAGGATCGCTTCTCTACTGGGCGCTGATCCTCGGCCTGCTCGGCAGCGCCTCGCTCCTGACGAGCGCACGCCTGGGTGAACGACTGGCGGCGTACGCGGCGGGGATCCTGGCCGCGATCCTCACCTTCTTCCTGTTCGTGCTCGCCGTCGTCGCGAGCCCGTTCGAGCTCTTGTCGGTGACCCCGCCCGATGGTCTGGGCCTGAACCCGGTGCTCCGCGACGGCGGGATGCTCATTCATCCGCCCGTCGTGCTCGCCGGCTTCGCGTCGTTCGCGATCCCGTTCTCATTTGCGTGCGCGGCGCTGCTCGCCGGCCGCGCCGACGTCGCGTGGATCAAACACACACGCCGCTTCGCCCTGCTGGCGTGGGGCCTGCAGACCTCCGGCCTCCTCCTCGGAATGTGGTGGGCGTACCACGTGCTCGGCTGGGGCGGTTACTGGGGATGGGACCCGGTCGAGAACGTGGCGCTGATGCCCTGGCTCGCGACCACAGCGTTTCTCCATTCTTCTCAGGTCCAGGAGAAGCGCGGGCGCATGCGAGCCTGGAACTTCGGGCTGGTCATCCTCGCTTTTCTGCTGGTGGTGTTCGGCACCTTCATCGTGCGCAGCGGAGTCGTGCCCTCGGTGCACACGTTTGCGATCAGCGCCATCGGCCCTTGGTTCCTCGGCTTTCTCGGCGTATGCCTGGTGGCGTCGGTGGGGCTGCTCACGTTGAGGTCGCAGACTCTCGGTACGTCCTCCGCGCGCGCGACGCCGCCCGTCTCGCGCGAGGGCGCTTTCGTCCTCCAGAACCTGCTGCTGCTCGGTGTGGTCGCGGTCGTGATGTGGGGGACGGTGCTGCCGCTCGTGTCGGGGATGTTCGGCAGCCAGCGCGTGGTCGGCGGGCCTTACTACGAGCGGGCGGCCGGACCGCTGCTGGCCGCGATCCTCGCCCTGATGGCCGTCGGTCCGTTGCTGCCTTGGCGCAGCGCCGGGCGGCCCGCGCTGCGCGCGTTGCGCTGGCCCGTCATCGCGGGCGCGCTTGTCCTGGTCGCCCTGGTGGTGGCGGGCGAGCGGTCGGTGCCGGCCCTGGTCGCCTTTCCGCTCGCGGCCGCGGCCGCCGGGACCGTGGTCGGTGAGTACGGGCGAGCCTTCCTCAAGAACCCGCGGCTGCTGGTCCGCAAGCGCCGGCGGTACGGAGCCTATCTCGCTCACCTCGGCATGGTGGTGGTCGTGGTCGGCATCGCGGCGTCGCAGCTGGGCCAGCAGCACAGGGATGTCACCCTTCAGCCCGGCCAGCGCGTGACGGTGGCCGGCTACACGCTGGAGTACACGGGCTCCGAGTCGCGGGAGCTGGCCGACCATACCGATTTCATCGCCGGCATGCGTTTCGGCGACCAGAAGCTCGAGCCCTCGCGCGCGACGTATGCGGGGCTGGGCGGGCAGGCCCTCACCCATGTCGCCATCAGCACGACCCCGTGGGTTGACCTGTACGTCGTGCTCGTGGCGACAGGGGAGGACGGATCGGCGTCGTTCCGCATCTTCGTCAACCCGCTGGTCACCTGGATCTGGGCCGGGGGCGCTGTGCTGATCCTCGGCGTCGTGCTCGGCAACGCGGGCGAGGCGAGCCTGGCCGCGGATTTGGCAAGGCGCCGGGTTCCGATTACCCTGCCTGTGTAGCGATGGCGATCATAGTCGCGACGCTGCTCCTGTTCCTGGCCGGGCCCTTCGTGCTCTGGCCGCTGCTCAAAACACCTCCGGAAGAGATTGATTTGCCCTCGCCCCCACCCGGCGCTTCGCGCCGACCTCCCCGACAAGCGGGGAGGTAAGAACCCGTGAGCGTCATCGTCGGCAACGGCCTCACGCACTGGTTCGGGCACGAGCTCGCGCTCGACCATGTGGACCTCGTCCTCGACGCCGGCGAACACATCGCCGTGCTCGGCGACAACGGCGCCGGCAAGACCACCCTCCTGCGCGTCCTCGCCACGGCCCTGAGGCCGACCTCCGGCGTGCTCGAGATCGCGGGCCTCAACGCGTACCGCGATCGGCGCCGGCTGCGCCATTACCTCGGCTACGTCGGCCACGCCCTTGGCCTGTACCCGGCACTGTCGGCGACCGAGAACCTCGAGTTCTTCTGCGAGCTCCAGGGTGCTCCCCGCAGCCGCGTGCACGACGTGCTGCAGACCGTCGGCTTGAGGGCCGAAGCCCACAGGCGCGCGGACCAGCTGTCGCGAGGCATGCAGCAGCGCCTGGGGATCGCGCGCGCCATCCTCCACGAGCCCCGGCTTCTCATCCTTGACGAACCTGACGCCAGCCTCGGCGCCGACGCCGCTGACCTGCTCACCGAGGTGATGCGCGGCAAGACGGTGGTCCTCGCCACGCACGACCACGCGCTCGCGAACCGCCTTTGCCCGCGCACCCTGCTCCTCCGCCACGGTCGCTCGGTCGGCACGGCGACTCGACTCCACGTCGTCAAATGAATCCCTTTCGCGTCGCGATCGCCGTCGCCGGCAAGGACCTCAGGTCCGAGTGGAGGACGCGCGAGCTCGTGCCCGCACTGGCGCAGTTCATCGTCCTCGCGCTGCTGATCGCGAACTTCGGGTTTGAGATCGACTCGCGCAACGCGACCACGATCGTGCCCGGCGTGCTCTGGCTCGCCCTGGTCTTCGCGGGACTCGTCGCTTTCGGCCGCACGTTCGCGGCGGAGCGCGAGCAGGCGTCGCTGGAGGCGATGCTGCTCACGCCGGCCTCACCGGTCGCGATCTTCGCCGGCAAGGCGATCGCGGCCTGCGCTCTGCTCATCGCGTGCGAGGCGGTCATGCTGCCCGCGCTCGCGCTTTTCTTCGGCACCCCGATGGGCGCCGACGTGGTCTTCGCGGTCCTGCTGGCCACGGTCGGGATGGCCGCGCTGGGCTGCCTGTTCTCGGCGCTGGTCGCGCGGATCCGGGCGCGCGAGCTCTTGCTTCCGCTGCTGACGTTGCCGCTGTGGATCCCGTTCATCGTCGCGGCGGGCGAGGCGGTGCAGACAGCGATGAACCTGTCGGGCAACTACGAGGAGGCGATCGGCCTGCTCATCGACTTCGACATACTCTTCGTGGTGCTGACCTCTCTCGCCGCCCGCTTCGTGCTGGATGAATAGATACGAGCGCGCGGCGGCGGCCGCCGTCGCGTTGATGCTGGTCGCAGGCGCGGCGATCTTTATGTACGCGCCGGCGGATTACCTCCAGGGCGTCGTGCAGCGGATCTTCTACCTGCACGTGAGCTCGGCGATCGCGGCTTACGGGTGCTTCGCCGTGGTCCTCGTCGGCGGCATCATCTACCTGCGCAACGAGAGCCTGGTCGCGGATCGGTTTGCACGGGCCGGTGCGATTGTCGGAGTCGTCTTCACCACGGTGACCCTCGTCATGGGGATGCTGTGGGCGAAACCGATCTGGAACACGTTCTGGACCTGGGACGCTCGACTGACGTCGACGCTCGTGCTCTGGATGATCTACACGGGCTATCTGCTGGTGCGCCGTTTCGCCGACCCTGGGCGCTCGGCCGCCAGGCTGGCCGCGGTGGTCGGCATCTTCGGGTTCATCGACGTCCCGGTCGTGCATTTCAGCGTCACGTGGTGGCGGACCCAGCACCCGGGCCCGATCATCGTCAACGACGCGCTGCCGCCCGAGATGCTCGCGACGTTCCTGTTCACGCTGGCGTGCACGCTCGTCCTTGCGGCTGTCATGATCGGAATCCGCTACCGGATCGAGACCTTGCTCGACGCTAAGCAGAACGTCTTCGAACCCGCGCCTGTGATCGCGGCTCCTCGCGAGCCAGAGCCCGCGCCGTGACGTACCTGGTCATCGCCTACGCGTTTGCGATCGCGCTCCTGGGCGGCCACCTGGTGTGGTCGCTGCGGGAGCTCCGCCGGCTCGAACGCCGGCCCTAGGCGCCCTCGGCGCCGGCCTCGGCCGCCAGCGCCTGCCGCAGCCTCGGCGCCAGCCCGTAGACGATGCGCTCGGTCAATCCCCACACCACGCTTTCGTCGTGCTCGAGGTAGCGAAAGCGCCAGGGCTTGTCTGAGACGAGCCACGCGCTGTCGTCCAGCAGTCGCTCCAGGGAGATGGCGAGCACGCCCTCCAGCTCGCCGGCGTCGTGGACGAATGACTCCACGGGGTCGGGCAAGTGGGCGACAAAGGGCACGACCGAGAAGTTGGTGACCGCGGCGTAGATCGGGTCGCCCGCACCCAGCGGCACCAGGCGGCCCAGCGGGACGCCGATCTCCTCCGCCACCTCGCGCTGGGCCGCCTGCCACGCCGACTCGCCGGCCTGGACGCCACCGCCCGGGAGCGCGACCTGGCCCGGGTGGTCCCGGAGGTCGGCCCGCCTGCGCACGAAAGGCACCATCCAGCGGCCGGCCTGCCGGTAGAGGACGAAGACGACCGCCGCGTGGCGGGCGCCCTTCCTGAACTCGCCCCAGCCGTCGACCGGCTTGAAGAGTGCCTCCAGCCGCTCCAGGAAGGGCTCCGTCAAGCGGCTTCTGTCTCCCGGTAAGCTAGAAAACGTAGCTGGCCATGATCGACCACACCAACAACCGGATCGAGCAGCAGCTGCGGGCGCTCCGACGGGAAAACCGGCGCCGCTACGCCTTCCAGCGCATGCTGGAGGCGACCGACAGGGTGCTGTGGCGCCTGGAGGAGCTGAACCGAGACGGCGTCAACCGGGTGCCCAGGCGAGTTCGGGCCGAGGTTCGGGCGGTCGTCGGGACGATGCCCGGGCGGGTGAGTGAGCCCCTGCGGGACAACGGCCATGTCCAGGACACGCTGGACAGCGTGTTCGAGGTCCAGGAGCGGCTGTTCAGGTGGCGCTACCCCGACTGGCACGACTTCGACCCCGACGAGGTCGACGAGTACGTAGCCTCTTAGCCGCCGGTCGATTCCAGGAACAGCTCGGTGGCGAAGGCGACAAGGAAGCCGCCGAGGACCCCCCAGGCGAACATGGGCGGAGTGCTGATTCGGCGGCCCAGGTTGAACAGCTCGTTCAGGACGTAGATCAACGCGCCGGCCGCCACGGCCAGGAAAGCGACCGAGAAGTAGACCGACTCGGCGAGATAGCCGATCCATGTCCCAATGAATGTAGGGCCACCTCCGATCAGGCCCGCCAGCCCGAGGAAGCCCCAGGACGGTGGCTTGGGCTCGGTGGTCATCGGCGCAGCGATGCCGAAGCCCTCGGTGATGTTGTGCAGGGCAAAGCCAACCGCCAGGACCCCGGTGAAAGCGATCGCGCCCAGGTGGGCCGCCTGGCCGATGGCAAGCCCCTCCGAGAGGTTGTGCAGTCCGAGCCCGGTCGCGATGGCCAGCGAGAGCGAGCGCGCGCTCGGCGCGGCGGTTCCGTGCCTCAGGTGGCTGAAGACCGTGCGGTTGAAGTACACGAGTCCGAGCAGGCCTGTCGCAATGCCGATCGCAAAGATGATCGCCATCGCGGCGAACGGGCCGCGGTCGGACTGCTCGAGCGCCGCCTCGACGGGGCCGCCGGCGTGGCTCAGGATGTCCCAGAGCAGAAAGACGAGGATGCCCGTCGCAAAGGCGTTGAGGAAGCCCTGGATCGCCTTCGGAAGCCCGCGCATGCGCGCGACCGGGAGGCCGAGGAAGATGGTGCCTCCAGCGATGGCGCCCAGCGCGACGGCGCTAGCCTGGCTCATAGTGCTAGAAGGTTAGTACCCACAAAACATGCAATTAGACCAGTCTAACAGCGCCATCCATGAGCCCTCCGAGGTGGTCTCTCGCTACCTGGAGGCCATCTACTACATGTGGTCGGAGAAGGAGCACCTCCGCAGCGCGCGGCTCGCCGACTGGCTCGGCGTGAGCCGGCCGACGGTCGCCATCGGCCTGCGCCGGATGACGCGCGACGGGCTGGTACGGATGAACAACCGCAAGGAGATCGAGCTGACGCCGAAAGGGATGCGGGCGGCGGAGGCGATCGTCCGCCGCCATCGAATCATGGAGCGCTGGCTGACCGACGCGCTGGGTCTCGACTGGGTGACGGCGGACGCCGAGGCCGCCCGCCTGGAGCACGCGGTCTCAGAGGTGGTGGAGCGGCGGCTCTACGAGGTCCTCGGCCGGCCTACGACCTGCCCGCATGGCAATCCGATCCCGGGCCACTCGACCGCCGCGTCGAAAGAGGTCAGGCTCTCCAGCCTTGCCGAAGGCGATCGGGCGACGATCACGCGAGTGTCCGAGGTCGCCGAGCGCGAGGCGCCGCGGCTGCTTGCCTACCTGCACCAGAGAGACCTGACGCCGGGCCGCAAGCTTGGCGTCGCCGAGGCCGACGACATCGGCAAGACGCTGCGGGTGCGAGTCGGGAAAAAGGATGTGACCTTGAGCCACGAAACGGCGTCCAAGGTGTGGGCCGTCCTGGACACGCGGTCGCAGCTGGCTGTTTCCGGAGCAAGCGACCGCTTGGGGAGGCGCTAGGCCGTCTGGGGCGACGTGCAGAAAGCGCACCGCCGCGCGTCCTTCGGGATCTCGCTGAGGCACTCGGGGCATTTCTTGGTCGACGGATCCTCGGGAGCCCGGCGGCGGGAACGGGCGACGAACGCGGTGTACGGCACGACCACCAGGAAGTAGATGACCGCGGCGATGATCAGGAATGCGAACACGGCGTTGACGAAATCGCCGTACAGGAACTTGCTCTTGTTCACCGTGAAGTAGAGCGTCGAGAAGTCAGGCTGCCCGCCGATGGCGGCGATCAGCGGCGTCACGAGGTCTTTCACAAAAGCGGTGATGACGGCGGCAAACGCGATGCCGATCACGACCGCTATCGCCAGGTCGACGACGTTGCCACGCAGCAGAAAGGCCTTGAATCCCCGCATGTTCACTTCTCCCTACGACACAGACAGAACTACCTTTCCGAACTGCTCGGCGGCATCGAGTCGCTTGAGGGCGTCCTCTACGTCGGACAACGGATAGACGCCGTCGACTACGGGTTTCAGGCCCTCTTCCATCGCCTCGAGCACCGAGCTAAACTCGTCCACGTTGCCCATCGTCGAGCCAAGCAGGTCGATCTGTCCCCAGAAAAGTCGTGGCATCGTGATCTCGGCCTTGACGCCCGACGTCGAACCGCAGAGCACGACCCGGCCGCCGTTGACGACCGAGCGCATCGACTCGCCGAGCGTCGCCGGACCGACGTGCTCGAAGACGACATCGACACCGCCGCCGCTCGCCTCGCGCACCGATTTGCTGAAGTCCGCTGAGTCGAACGCGGCCTCGGCGCCGATCTCCATCGCTCGCCGGCGCTTGACCTCGGAGCGGCTGGTTGCGAAAACGCGCGCCCCGAGGTGCCTGGCGATCCGGATCGCTGCCACCGCGACGCCCGCGCCTGCGCCCACGACCAGGACCTTCTCACCCGGCTGCAGCCGGGCGCGTGTGGTGAGCATCCTCCACGCCGTCAGGAACGTGAGCGGAAAGGCCGCGGCCTCCTCCCACGAGAGCGGCTTGGGTCTGGCAAACACGTTGCGCGCGTCGACGTGGAGCAGCTCGCACGCCGTGCCGTCCGTGTGCTCGCCGATGACGCCGAACCGCGGGCACTTGACGTTCTGCCCGGCTCGGCACCACTCGCACTCCCAGTCGCAGACCACCGGGTAGACGACGACCTCGTCACCAGGCCGCCAGCCGGGATCACCGGAGGCCGCGACCACGCCTGCACCGTCGGCGGCGATCACGCGCGGCGGTGTCACGCGTTGGGCGCCGTGGGCCATCCACAGGTCAAGGTGGTTGATCGAGGCGGCCTTGATCGCGATCGCCACCGAGCCTGGCGCAGGCTCCGTGCGGGGTAGCTCCCTGACCCGAACTCCGGCCGGCCCCAGCGGCTCCTCGAACACGGCCGCCCTCCCCTGGCTCAAAACGGCGACTTCCGTCGCCCCGGAAGGGGTCATTTGCGAAACTTAACCAAAACTAGGGCAGGTCGCAGGAGGGCAGGCCTACGGTGAAAATCTCCGTTCCCAAGGCTATGCGGGTTTTCGCTTCTCTTGTCGCTCTCGGTTCTTTGCTTTTGTTTGCGCAACCGGCGCAGGCACACTCCGCGCTGCCGCCGGGTCACGCGCCGATCCAGTACAGCCGCTGGGCTTACCCGAGCCAGATCCAGTACGGGCCGCTCGAGGACGGGCTTGCCAACGTCCATCAAGCCCCGGCTCCTGGCGCGTTCCTGACCCTTCCCTTCATGGGCTCCCACTACATCACCTCGATCTTCGACCACTGCGGGCCCAACTACAACGTGAGCGGCCGCATCTGCCGCTACGACGGGACGGTCGCCTCGGCGAAGGTCGGCGGCCCCGATCCCGGCTTCTCGGCCGGCTACGCGCAGACGCCGGGATACCAGGACTACCTCTACTACTCGGGCCACGACGGCTACGACTACGGCCTCTACTACGAGCCCATCGCCGCGGCGGCGCCCGGCCGTGTGATCCTCGCCAACTGGCTCGTCCCCGGCTGCCATACCTGCCTCAGCGGCAAGACGGTGGAGATCGACCACGGCAACGGCCTGATGACCTTCTACGGCCACATGTCCTCCATCTCCGTCAGCAAGGGCCAGTACGTCTACCGCGGCCAGGTGCTAGGGATCTCGGGCATGACCGGGACCGCCACCGGCCCGCATCTGCACTTCGGTGTGTACCACCTCAATGGCAACGGCCCGGTCGATCCCTACGGCTGGTCTGGGCCGGGCGCCGACCCGTACCGCGGGGACATGGGCGACCTGTGGCTCGGCGGATCCCCGCGCTTCGCATCGATCACGATGCCCAGGGTCACGCTGACCGCGACCTCGACGCACGACGACCCGGCCACGATCCACGTCCGCTGGTCGACCCCCGCGACGGCGCGATTCACCGTCTACTACGTCACCCAGGACGGCGTCCGGCACAGCTGGCACACCAGCCAGGACAACGGCTCGGCCACGTTCCACGGCGAGTTGGGCCAGACGTACTGGTTCTGGGCGACGGCCACGTCTTGGCTCGGCTGGACCGACGGCGGAGGCTCCGATGTCATGGTCGTGCCCCACCTGAATCACGGAGAGGCGTCCGTCTAGACTCAGGCGATCGTGATCGCCGAAGCGCTGCGGGGGAAGACCATCCTGGTCACCGGCAGCACCGGCTTCCTCGGCAAGTCGATCGTCGAGAAGTGCCTGCGCTCAATTCCTGAGGTCGCGCGCATCAACCTGGCGATCCGCTCCAGCGCCCGCCGGCCGGCCTCCGAGCGGCTCGAGCGCGAGGTGCTCTCCAGCCCGGCGTTCAAGCGCCTCAAGGAGGAGCTGGGTGAAGAGGCTTTCACGGAGCTGGCGGCGCGGAAGCTGGCCGTCATCGAGATCGACCTCGGCCGTGACGGGCTCGGCCTGAGCGACGAATCACGCGAGCAGCTGCGCGCGTGCGACATCGTCATCCACTCGGCCGCGGCGGTCGAGTTCGACAACCCCGCCGACCTCTCCGCGCAGACCAACCTGCTCGGCGCGGCGCGCATGATCGAGGCCCTGCGCGCGACCGGGGCACGACCCCACCTCGTGCACGTCTCGACCGCCTACGTCGGCGGCATGCTCCGCGGCCTCGTCCGCGAAGAGGCGCCGCTCGACCCGGGCCTGAACTGGCGCCATGAGGCCGAGGTGCTTTCGACTCTCCGCGGCCCGGTCGAGGAGGAGTCACGACGGCCAGAGGTCTTGAATCGCCTCGGGCGCGAGGCTCGCTCCCGCATGGGGCCGGCAGGGACGCCCGCGGTGGCGAGAGCGACCGAGCGCCTGCGCGAGAAGTGGGTGAGGGACAGGCTCGTCGAGCGAGGTCGCGTGCATGCGCGCTCCATGGGCTTTTCCGACATCTACTCCTTCACGAAGGCGATGGCCGAGCACGCCGTCGTCGAGCTCCATGGCGACATCCCCCTCTCGATCGTGCGGCCCTCGATCATCGAGAGCGCGCTCGCCGAGCCCTTCGCGGGCTGGCTCGAGGGATTCCGCATGGCGGAGCCGCTGATCCTCGCCTTCGGTCGCAACGTCCTGCGCGACTTTTCTGGATTGCCCGACGCCCTGCTCGACATCATCCCGGCCGACTTCGTCGTCAACACTGTGCTCGCCGTCGCGGCCAACCCGCCGCCCGATTCGAAGCCCCGCGTGTACCACGCCGCGTCCGGGAGTCGCAATCCGCTGCGCCTGAGGCAGATGGCCGACGAGGCGGGGATTTACTTCACCGAGCATCCGCTGCGAGATCGATACGGGCAGGCGATCGGCACGCCGTCGTGGACGTTTCCAACTCGCCAGGAGATGGCGACGCGGGCGCGCACCGCGCTGCGGCTGGTCGAGGCCGCGCAGTGGATCGTGGAGCGTTTGCCGCTGGGCGCAAGCGTGTCGCAGGTCTCGGACGACCTGAACGCGGAGCGCGAGCGGCTCGACCGTGGGGTCAACCTGATCGAGCTCTACGGCGTGTACACCGAGGTCGACTGCATCTTTGACACGCGCAACGTGATGTCGCTGTGGGACAAGACTCCCGCCGCCGAGCGCAAGAAGTTTCCATTCGATCCGGCGCTCTATACCTGGTCGCACTACTTCCAGGACGTGCACTTTCCGACCGTGGTGCGCATGTCGCGCGCGGAGACCGCGGAGCGACGCGGGCGGCAGCCGACCGGAAGCACGGCGCCCAGGGCAGAGCCAAGCTCGGTGCGTTCGGCCATTGAAAAGCGCTCTGGCCGCCCCGACGTGCTCGCCGTGTTCGACGTCGACGGCACGCTGGTCGAGACCAACGTCGTCGAGTACTTCCTGTGGATGCGGCTGCGCGCGCAACCGCTCGAGGACTGGCCGGCATTCATGGCCCGCATGCTCCGCCAGGCGCCGCGCTGGCTCTACCTGGAGAGGCGCTCGCGCGCGGAGTTTCAGCGCAGCTTCTATCGCGAGTACGACGGCCTGGACCCTGAGGTCATGAGGCGGCTTGGCCGCGAGGCCCTCGACGCAGTGACGCTCCGCCGGATCTACCCGGCCGGCATGCGCCGGATCCGCGAGCACAAACGCGCCGGGCACCGGGTCCTCCTACTCACGGGCGCGCTGGATGTGGTGGTCGAGCCCCTGGCGGAGCTGCTCGACGTCGAGGTCGACTGCGCGCACCTGCTTACCAGGGACGGTCGCCTGACCGGCGACCTGCAATCTCCGCCTCCCGCTGGCGAAGCACGCTCCTCGCTGCTCGAGGAGTACGCGGGTCGCAACGGGCTCGTCCTGCAGGACAGCTTTGCCTATGCCGACTCGCTGTCCGACCTGCCGATGCTCGAGCTTGTCGGCACGCCGGTGGCGGTCAACCCGGACGCGCGCCTGTCCCAGGTGGCGGGGCAGCGGGGCTGGCGCCTCGAGCGCTGGCGGATGGCGCCCGGCAACTGGCGCCTGCCGATGCCGGACC
>WNFV01005374.1_pt1 | contig 15531 bp, 16 predicted proteins | sample 5400101 | NCBI WGS metagenome assembly WNFV01 (sample SAMN13153361, study PRJNA577476) | soil metagenome | isolation source: 115 cm soil or saprolite under grassland replicate 1 | place: USA:California | collected 2016-06-15 | reverse complement strand
GGACGGTGACCCGCGCCAACCCCAACTCGCGGGCGACCGCGCGCTGCGTCCGCCCCTCCACCAGCACTTTGTGTCGAACGACATGTACGAGGTCCATCCTGAGCATCCTCCAGCGGACCCCGGATCCCTCGATCCGGCACGCCCGCCATCAGGCCTCAGGTGGTCTACTTTCCGACCGGCTCACTGGTCTAGTTTCCGAGCGGCGCACCCATCTGCGCCTTGCTGTAGGTGCCGTCCTTGCACTGAGCGGTTGCATCTTTGGGTCTGGCTTGTGCGGCAACCTGTGAGCTGAATAGCGGCGCAGCCAGCGAGGATCGCGGCCGTGCACGACGCCGACAACAGTTGACGAATAGTTCGCATCATGACCCTCCGATTCAGCATTGTCGCAGACGCGGGAAGACTATTTTTCGCCCGCAGATCGTGAGCAAGCCGGGCCGTACGATCCAACAGACCAAATGTTCACAAGGTGTCAGGGCTTCGTTTCTGGTCGATCACCTTTGATCAAGTCAGGCCAGATCGCCACAGCAGAGAGCCATCTGATTCGGTTGTCCGTTTCAACACCGAGTAGATCACGGACGCCCTGCCTCGCGGCTGACGTGAGGTGCGCGCCCGCGACGAGCGCCACAATTCGATGTCCTTCGGCCCCCACGCATAGGACGGCGAGGACAACAAGAGCAGGCACACTGCGGTCATCACTACACGTGTTTTGGCAGTCATAAGCTTCTTCCCAATGGAACGTCGGCGCGTAAGTGTACGATCGTCCATCGGTGGCATTGTGATGAAAAATGCGGATTTGGGTCGGAGCCACGTCATGAATCCGCGCTGCCATGATGACTGGCCAGGTTCCTACCCGCAGTGGCTAATAAGTTGACCGCGACCGTCAATAGGTTGTCGGAGTCAACGAACAAGCGCCAGTTAACGAGGAAAAGACGGCCAGCAGCCGATTATTCCTATTGCAACTGACTGCGCGTTCGCATACAGTGCGCGCCTCAGCTCATCTATAAACTCTTAAGCGAGCCCACGATGAATCGATGGTCGCCGCTTGTGCTCAATCTCCGAGCGCTCACATCGATCGACATTTTCTCGGTGTGTTTCGCGCGCTCAGAAGCAGTCATCGTATTAGACAGATTCACCTACGCAAGCCGTGCGGCGCTCACCTGCCATCCATCTGACAATCCGTCCGCGCTGACTCGCTGGACACTGATTGCAGGCCCCGTCGACGTCGTCACGCGAGCGCGCGGCCTATTTTGTGTCGTTCGTTCACGACCCAGCGCAGACAGACAGTGAGCGCAATGCAGTCACGTCGTCACACTGCAACGCATTTCATGACTGGCCAATCTTCATGACTCGTACTGACGTCGTCTCGTTCTCTCGTCTGCGCGTGCTCATCGGGCTGATCGCGGCGCTAGCAGTGGCATCAACGGCACTCGCGCAAACGCCCACGGTCACCTGGACTGGCACGACCAGTGGATCGCAGAACATGGCGGCGACGCCGACGCTGGCATTCACGACGGCGGGGACGTACACGCTGACCACCAACGTCGCGATCACGCTGACGTTCAAAGGTGCGGCGGGCGGCGGCGGCGGCGCGAGCGGCTATTCAGCGTTGACGCCGACGAACGGTGGCTCGGCCTGCTCGGGCTTCGGCTGCATGTTTGGCGGTGGCGGGGGCGGCGGCGGCGCGGTGACGACGGGGACCAGCGTGCAACTGGTGCCTGGCAAAAGCTACACGCTCGTCGTCGGCGCGGGTGGATCCGGCGGATTGGCGGCGTTCAATAACAACGGGTTCACCGCGAACGCCGGCACCGCGGGCGGGAATACGACCCTGACCAACACCACGGACACCATCACACTCGTGCGCCTCAACGGGGGCGCGGCGGCCTACTACAACGTCTCGGGTAGTGGCGGGACGGTGCCCACGGGCACGAATGCGGTCGTTGGCGGGGCCGGTGGCGATGGCGGCTATCCGACGTCGAACGCGCCACGCGCGCCTGGCAGTATCGGCGCGAGCGCGGCGAACGGCGCCGCCGGTGGGGGCGGCGGCGGATCGGGCGACAACGATGGCGGCTCGATCACCGATGGCGGCAACGGGGGCAACGGCATCAATGCGGGCGGTCTGGGTGCGCACATCACCGAACCGGGCACCAACAATGGTGGACTCGCCGGTGGGGGCGGCTTCGCGCACGGCTACTCCGGCGGTGGTGGGGGCGGCGGCGGCGGGACGACGTTTGCGACGGTGACCACGGGCAACGGGACGCAAGTGGTCGACAGCTTCACAGGGGCCAACGCGTCAGTCGCGGGCCGATCACCGGAGACGAACGGTGCGAATGCGCAATGGCAGATCTTTGGCCCGGCAGAGGTTTCGCTACAGAGCAACGCGCTGCATGCGGTGGGGACGCCAGCCGCGGTGAGCGGCGCCGTAGTGAACGCGGGGATCGCGGACGCCACGATCAGCGCTGACTGGACCGTCGGCACGGGCACCGTGTGGGGCGGCGTGGTGTTTCGCTATCTGGACGCGGCGAATTTTATCGTGGCGCGCTATTACCTCGGGACCGTGGGTGTCTTCCGCTATGTGGCGGGCTCGTGGGTCGCTGACGGCGGCGAGGTGGCAGTGAGTGCGGCGGCGGGCACGACGCACGCGCTGGCGGTCACGACGAGCGGCGCCGCGATCACGGTGCGGTGGGATGGCGTGACCGTGATTCAGACGAGCGACACGTTCCAGCAGACGCGGACCGTGCACGGGGTGATCTGGGCGCCGTGGGTGGACGACCGGAGCAGCTTCGACAACATGACGGTGAGCGGGACCGCCCCACTCATCGCCGGTTCTTATGGGGGTGGCGGCGGCGGGGGTGGCGGGATCGGGACCTGGCCCGAGGCCTCATTTGGCGAGGCGGCATCCGGCGCAGGGGGCGCGGGGTTGCGCGGCCTGGGCGTGTTCATCTTCGTCAGCGCGTGCACGTACACAGTGTCGCCTGGAGCGATCACCACGCCTGCGGCCGGCGCGACCGGCACGATTGGCCTCACGACCACCTCCGAATGTCCGTGGATCACGACCAGTGGAGCGAGCTGGCTGACCGTCAGTGCGGGAGCATCGGGATCCGGATCAGGCGCTGTGACGTACGCGACGAGCGCGAACACGTCGGGTGCCGCGCGTACGACTGCCTTGACCGTGGGTGGCCAGACAATCGCCTTCACACAGGCGGCCATTGCCGGCGCGCCGCCCACGCTGACGTGGAGTGGTCCGACGAGCGGGTCGCAAGACATGACCGCAACGCCAGTGAAGGCGTGGACGACGCCGGGCAGTTACACGGTCACGGTCAATGTGCCGATGACCGTCACACTCGCCGGTGCGGCCGCGGGGGGCGGCGGTGGAGGCCATGCCGGGGGCGGGATCGGCGCTGGCGGTGGTGGCGGCGGCGGGGCGGTGACGCTCGGCACGACCGCGCAGCTCTTTCCCGGCAAGACGTACACGGTCGTGGTGGGATCGAGCGGGCTCGGCACGAGTGAGGCGGGTGGCGACGGTGGTGGAACGACGGTGTCGAACACGAGCGACGCGATCACGCTTGTGTCGCTGGGCGGCGGTCGCGGGGGCTTCCAGACGAGCAACTATTACGGAAGCGGCGTCGGTGGCGTGGTGTCAGTGGGCGCGAATGGAATCGCGGGAGGGACGGGCGGCACCGGGAGCGCTGGGGCGTACAACACCGCGCCGCCGTCGGGGCCGATCGATGGGACGGCCGGCGGCGCGATGACGAACGGCGCGGGCGGTGGTGGCGGCGGTGGCGGGAGAAATGAATGGGGCGGGTACGGCGGGGCAGGAGGCACCGGTGGGAATCCGCGGGCCGGCAACGGTGGGACCGGCGGCGATGGTACCGGGCAGGTCGGTCACAACGGTAGCAACAATGGCGGACTGGCCGGTGCAGGCGGGGGCGGCATCGCCGACAATCTCGGTGGTGGCGGCGGTGGTGGTGGCGGCGGCGCGCTGTTCGCGGGCGTCAGCGGCGCGTACGGCGGCGGCGGGGGCGGCGCGGGGGGTGGGTCGGTGGGGGCGGGCGGCGGCACCGGTCAAGCCGGCATCGCGGTGGTCTCCTTTGTCAACGGCTGCACGTACACAGTCTCGCCGGCGACGGTGACGCGCGTGGCGGCGAGCGGCAGCGCCACCGTCGCGTTGACGAGTCTGACTGATTGTCCGTGGACAGCCACCAGTTCCGCGAGTTGGCTGACCGTAACCGCGGGCGCGTCCGGATCTGGATCGAACACGGTGACGTACGCGGCAAGTGCGAATACGTCGGGCACAGTGCGCACCGCGACGCTCACAGTTGGCGGCCAACTCGTCACGCTCACGCAGCAGGCGATCGACCACGTCGTCATCACGCCGGCCGCGAGCAGCATCGCGTTTCTGGGATCGCAGGCGCTGACGGCGCAGGCGTTCGACGTGAACAACAGTGTGATTCCGAACGTCGCGTTCACATGGACGACGTCGAACGCCGCGGTGGCGTCGGTTGCCTCGACCGGTGTCGGCACGGCGACGGCCAGCAGTCTGCGGACCGGTGCGACGACGCTGACGGCGAGCCCGTCCCAGGGGCCGAGCGCCACAGCGACAGTTGACGTGACGCGCGGGTCGTATCTTGTCTACGACAATTTCAATTTCAGTGGTTACCTACCGGGCCACGTGCCAAATGTATCAGCTCTCGGCGATGCGTGGCGGTTGGATTCCGGCTATTCCGCCTACACGAATGGGTCGGCGGTGGTCACCGAGGGCGGTGGCGGTTGGACACTGAATACCGTTGATTCGGGCGGAGCAGACATAGACTTGAGAGTCGACTGGGCGCCTGCCTCCCCGGGCGCCTGGGGTGGCCTCGTGTTTCGCATGACCGATCTGTCGAATTACTACGGTCTCACCTATTTAGAGGAGACGGTGTACCTCGTTCAGGTCCGTCAAGGCATTGCGACTCAGTTAGCCCGAGTGATCTTGGGAGAGCCAGAACCAGGACAAGCGATTCATGTCTCGGTGCAAGGTGTGGACGATCGCGTCACAGTGATATTCAATGACGTGACGATTATTTCGGTGGCTGATGGGTTCAACGCGGCCGCGACCCGTCACGGCTTGCTCTGGAACAGTACGGCCGACCCATTCTCATCGTTTGACAACTTCCGAGTCATCGGCGCTCTTCCGCCGGCCATCGCAACGTTGACTCTAAGCGCTCCAGCAACAACGCTGTTCGTCGATTATACCGAGACCGTGGCCGCCACGGCGCTTGACGCAGGCGGCGCAGCTGTCTCGGGCGCCCAGGTACGTTGGTTCCCTTCGAACTCAGTCGTCCTCATGAAGTCCACGACTGGGCCGCTAACCACAACGATCACAGCCCGTGAAATCGGCACATCAATCATCACCGCCACTGCGCCTCGCGGCCCAGCCAATGGCGCATCGCTCCCGATTACGGTCGCGGCGTGTGTCGATCCCTTGTCATCCACAACGCAAACGACCCTGCACACTGGTAGCGCCGCGTCGATAGGCGTCAGCGCGCCGGCCACGTGTACCTGGAACGCAAGATCTGAGGTCAGCTGGGTTGCCATCACAGGGGGCGCAGGCGGCACCGGTGCACGGACCGTGATGTATACGACGCAACCGAACGATAGTGGCGTAACGCGGATCGGCACGATCTTCCTGGGAGGCCGGCGTCTGACCATCACGCAACCACCGATGCCGTGTTCGTACGGGATTTGGCCACAACAAGGAAACTGGGCGGGTGATGGGGGCACCGGCGCCTTCGATCTGACACCGTCAGGTACGTGTCCAGGGTGGACGGCTTATACTGGTGAACCATGGATTCATGTCACGACGACTAATGGCATTGGTGCCGCCACAGTGTCATTTACCGTCGATCCGAATCCAAATCCTACGTCGCGTTCAGGCCTCGTCGGCTTAGGTAACGCGACGTACTCAGTGACACAGGGCGTTGCCGGAACGACGGGGGGCGGATCCAGTGGCGGTGGCGCATGCACGTACGCAGTGACGCCCTTCTACCTGCTGTTTGGATCGGGTGGGTCCGTACAAGAGGTTAGCATCATTGCTCCTCCAGGTTGCGTCGCGTCGATTTCCACAGAAGCCTCGTGGATCAGCTGGAATGCTACTCAAGGCGCGGGGACATGGACAACCGTTGTGACCGTGGGACCAAATAGTACATCGGCGAATCGGGTAGCTATCATTCACGTCGGCGGTCGCGATGTGACAATAGAAGAAAACGCTTCGGGCTTTGACGCCGGCTTTGGCCCCTTGCTCGCGAACTTTGGCGATTGGACGTCACACGCCAGTTTTGTGTGGAGGGTGGACTCAGACGGCCAGATTCGGGGATACGCCGTTCCTGGGGATGGCGTTCCCCGTGAGGACCCGCCTGTAACACCCCCGATCGGCGGAGGTGGCGGTGATCCAGGAAACCCCGGTTGCGAAGCTGTTGCGATCCCAGGAGAATACTCTCCCTTCCGCACTGGATGCCGAGGCGGCGAACGTCCGCCTCCTGAGGGTGGTGACGACTCGCATCAATTTGTGAGCGGCTCGAACTACTCCATGATCGCTGTTGACGTCATAATTGCGAATGAAGGCGGGAACATCTTAAAGGCGTATTGGCCTAAGGGAAATAGCGGAGTCACTGTATGCATCGGCTATGATATTGGAAAGCACAGTACGGCAGAATTAGTGAATCTTGGATTGAGCCAGTCTCTCATCAACAAGTTATCGACATACACGAACCTCACAGGTCCAGAGGCGAAGGCCTTCCTCGATAATAATGGCGGTCTGGTTTTGGAAGCGGCTGAGTGTGACCAGCTTAATGATAAGGCCCTAAAACAATACTTCACCGATACAGCCACAATGTTCAATTCATGGTCGAGCATTGGCTCATTCGCGAATCTACCATGGCAAGCGCAAACCATCATTGCGGACCTTTGGTACAATATGGGCGATCTCACGACGAAAGCTCCGGTTTTTTGGGGGCAAGTGACTACGGGGAATTGGTGTGGCGCATATCAGAATCTGAAGCTGTTCACGAAAATAGACGACAGACTTCTTGACCGAGCGCGCGGCGATGCTCCATATATCTATGACATCACCAACGGGTGTCCTCCGTAGCGCAGGAGCGTAGCGACAATGATCGAGACACAACTTCGGAGCATCCACATGACGTGCAACAAACGGCCTGATCGCCGCCACTCAAGCGTACTGATGATTATGCTCACGATCTGCTCTCTTGCATCCTGGCGAGCCTATGCCCAAAACTCAACAGTAACCTGGAGTAGCGCGATTCGCCTGGCTACGCTCGATGGTCTGGACGCAAGACTATCAGCACCAGAAGCCGCTGACCCTTCTGAACCACTGCGCCTCTCGCGCTTGACCGGCGAACGAACTAGAGAATACTCTTCCGTCTTCAACTGCCGCGAGTATCTCGATGCGGTTGCGCTCGGCTTCTACCCTCGTTCGGCGTTCGACGTATCCACTGAAACCGATTTCGTGCGCGACTGCTATCTCCTCAGAGATTTGAAGACCGTCGGGCAGTCGGCGTCAAATAACATTCCGAATTGGTCCTATGATCTGCTGGCGGTCTTGCCGCCGATATTGGAGTGGGGTGAGCGGAACCAAGCCACGAATTCCACGCTCGGTTGGGCAGCGACGGCGGTTGGGTTGCACGGCACGGAACTTACCGCGGAAACGTTGAAGGCCGAAGATGACTCGGCCTCATATTCATTGCAGCTTATCGGACGAGGAGATTTCAATGGCGACAGTGTCGCTGACATCGCGATATTTGGTCAGGTCCGGGCGAAGAAAGGCTCTTACGAGCGAAATGATTACTACATTCTGACACGTTGCGGAACCAGCGGCCTCATGTCTCGCGTGAGTGCTCCATCGAAGCCGTTTGCCATCGGAGGAGCCTTATGTCATTAGCATTACATTGTCAGATTCGCAGCGGCGGATTCCCGCTAAAATCTGATGGCCAGTTTACACACCCCGCGCCACGCGCTTCAGCGCAACGGTGGCGATCGGTCGCGCGTGTCCGTGGAGCGACTGCACCTCAGCAGCTGCGCGGCTCGACATCGGTCAGCCCGATGTCACCGAGCGTTGGCACGCCTCTGTTGGGAAGTACATGAAACGGCGCTGCGTCGCCCAGATGAGGGCGAGAACGTCAGCGATCACGGCCACAAACCCGGCCGCGATGATCATCGAGCGGCTCACCTCAATGGCTCCGTGCCTCGGGCTACTTCAGGCCGAGCAACTGCTTGACGGTCGACCAGTCTCGCTGTGAGCCGCGATGAAGGAGGTCAGGTCGAGGCGCATCTTAAGTTCAGAGTGGCTCGCCACGCTGTCGCATCAGCGCGTCCAGCTTCTCCTCAATCCGATCAAGTCGCTCCTCGACGCATTCTGATTCGGTTCTCGCTGTAGGCGGCTGCAAGAAGAAACTGGTGATCGTCGCCGTGAACACGCCAATAAAGCCGATGCCAACGATCATCAAGGCGACCGCGATGAGCCTGCCCTCCCCCGTGACCGGCGACACGTCACCATATCCAACCGTGGTCGTTGTGACCACGGCCCACCACAGCGCATCGCCTACGGACTGGATGTTGTTGTTCTGTCCGCGCTCGACGGCGAAGATGCCGATTGCGCCGAGGCCGATGACGACCGTCGTCGCCAATGCCACATAATGAAAACTCTTGTGGCGCAGTCCCTGGGCGGCCTCGCGCAGACCAATCGCTGCCACGGCCGCCGCCCGAACAAACCGGAGCAGGCGGAGCACGCGAATCGCTCGCGCACCCTGCATCGCTTGTGGGACGAGAAACGGCGGGGACAGCACGATGATTGACAAATCGAACCAGGCATGGCGGACGTAGTGCCGCCGGGATGGCGCGATCCACAGCTTTCCGACGTACTCTGCGCAGAACGCCAACCACACGATCCAGTTGATCCCGGCAGCCACCTCCTTCAGGAGGACGCTCGTCGCGTGCTCTTCAAGGACCAACGCGGGCACGATCAACAGTGCGAGCAGTGCGAGCGGCAGGTCGGTGGCGCGTTCAAGCCGTTCAAAGCGTTCCTTAGCGTTCATTGAATTGGCGTGATGTTGAGAACCGGGTGGAGTTCGATGCAGCTCGCGGAACGGCCCGTCTGCCCGTGCGCGAAGTCGTAGAACCCCACGCCTCTGACTCGGACATGCCGGCCAGATAATGATCCGGCAGCTTGGTATTGCGCCTTGGCGTTGGTCAGCATGACCAGAAACGGAGACGTCGTCGCGCAGCTCGGCTCGACGACTTCCACCACGATGCTTTTGCTCGCATCAGCGGGATCGGCCAAGGCGATGTGAACGTCCTTGTCGTCTTCATTGCGCGTCAACAGCACAACGCCCTCGACCTCGAAGACGCGGAACTCCTCCGAATACGTGCGGCTCTCTGGCAAACCGCTGCAGTGCGCGGTGAGCGCATTCAACGCCGAAATCGTCGTGGTGCTGATGTTGAAGTAATCGACACGGCTTGCATTGGGATCGCTCAGCGTTTTCACCGGCCAGCGTTCCACGCCGCATTGAATCGAGCTGACAGGCGGCGACGGGACAACCGGCGTCGCAACCGTACCGCCGCATCCATAAACGACCACCGCGCTCGTGACACCAAGGATCAAGGCAAGTGCGCCGAGCGGTCTCCGACCAAGTGTCACCGACAGCCGATCCGCTCCGTTTTATCCTTCGCCTTCGCTGCGGCCACGGTCTGCCATTGCATGTTCGACGGGTCGTCAGCGCCGCCGCACGCCAACGGTTTGATGTGATCAATGACGTAACCAGGCCGACCGTGCGGATAACCTGTCTGCCGCGCGAAGGTGTGACGCGCCGCGTCGCTCCGCTGAATCCGGCCGCGTTCGTCGCGGGCCACGGCAACCGAAGGCGTCTTGACCGTTGATTCTTTCTTCGCCTTCGCAGCCTTCTTGGGTTTGGCAGTGTTTGCGCCTTCAGACTTCGGCGCTTTCCGGTCGTGCGCCTTGACCTTGGTGCCGTCCTTCTTCGTGTATTCCTTGACGTGGACGGCCTTCTTCTGCGTCGCCTCCACCGGGGCTGTCGGGACGACAAGGACTGAGAGGAGCAGCGGGAGAACGAGGAGCAATCGGCGAAGTCTGGTCATTGGTCGGTCCTTTAATACTTCAGCGCGGTTTTTACGGGCACAACGGACCCGGACAGACGAAACAGTAGACGCCGGTGTGAGACGAGCATGTCCCACTATTGCTCGTGGAGCAGCTCCGAGCGCCATCAATGCACAGCGCCGTGGCATTGCCGAACATATCGCTGACACACGAGGCGGGATGAACGATGTCGTCCAACTGACAGGTAAAGCTGCTGCCCTTTGCTGTCCGAGTCGGCAGTCCGGGTGCAGCCACCTGCGGACGACCGACCGTGATCCGCAGACGTCCGGTGAGATTCTGGTATGACGCGGTGATATCCGCATCGCCTGCGGACACGCCGATGACCACGCCGCTGCCGCTCACACTGGCGATGCTCGGCGCTGACGATTGCCACGACGCTTGAGCGGTGACATTTTGGCTCGTCCCGTTCGACAGCGACGCGGTTGCGGTGAATTGTGCCGAAGCACCCACGTTCGGCGTCGACCCACTGACAGATACCGCTGTGACGGTCGGCGTGGCTGGCGTCGGAGCGGTCACCGTAATGTGCAGAGTCCCCGTGACGCTCTGAAAGGTTGCACGAATGTCGGCTTCGCCGGCCGCCACCGAACTCACCAGTCCGGCGCTACTCACTGTCGCAACGGCCGTACTCGACGATGCCCACGTGGCCTGACTCGTCACGTTCTGCGTTGTGCTGTTCGACAAGCTCGCTGTCGCCGTGAACTGAGCGGTCACGCCGGCACTACCAGCGGCGCCTGTGACTGCGACGGCGGTCACCGTCGGCGTGGTGGATGTCGGAGTCGGAGTCGTCGGCGCGGAGCTGCCGCCACAGGCAAGCCAGCCGACGGAGAGCAGGACAGCGACGACGAAGCCGCAGGCAATCCGACGCATAGCCAGCCTCCGGGACCGGGTCGTAGAGAATCAGGTTGTGAGAGGAACGAGCGCCGTGAAGTATAGCAGGTGGTGACTCGAGCGTACTTAGAGAAATTCTATGTGGCTATGCTGTGGCGGACTCCCGAACGATTTGGCCGGCCGTTGCTTCATCGTGTCATGGAGCGCTCTGGACGGCGTGGAGCGCGCTCCAACCGTTCGGGGCGATGAAGGATTATGGGGCAACGAAGGACAGGACGGAAGAAGTAGCACCGAGGACCCACGCTCCTCCATTGGGTGAAAGGAGACGGTCGAAATGCCGAGCGGATCAGCTATTCAACTGCAGGTCACCAACCCCGCGCCCGACGTCCGCCCGAAAATGAAGAACTCGACGGCATCGGCCACCTGCACGGCAGTCGTGCGAGACGTCGCTGACGTGGGCACGGCCGATAATGCGCGCCGCAGATTGACACTCAGAATGCCGACGAGCACCCGGCGATTCCCTACGGCCAAGCCGCCATCGATCGGCGAGCCACTGACTGTGATGCCGCGAAGGCCTTGGTAGATCCGGTTCGAGTAGGTTGTCGACGAGTACACGTCCAGCGTCAGTTCATGTCCATCCGCGATGGTCGTGACTGCCCTGACGATCACAGGAATCTGGTAGAAGTTGTGGAATTGCGGCATCGCGACGGCGATCGCCCGCTCGGTCTGGTACACGCGCGGCCAGGTGTTGTCGCGCATTGAATTCACGACCAAGCGAAATTGGCTGGCACTGTAGCCTCGGAAACCCGGAATTCGCGCGACCAGGTCCGGCTGATCAAATGTCGTCGACCCCGCTGAGAAAGCCCACGCAGGATGCAACTCCAGCACGTGATGGGGGTTGCTCGGATACACGACGCCGACGTCGTGTCCCTCATTCCACACGCGCCAATAGCCATGAAACGTCACCGCTGTGCCGGCGAGAGTATCGAGCATGTCCGGCCCGTCGCCCTGGGCGGCGTTCGGCAGTTCGTACGTGAGTCCGAATGCCTGGTCCTCGAACGGTTCGGGTTCGGTGACCGGCTTTTGGTTGTCGGGCACCTCCAGCTCGTACGCGAGCGAGCCGACATGGAGTTCGGCATCCTTGCCCCCACACGAGGAGGGGTGGATGGTTGCCGCGCGATGCCATACATTGGCGCGCACAGACCCAACGGCACTGTCAGTCGCGTAGTGCGACAGAATGAACGCCTTGTTGAACAGGAACCAATGCAGGCCCTGCGCGAACGTGGTCGTGGTCAGCCAGATCGCTATCGTGGTGACCGCGACAAGCCGCGACCGGGTTGACCCCGCGCGTCGGCTTGAACGACCTGCGCGAACCCCAGCGATCGAAACAGCTCGAGTCGTCATGGCGCCCATCCTGCGCACCGAACCAGTCGCGCGCAAGCGAAAACGGTCGGTTGGCCACGGCGGTCAACTTTCTGGCCCGTTGTGATGATCAACGTCGACTACGCCGGCTCGGTTTGCCGCGCGAGTTCCAGCACGCCGTTGGCGAAAGCGCGTGCATAGCGCGTCAGATTCGACCCGCGAGCTGGTGGCCGCTCAAGGCGACTAAGAATGAGGCCGCGGTGTCCGAGGGAACGGCAAGTCTTCATTTCTCAGCCACATCAACGAGAGCGTCAGGGACGGGAATTCCGACGTTGGCCGCGAGGGGCAGCTGCGGACGCTGGCGCGTCGTGCATCCGCGTTGACAAGTATCAGATTCACATCAGGGGCATTGCGACGTGTTTCCCCAGGCTTCCTCTCCGGCGTTGGCCGCGAGCGGCGTAGGGCTCACGCGCCGCCTGCGGCCACAGCCCGACAGAGGCTTCAGCCAGGCTGGTGGCGCCTTGATTTCCAAGCCCTTTCGAGCAAGACTGCGCCACAGTCGCCCGCGATGGCCGCGAGCGGGGCCTCGCGGTCCACTCAGTAAGAAGTTATGCCGTTTGCGTTGAATTGGGCGCCCAGGACGGTAATCTGACGGGATGGGGCCATGTGTCGACTGACAATTCGCCCGTCACAGTCAGGGGACGGAGTGATCGTCACGTTGGACGCAGAATCGTTGTCGCGATTTGAGCGCCGTTCGGCCGTGCCGAACTTCGTATGATGAAGTCAAGATCTCCGCGATTCTTCGAGGAGGGTAACGTTCATGCTACGCATCAGTCACGTGCTCATCGGCCTCACTTGGGTGTCGCTTATTATCATCGCTGCTGGCGTCGGGGCATCGGCAATGCAAGGACAGCGGCCGGTTGCAACAAAGACCGTTGATGAGACGTTTGTCGTCTCAGGCACCCTCGTGAGGGACGACAAGACTCCAATCGTTGGCGCCAGGGTGATGATCGCGGAAGCCAAAGACGCCGGTTATGCGATCAATATCGATGAAGGTGGCGTGTTGCAGAACCCGGCCGAGACTACCGACGCTGAGGGCACATTTTCGATAGCGGTAAGACACTCGCTCTTCAAGGAAAGGCAGGAGTTCGTTGTTGTTGTTCCATTTTTTGATGGGACGGCGCAGCCGATGCGGCTCGGAGGCAGTGGCGTGACCGTCAAGATCGACAAAACAAAGAGAGTGTACGAGCTAGGCAAAATCGCGCGTGGAAATCCGGTCGTTCGGTGACAGATAACACGGCATGCACCAGACGGCGCTCGCGTGGATCCTGAAGCGCCGCAGGTGATGCCGAGCGTTAGGCGCGCCTGGCGCTGCGAAGCGCAGCGCGGTCGTTCTCGAAACGCCAGGAGTACTCTTCGTGAAACAGCATCCCATTTGCGGGTTCGTCGTGCTCGTTGCGCTAAGCGCATCCTCGGCGCTGGGTCAGGATAGAGCGCTGACGCTTGGCGCCGCTGTGTCGGGCGACATCGGGCCGGGCGAGTCGCACACCTTCACGGTGCGAGCGGACGTCGGGGACGTTGTCTCTGGTGTGTTTACGTTGAAGACGGTGGCCGGCAAACTCAGTGTCATCGACGCGCAAAACATTACGGTGCGCACGTTCGTAGCCGCCGACCCGGCGCCGTCACAGGATCTCCGGGTCGGGTTTCTGGCACGCGCGTCCGGCATGTATCGCATCCGCATCACGATGTCGGGGACCGCGCCGGGCTCCTACCTGCTGCGAATGGATCGAGCGGCTGCCGCAGACCGCTCGCGCGACCTTGACGTGAAGCCTCGAGAGCTGTACTCGAGTGATCGCATCAAACAGCTCACGAAAGAAGTAAGCGCGGGTTCGTCGGAAGCTGTCGCGCGTTTCTGGCGCGACGTGCCAGAGACGCCTCTCGTGGAGCGGGTGACGGACACCGAGGAGGATTTGCTCGTCACTTTTCTCTGGAAGGAAACGTTCCCGACGGCGAACGTTCTACTGCGCTGGCCGCCGACGACACAAGGACGCGCAGAGGAGTACTACTTGAGCCGCCTCGCCGGCACCGATGTCTGGTATAAGTCCGTCCGCGTCCGGCGCGGCAGCCGCCTCACATACTCGCTGTCGCCGAACGATCGCCCCGCCGACCGGCTCATCACCCTCCAGCGCGATCCACTCAATCCACACCGGTTTCCGGAAGAGGTGGATCCGTCGGAAACGATTCTCTCGGTACTGGAGTTGCCTGGCGCTCCCGACGAGACGTGGTTTCGCCGGACTCCCGCCAAACGGGGCGCCCTGAATCGTACCGGGATTGCCGGAGGGCTCATTCGTTGAGAGGATGGAGCCCATGGCACGACCGAGTCGATATTCTCCCGAGGTACGAGAGCGCGCCGTCCGGATGGTCCGGGAGCACGGCGCGGAGCACCCGTCGCAGTGGGCGGCGATCGCGTCCATCGCCAACAAACTGGGATGCACGCCCGAAACGCTGCGGCGATGGGTCCGTCAGGCCGAGCGCGATACCGGCCACCGTCCGGGCCTGACGACCGACGAGCGGCAGCGATTGAAGGAGCTGGAGCGCGAGGTGCGCGAGCTGAAACGGGCGAACGAGATCTTGCGGAAAGCGTCCGCGTATTTTGCCCAGGCGGAACTCGACCGCCGAGCGAAGTGATGGTGGCCTTCATTGATGCCCACCGCGCGGTCCATGGGGTCGAGTCGATCTGCACGCTGCTGCCGATCGCCCCGTCGACGTACTTCCGACACAAAGCCGAGCAACGGGATCCCACCACGCGCTCCGCGCGGGCGCAGCGCGACGAGGTGCTGCAGGCGATCATTCGCCGCATCTGGACGGAGAATTTCCAGGTGTATGGGCCGCGCAAAGTGTGGCGGCAAATGGGACGCGACGGTCTCCGGGCGGCGCGGTGCCGTGTCCGTCGACTGATGCGGGAGATGGGACTCGCGGGCGCAGTCCGCGGACGGGCGTGGATGACGACGACCGAGTCACAGACGGACGCCCCGCGGCCAGCGGATCTCGTCGAGCGCGATTTCACGGCCGCGCGACCGAATCAACTCTGGGTCTCGGACTTCACGTACGTCGCCACCTGGTGCGGCTTTGTGTATGTGGCGTTCGTCATCGATGTCTTCGCGCGACGGATC
>WNFV01013434.1_pt1 | contig 15532 bp, 17 predicted proteins | sample 5400101 | NCBI WGS metagenome assembly WNFV01 (sample SAMN13153361, study PRJNA577476) | soil metagenome | isolation source: 115 cm soil or saprolite under grassland replicate 1 | place: USA:California | collected 2016-06-15 | reverse complement strand
AGCCCGGGTCGGGGCTCGTCTTGGGCCTCGTGCGACGCATCGGGAAGTTCACCCGATCGCGATGATCGTGGAACTCGGGCGCGGCCCGGCCCTTCGCGCAGATGGCCCCGCCGTGAGGATGCGATCGGTCCGGCTCGACCCTCAGCAGGCGCGCGCCGGCGTCCACGGTCGTCACCACGGGACAGTGCACGGCGCAGAATCCGCAGTACCCCTTGACGGCCCGGCTCGCGTCCACCCTCATCGTTCCCATCGACCGTGACGTGAGTATAGCGCCCACCCGCGTTGTCGTAGAGTATCCGCGTGGTCTCGCTGCGTGGCGTAGTCTGCCACCCGTCCGACCCCCGGTACACAGCGCTCGTCGGCGGGACCGTGCGCACGCCCCTCTTCGGCGTCGAGGTGCCCGTGTACGCCGACACGCTCGCGGACCCCGAGAAGGGCTCGGGCCTGGTCATGGTGTGCACGTTCGGCGACCTCACCCACCTGACCTGGTGGCGCGAGCTGCATCTGGCAGCACACGGCCGCGCTCGAGGTGGCCGAGCGCTTCTTCTGGACGTTCTGCGACGACTACGTGGAGCTGGTCAAGGAGCGCGCGTATGGCAGCCGGGGCGAGGAGCCGGCCGACTCGGCGAAGGCCGGGCTCGCGATGGCGCTGTCGGTACTGCTGCGGCTCTTCGCGCCGTTTCTGCCATTCGTCACCGAGGAGGTCTGGTCCTGGTGGCGGCCCAGCTCGGTGCACCGCGCGCGGTGGCCGTCGCCGGACGAGATCGCCCGGGTGGCCGGGGACGGGGACGCCACGCTGCTGGACACCGTCGGAGGGGCGCTGTCGCAGTTACGCCGGGCGAAGTCGGAGTGCAAGCTGTCGATGCGCGCGGAGATCCAGCTCGCCGAGGTGCGCGGGCCGGCCGCACAGATCGCGCTCGTCGCGACCTGCGCCGACGACCTGGGCGCGGCCGGTCGGATCGAGCGGCTCGAGCTGCGACCCGATACCGGTTGCGAGCTGAGCGTCGCGTGCGCGTTCTGACGTCGGGCAGCACGGTCCCTCGCCGATGTCGCCGAGGACCTCAGGGCCCCCGCGGAGACGTCCGGCCGCCTAGTCTTGCTCGCACACGAACCCCGCAGACAACCCGCTCTGCTCGGGCTCGCTGAGCGCACGCGCCACCTCGTAGTCGTTGGTTGCGGGGGCTGGATTTGAACCAGCGACCTTTGGGTTATGAGCCCTTTTCAAATCGACACCAGAGCCAAGGCGCCACAAACAACACCTCGTAAATTAGCGCTTCTGACGTGAGTAGCTTTGGGCCTCTTTGGCTCTGGTCGGGAGCAACTTCCTGGGTAATTTCTGGGTGAAGTCTGGGTGCAAGAACTCGACTGCCTCGCCCGTGTCAGTCGCTCGGTGGCCATCCATCCCCTTTCTGGGGGCGGACGGTCCGCTCGACGGTCCCGCGTCGCTACGCTTCGCCCACCGCCCAGATCACGATGCCCCGATCTGGCTGATCACGATAGACCGATACGCTCGGCTTACGAGACGACCGGCAGTGGCTGCAGGGCGGCAGGAACTCAGCTAGCAGGGGAGGACGCGTCTGGAGATAGCGGGCGCTTAGCTCCAAGCGCCGCCCCGCGCGCTCAGAGCGAACAATCGCCACTCCCCCGGAATGCCCTTCAAGGAGTGAAGCCCACGGTCCTCGAACTCGATCCTCGAGCCGACGACCAGGTCCTTGACTGTGCTTGACGAGCACCTCGCCCGAGCCGGCAGTCGCCGCGACCCGGGCACCGATGTGGACGGCGATGCCCCCCATCTTTTCGCCGATGACCTCGCATTCGCCGGTATGGAGACCGGCGCGAACCTCCAACCCGATGGACCGCGCATCGTCGCATGTTTGTGGCGCGTTGGGTCCAGTCTCGATCAGAAAAGGGCTCGTCCCATCAAGGTCGTCGGTTCAAATCCGACGTTTACCCAGCAACGCCTCGTAAAGGAGCGCTTCTTACGTCGTCGCCTTTGAGCCTCTTTGGCTGCCGTTGGGAGTAACTTCCCGGGTAATTCCTGGGTGACTGGGTGAGAAGGGCAGTTGCCTGCCGACGATTCGCTCGTCGGAGGACGGCGGCCCCGCTCTACGGACCTTTGGCACGCGGTGAGTCTCCGTACCGTTTCGCGGCGATATGGCATCGGGCGGGCCGCGACTGGGGCGTCCTCGGCATGCGCCGAGGCCGTGCGTCGGCGCGAGGCGCGCCCTCACGAGCGGCTTGACGGCACCGATGGCGGTCTCGAGGGCGAGCTCGCTTTCGAACACCGTCACCGCGACGACTTCCCACTCCCCGGTGCGGACCACCGTGTATGCGATGAAGCCGGGCGGGGCGCTGAGGGCCGGCGCCGATCTCGTGGCTCGCGCGGTCGTCCCATTTTGCGCCCGCGTCCTTTATCGACCTACGTTGATATGCGCGTGCACGACGGCTATCAAGCGGCCCGCCGCGTGCGTCACGGCGATGTCGGTCGACCGAACACCTTACGAAGTTCGATTTTTGCGCGCTCGAGCCGGCGCTTGTCCGACGAGGATAGTGATCGTCCCGAGCGATTGATGTACAGGTTGAGCATCGACATGGCCGACTGAAATTTCGTGCGGCCCTTCGTCCGGCGGCTACGCTCTACCGATCGCTTGAGCCCACCGGCGATCGCCTGGGGCGATCCTTTGAAGATGCCGGACGGAAGATCCATTGCATTCGACGTTTCCTGGACGTGACGGACCCACGTCTTGCGTCGAGCCCGGGACCCTCGCTTCGCTGCCGCCATGATCGACTCCGCTGCCACTCAGTGGCGCTTGAAGAACTGGACGGCGCGTTCGTGGCGCTCGGCGGCCGCGCGGGTCGGGAAGGTCCCGAGATTCCGCCGCCTGCCCGTTCGCGGGTTCTTCTTACGTGAGTAGAGGCGATACTCCCCCGAGGCCAGTTTACGGATCATCGTACGCCCTCACACTGCGAGACGTCCCCACTGATGTTTCTCCGTCCAATGCTGGCCGGTGGTGTGTGGTACTGCCTCGCGACCGGCGCGCCGCTCCAGGTCAATAAGGTTTGTGCTGTAGACCATGAGACCGCCGGCCTCCGTGTACTCACTCACCCCGTATATGGATGGAAGGCGCCTCTGCAGCGCGAGCTCGGCGATCTGTTTCGTCTGATTGGTGAACACGGCGTCTGGGCACCTCGATTGGGAAGGGTTAGTCGAGAGCCGAGGGCTTGATGATGTCGATTATCTGCTCAACAGCCGCCGGAGGCCCCGAGATGATGACACTGTTGGTCGGATAGTACGGGACGATCCGAACCCGAGGCGGGGCGACAAGGGAGAGCGTGTAAGCTAGCTCGCCAGCCCGAGCGTACGTGAGCGGCACCACCTTGATGATCAGGGCCTCTACCGGTTCTCTGGCTTCTGACGGGGTCGTTGGCTGGCCTGCAACAGCGACGAGTGGCGTGGCAAGAGCGGCGAGAATGGCAGCGAGTCTGAACAGATGCATTGGGTCACCTCAACAGAGACGGCTGCCGGGGAGTCTAGCTGAACGCTGAAATGGGTACCAGCGCGGTGCTGCACAATGAGGGCAGGCGACTACGCGCCCGCTTGACACGATATCGGCCGGGCATGATATTCCCTTCCTCCGATCGCAGGGTTGTGTGAGGCCTTCACCGTGGAGGTACGGACCATGCTCGTCGAACATCGAGGACGCGGGTCACGGATCGATGCCAGCGCGTGGGTCGCCCCGAACGCAGTGCTTTCGGGCGATGTTGTCGTCGGTCCCAGCGCTCGGGTCTTGTACGGTGCCGTCGGAGGCAACTGCGTGATCATGGAGCAGGCGGTCCTTCGCGCGGCAGCTCGCTGGCCGGCTGCGCCATGTAGAAGTTGCCCTTGGTATCACGATTGGAGATCGATGCGGTTCAAAAACTGTGCGCTGATCGCTGAGTGGGAGTCTGCCGCCTTGCAACGTGTGGGCGGCCTCGCGGAGAGCCGCCAGCTACGCGAGGCTCCGTGATCGTCGCGTCGCTTACCGACCCGCAGGCCTATGCGTATCCGGTCGAGCGGATCGACTTGATCGAGACGCACATCTCGTGGGTCTTCCTGGCCGGAGACCGCGCCTACAAAGTGAAGAAGCCCGTGGACCTCGGGTTCCTCGACTTCACCACCCTGCAGCGGCGGCGGTTTTTCTGCGAGGAGGAAGTGCGGCTCAATCAACGTCTCACGCACGACGTGTACCTCAGCGTTGTCGAGCTCAACGGCCGTGAGCGCGTGCGCATTGGCGGGCCGGGACCGATGCGCGAAGTCGCGGTGGAGATGCGGAGGCTGCCTCACGATCGCATGCTCGACGTGCTCGTGAGAGCAGGTCGCGCCGACCCGGCCCTGCTCGAGGATATCGGCCGTACCGTCGCCCGCTTCCACGCGGTCGCCGCGACCGGCGGCGAGATCGACGCGCTGGGGGGCCTCGAGACGATTCGCGCCAACTGGGAGGAGAACTTCGAGCAGACGGCGGCGTTCAGCGCTGACGTGTTGCCCCACGAGTGGCGATTGGACGCGCAACGCTGGGTGCGCGCGTTCACCGAGCGCCAGGCGTGGCGCTTCGCAGCGCGGGTGCGAGCGGGCCGCAGCCGCGATTGCCATGGCGACCTGCAGGCGCAGCACGTCTGCTGCACGGACCCGATCCAGATCTTCGACTGCATCGAGTTCAATCACCGATTCCGCTACGGCGACGTCGCCGGCGACATCGCCTTTCTGATGATGGATCTCGACCGGCTGGGCCGTGCGGACCTCGGCGTGCGATTCTTTAATGCCTACCTGGAGGAAAGCGGCGACTACGAGGCAGTGCCGCTCCTCGACTTCTACCGCGCGTATCGCGCCTACGTGCGGGGCAAGGTGCTCGGCTTCATGAGCGCCACGCGGCCTGACGTCGCGGCGAAGGCGCGCGAGCGTTTCGGGCTGGCCCTTCGGTACACACGAGAGAACCGGGCGCCGCGGCTCGTAATCACCTCGGGCGTGGTCGGCTCGGGGAAGAGCACCGTCGGCCGCGCTGTCGCCGCGGGCCTCGGCGCCATGATCGTGAGAACCGACGCGGTCCGCAAGCGCCTCGGTGGTTTCTCACCGACCGTGCGTCACGCCGCCGGTTTGGACCAGGGACTGTACACGGCCGACATCGGACGCCAGACCTACGCGGAGGCATTGCGCCTGGCCGGCGACGTGCTGAAGGAGGGATGGTCCGTCATCATCGACGGGACGTTTTCGACGGCGGACGAGCGGCAGCAGGCACGAGAGCTGGCGAACCGTCTGGGCCAGCCATTCGCCATCGTGTGGTGCGACGCGCCCGATGCCGTACTGTACGCACGTCTCCGACAGCGTGCCGCCAATCCGCGGGAGGTGTCCGACGCTGGCCCAGAGCTGCTGATTCCCCACCGCGCTCGATACGAGACTCCGGAGGGCGAGCCCGAAACGATCCGCGTCGACACGACGGTCGGGTCCGATGCCGCCGTGCCGGCAGCGCTGCGCGCGCTGTCCCGCGCGTGAGGTCCTCTAACCCCTACTACTAAGGAATTCCCCGGCCGCTTTTTCGGAGGGCGCCGCCCCGCAGTGCACTGGCAAGGTCGGCGCATCGAATCGCGTTTAGGGTTACCAAGTAAGTCTTTCTCGGCCCGTCTGACGTCGCAGCTCGACCGGCCTCCGTTAGCTTGGCATTCGCCATGCAGAGTGTTGATGAGGCAAAGGAGAGCCGGAGGCAGAGGAGGCAGCCCATGACAGAAACCAAGACAGTGGGCCGCGCGAAAGAGAACCTCGAAGAGGGCAAGACGCCCTCCACGGCGGCCGGGGAGTTTGTCCGGGAGGAGATGCATCACATCCGCGAAGGCAAGCACGGGGCTCGGTCGACGAAGCAAGCGATCGCCATCGGCCTATCGAAGGCCCGGCGCTCGGGCGTCCCGCTCAAACCGCCAAGCAAGGGCCGCACATCTGAGCGCACTCGCGAGGCCGCCGAGCATGCTTATGAGACCGGCCAGGGCAAGCGGAAGCCCCGGGCGCCGTCGCGCAAACGCGCGCGCGCCGTCTCGAGGGCGTTGAAGCGTGAGGGACGCGGCGCGGCGTCGAAGGCTGCGCTCTCGCGACAGGCCAAGCGCTCGGCGCGGGAGCGTCGCAGGACGAGCCGTTCACCTAAGGCCGCGGCGCAGCGGGGCGCGGCGACGCGCATGCGTATGGGCATCGCGAGCGAAGCCGCCCGGAAGGCGGCTCGCACCCGGAAGCGCCGGGCTGGTCGCTAACGCGCACTGTTCATCGGTGGTGTACTCAACGGCGGTTCGCCCTGGGGCGCGCGCTCGGGGCTTCTCGCCAGAATCGAAGCATGTACGCGGCCGCGGCGGCGATGGCGGCGATGTCGCGGACCGGCGCCTTGCGGGCCAAGGCGGTCACCGAATCCGTTGAAGGTCTCGGGCCCGCCAGCTCGACGAGCTCGTCGGCGGGTCTCGGTGAAGTGGGGGTTGCGGTGCCAGGCTTCCCAGTCGGCGCGCGCTCGCCACGTGCCGACGCCATCCGGTCGCGCAGCACGGCATCTCACTTGTCCTCGGCCCCGGGTCGCACTCGAACGTCGGTCACGATCGTCATCATCGGTTCACACTCCGTGTCGTCACCGGAACGCGGGGTCCACGTAAGTCTTACCCTCGGCGTGGACAAGTTACACTGCTCAGGATTTCGGGCCCATGATCACGCCGCAGGCGATACGCCCGCGGCCTCGCCCGCCGGGTCCGTTCGGTAGTCGTCGGCCTGCTCGTGCACGACCAGGCTCGCGCCGTCGCCGTCGAGCGCAATGCGGCTGGTCCGTCGTTCAGGCTCACCCTTGGAAGAACGACGTCGATCGTGGCTCGCCGCATCGGAGAGACCTGGAGATTCGGCATGTCACCCGCGTGGGTTGTCGCGGCCGTGCTTCTTCCCGGTTGGGTTGAAGTGGGCTCCGGCCGATTCGAACGGCGTCACACCCTCGGGAGAATCCTGAAACGTCGCCCTCGCCGACGTGCGTGCCGCGCGCGTCCTTCACCTCGGCGCGTGCGCTCGCGGCGTCGACGAAGGGAACGAACCAGAATCAGCACAGTACGAACGCGGTCAGGCTCACTGAGAGCGCCCCGACTCGAGGCCCTCCGGCTCGCCCTCCAGCGGGGAAAGATCGTCGCCGTCCCGCTGATCCGTCAGCTCCCCGAGACGAACGTGCGGCAGGGATTTTTTGAACGGTCCGAGTTCGAGGGGGTCGTAGGCGCCCTGCCCGACGACTTGAAAGACTTCTCCCGATTCGCCTACCTCACCGGCTGGCGCCGGGGCGAGATTATCTCACTGCGCTGGCCAGACGTGGACCGGGATGGTGGAGCAATTCGCTTGCGGCCCGAGGAGTCGAAGAATGGCCGGGGCCGCACGGTGATGCTGGAGGGCGACCTCGCACCGCTGATGGAGCGGCGGTGGCAGGCCCGGCTGATCAACGGCAAACACGGCGTCCGCGTGACCGACTGGGTGTTCCACCGCGACGGCCAGCCCATCGGGGAGTTCCGCAAGGCGTGGGCGACGGCCTGTGTGAAGGCCGGCCTCTATCACGTCGAGAAGGACGAGGAGGGGAAGGAAACGAAGATCGCCGAGAAGCTCTTTCACGATCTCCGCCGCACCGCTATCCGCAACATGGTCAGAGCCGGAGTGCCGGAGCGGGTGGCCATGGAGGTCTCGGGGCATCGAACCCGGAGCGTCTTCGACCGCTACAACATCGTCTCGGAGGCCGACCTCTGCACGGCGATGCAGAAGACGGCTCTCTACCTCGACACCCTGCCCCTGACGCGGACCCCGGGCGAGCGGATTCAGTAGCCCCAAGGATCAAACCATACACGGGCCGTGCTCAGCGCTAGGATATCGCCGGGGTCGATCGAATTGTCAACGAGCGCACCGGATTTCACCGCCGCGAGGAACACGAGGTTCCAGCCGCACTCCTCCTGCCCTGTCCAGGAATACGAGAAGAACCTGGGCTGGCTGAATGTAAAGGGTGTGGCGAGGTCGACCGCAGCGACAATCGGCCTCAACGCGGCCGGCTTCGTCAAGTTCCCCACTCCGCTGGCGAACGAAAGGGGGTCGGTGAAGAACACTACTGTGTCGCCTGGGTCGCCGCATGGATCTGGCAGCAGGATGCCAAAATAGAAATCGACGACCGCACGCAGCCCAGGATTCTCGACGCTCACCGAGACTTCAAGCGTGTAGCTCGGCGCGAAATAGTCACCGTTCGTAGTGATCGAGAGGCTTAACTGGTCGTCCGCGAAGGACAACAGCGGGGTCGCGAACGTCCCCAGAGATGACAAGTGCGTAACCAGCCGAGCAGGACGAATAGGGTCAACGGCAACAGCTGTCTGACGGACACCCTATAAGATGAGCCGGCCGTGCCGGGCCGTTCTCCTTGTCGCCACGGATTCCAGTAAAGTCGCGGAACTTGTCGTTCTCAATCACCCCAGACACGCCCACCTTTCCGTGCATGCAAAATGCCGTGGTGCGAGCGGCTTGAAACTCCGCGTCTCGGCTCACGGACGTTAGATTGGTACAGGCAGAACACCCGGCATCCGCCGCAGCGTCGGGCGAATCACCCGCTGGGCTGAGCACGTTGAAGAAGCTGCCGGGTGTGGTCCCTTCTCGCTCACCGTGGACGAGTACGGCAAGGCGGCACTCCTTGCGAGACGCCTACGACAGCGGCGCCGATCCAGCGACTGTCAAATAGCCACCGCGCCTTCCTGAAAGATACCCACGCCTAGGATGTTGGGTATAGCACGGCCTCGGAGCCCACTCACCGCCTCGGCCGCGGCCCTCAGGGTCTGATCCGTCACCGCCGCGTAGCGCCGCATCATTCGCTCGGTCTTCCAGCCGCCGAGCGCCATTTGCTGGAAGCGCGTATTCCTTGAGACCTGCACGCCCCTGATCCTCCAGAAGTCGGAAAGAAGTCGGATAGTCGAGGGGGGCGGCCGATGCCGCCCCCCAGGTAACTGCACGACTCGATTGGTTGCGGGGGCTGGATTTGAACCAGCGACCTTTGGGTTATGAGTTGCCCCGGCCCCCGCAAACCACGGGGATTTACGAACCCCCGTTGGGCAAATCGTGGCAGATCTCGGCAGGAGACGCAACCCTCGCGCAACCAGACAATGCCTAACCGAGCAATCGAGTCGACACGGATTTTTCAGGTCGTAGCACTCCCTTCCGTGCCCGGTCGCGGCCATCTGCTAGGCACGCCCCTATTACGCATCCGCCGACGGCTGTGTTCTTGGCAGTATTCGCCCGCTACAGCTACAACCTGAACCTTCAAGAGCTCGCAGGGCTGATGACGCGCTCGTGTCACGCCGACCACTCGTCGCCAAGCGCCAGGTCGCGGATGCCAAAGAGAAGGAGCGCAAAGGCTACGGCGGCGCGGCGCGAGCCGGACACCACCGTGGCTCGCGGGGTGGCAAAGCCTTCAGCTCGAGCGGCGGTCAGCTGGGTGCACGGGGTCCTCGCCGAACGGCACCTGGAAGGCGTAGATCAGCTTGCCGAACATGATGTAGGTCGCGACTGTCCAGGCGATCTCGAGTACCTCGGGCTCGGTGTAGTGCCGCTTCAGCTCGTCCCACACGTCGTCGCCAACGCTGCGGTGGTCGCGGTAGAAGGCCTCGGTGAACCGGAGCACCGCCTTCTCGGGGCCGGTGAAGTCGGCCGTCGCGTACCTGTCGACCTGCGCCAGGTCGGCCTCGGTCGTCTCACGCCTTGCCAAGGCGTAACGGGTGACCTGTCAGTAGTGGCACTCGTTCAGCTTCGCCACCAGCCGCCGGGCGAGCTCCTTCACCCTGACCGGGACCCGTCCCTTGTTGACCATCGGGCCGTACCACTCGAGGAACCGCTTGAAGTGGTCCGGCATCTGCCCGAAGACGCGATACATGTTCACGTCGCCCCCGAGGGCCTGCCACTTCTCGGCCTCGGCACGCAGGTCCGGGGGGAGCTGGGCCAGCTCGAGCATGCGGGTTCTTGGCACGGGGACCACTCCTCCCTGTCGTGTGGTGGGACGGCCGCCGGGCTGCGGCGCGCGCCACGCATCGTACATCACAGCATAGGAACCAGCGGGGGCTCTTGCTCCGCCCAGGTACCGATGAGTCGTCAATCCTCGTAGGCGATGCGATCTGCGGGAATATGACGCCAAGCCGTGTCCTGGCGCCGTTCCTCGAGATAGTGCGCGCCCATGCTGACGGTCCGCGGCGTCAGCAGGAACATGCGCGTCGACTGCCAGGGGAAGCCGAGGTCGAGGACGATCGCGGCGCCGACGCCGTCCAGGTTCATCGGGATCGGCTTGCCGCCCCGCGAATCCGCGAGCGCCCGCTCCAGCGCGACCGCAAAGCGGCAGTAAAGACCGAACGTCCCCTCGCGCCGCGCGATCTCGAGCATGAGCGGCGCACGCGGGTCGGCCGCATGGAGCGGGATGCCGAACCCCGGCAGCCGGCGGCCTTCCCGCCCCTCGGCCGCGACGGTCGCCCGGGCCTCTGCCCAGAGCGCCTCATCCTCGATCGCTGGCGTGGCTCCCAAGGGGGCGAGGCGTTCGGACATCAGCTTGGCGAACTGCTCGCCGAGCCCTCCCATACGGTCGCCGAACGCCAGCACGCCGCCAGCGACGGCGGCCTGGATGTTCGTGCCGTACGAGGCGAAGCAGCGGCTGACCATCGAGGGCGGCGCGATGCCATGCTCCACCGAGGCGACGAGCAGGGCGTCGAGGACGCGCGCCTGCGCCGGCGTCGGCAGGTCTCCGCGCAGCAGGAGGAACATCATCTCGGCGAACGAGATCTGGCCGATCAACTCGCTCAACCGATGGCCGCGGACGATCACCTCCTCCTCGGCGCCGTCGCTGACAACCCGGGAGATCGAAGTCTCCCAATCGAGCACGTCGCGCGTCGCCATCTCAGAGGGCGCCGAAGCGCTTCAGGTGCCGTTCGTCAAGTCCCGCCCGTGGTCTCGATGGCGACGCGGTCGGGCGTGAAGGCGGTACGCCCATCAGGCGACTGGAAGGGCCCGAAGGACGCCCGCTCCCGGTGCAGCTCGGCCTCGAAGTTGACATCGCCCATAAAGCCCTCCTTCCCGTGAGGGCCCACAGGGCGCCGCCCACCCGAAGGTGCGCCGACACCGTGCTCAACCGTTCCCGCCGATCCATCCCGCCGTGGGCCGAGATCGCGAGGTTGACCAGCGTGCTCATCGCTCAACTCCGATCCGTAGGGGCGATCCGTGCGAGAACACCGCGACGCCGGGAGCGGCACCGTTGGCGAGGGACACCGCCCGGCGGGCAAGCACTTCCGCGAGGCGTCCCCGATAGGCCGCGTCGGCGAACAGGTCCTCCGCCAGGCCATCGAGCGGCATGCGCATCTCTCGAAGCGCGTCGCCGACGAACGTCGCTGTGAGCGCCGCCTCCGCCTCCCGCCAGCGGAATGCCCCGTCGGCGCGGGCGGCCGTGACGGCCAGGCGGGGGCGGCCGTCCGCCGCGAGCGCCACGAACACCCCGGCCATGGCGTAGCGCGCGGCCGGATTCAGAAACTTGACGTAGGCCGCCTTCGCGGGCACGGGGAACGTCACGGCGGTGACGATCTCGCCCGGTTCGAGCGCCGTCCGGCCGGGGCCGGCGAAGAACTCGGCGGCGGCGAGGTTCCGCCCCGTCGTGTGCACCGTCGCGCCGAGCGCGAGGCAGGCGGGGGGATAGTCGCCCGCGACCTCGTGGGCGACGACGGCACCGCCCAGCGTGGCCCGGTGCCGCACCGCCGGGTCGCCGATGTGTCCTGCCAGGCCCGCCAGCGCTGGCAGCCGCTCCCGAACGACCTCCGAAATGGCGATCTCGGCGTGCGTCGCGCCAGCCCCGATCGTGATCCCGCCGTCGCGGAGGTCGATCTCCCGGGGAAGGACGCCGGAGATCTTCACGAGGCTCGTGGGCGTTCGCCGGTGATGTTTCAGATCCCGGAGCAGCGTCTGGCCCCCCGCGAGAAACGCGGCTCCCTCCTCGGCGCCGAGCCGGCGAGCCTCGTCGAGCGAGGAGGCCCGATGGTAAACGAAGTCGTGCATGGTGAGAGCCCTCACCCGCGCTCGGCCGCCATCGCCTTGGCGCCTGCCACGATCGCCGTGACGATGTTGTGGTAGCCCGTGCAGCGGCAGATGTTGCCCTTGAGTTCCTCCCGGATCGTCGCCTCATCCGGTTCATCTAGGCGGCGCGCGATGTCGACCGCCATCATCACCATGCCCGACGTGCAGTAGCCGCACTGAAGAGCATGGTGCTCGCGGAAGGCCGCTTGCATGGGGTGGAGCGGGGCGCCGTGCGGGGCCAGGCCCTCGATGGTCGTGACCGCCGAGCCTTCGCACTCTAGGACGAGCATAGTGCACGACTTCACCGCGAGGCCGTCCACGTGGACGACGCAAGCCCCGCACTGCGTCGTGTCGCACCCGACGTGCGTGCCCGTCAGGTGAAGGTGCTCCCGCAGATACTCGACGAGGAGTGTGCGCCCCTCGACCGTGCCGCGGACCGCGCGGCCGTTCACCGTCATCGAGACCTCAGGCATCGCCCCCTCCTTTCGTGCCCCGTGCTTCCCGCGCCCGTTCGATCGCCCGCCACACGTGCATCGGGGTCATCGGCATCGCCACCTCGGTCACGCCGAGCGCTGCCAGCGCATCCAGGACGGCGTTGACGACGGCCGGGGTCGCCCCGATCGTGGCGCCCTCGCCGACGCCCTTGGCGCCGAGCGGATTCAGCTTGGTCGGGACCTCGGTATGGCCCGTCTCGAACGAGGGCAGGTCGGCCGCGCGCGGCATCGCGTACTCGCCGAAACCGCCGACCATCGGCTCACCGCCCATCCTGTGTACCATCGCCTCCATGAGCGCCTGGCCGACGCCCTGCGCCGCGCCGCCGTGCACCTGTCCCTCGACGAGCAGGGGGTTGATGATCCGGCCGCAGTCGTCCACCACCACGTGACGCAGCAAGGCGACCTGCCCGGTCTCGGGATCGACCTCGACGACGGCGATGTGAGTGCCGTAGGCGAAGGGCATGTCCACGGGGTCGAAGAAATCGGTTTCGTCGAGGCCCGGCGCCATGCCCCTCGGCAGGTCGTGGCCGAGGTGCGCCTCGCGCGCCACGTCGGCGAAGGTCACGGTCCCGGCTTCGCGGTCCGAGGGGAGGAGATCCATGCCCATCCGCCGCCGGAAGACGGCGTGTACCACCTTGTCCTCGACCTTCTTGCCGGCGTGTGCGGCCGCCGCTATTACCCCCAATCCGTCCGAGGAGCGGAAGGCGCCGTCCTCGAAGGTGAGGTCCGCGGGGCGCCTCTGGAGCTTGTGGGCGGCGATCTTCCGGGCCTTGTCCAGGAGCTTGCGAGCCGCCTCGTAGACGGCCGTGCCGCCGATCGCCATGGAGCGCGAGTTGAAGGTGCCGGTCCCGAACGGCACTGCCTGGGTGTCGCCCTGCACGACCTCGACCTCGTCGGGCGCCAGCCCCAGCACGTCGGCCGCGACCTGGGCGAGGCTCGTCGCGTGGCCCTGCCCGGTGCTCATCGCCCCGGAGAAGACGGTCGCGCGACCGTCGGCGTGGACGACCACGCGGGCGCTCTCGTGGCCGGCCCGCCGAAAGCCGACCGAGCCCATCCCGATCGAGGGCCCAACGCCCGAACTCTCGGAGAAGGTCGCGACTCCGATCCCGAGGAAACGACCCTCCGCCCGCAAGGCTGCCTGACGCGCGCGTAGAGCGCGGTAGCCCGCCAGCTCGAGCGCCGCGTCCAGGTTGGCGGCGTAGTCGCCCGAGTCGAGCGTCCATCCCGTCGGCATCCGGTGCGGCATGGCGGACGGGGACACGAAATTCACCCTCCGGACCTCGGCGGGATCCATCGCGAGCTCGCGTGCCAGCTCGTCCACCATCCGCTCGAGGAGAAACGTGGCCTCAGGGTGTCCCGCGCCGCGGTAGGGACCGGTCGGGGTGCGGTTGGTGAAGACACCCACCACCTCGGTTGCGACGTTCGGGATGTTGTAAGGGCCGGAGACCGCGAACCCTGTGTTGATCGCGGGCACGCCAGGCCCCATTCCGATCGCGTAGGCACCGATGTCGGCGAGGAGCCGAGATCGGAAGCCGGTGATGCGGCCGTCGCGCCGGGCCGCGATCTCGGCGTACTGGATCTGGTCGCGTCCGTGCGTGGTGGCGAGGAAGCTTTCGCCGCGCCCCTCCGACCAGGCGCAGGGGCGGCCCGTGCGCATCGACAGAAAGGCGCAGATCACGTCCTCGGCGTAAAAGCAGAGCTTGGCCCCGAACCCTCCGCCGATGTCGGGGGCGACGAGCCGCAGCTTATGGAGCGGCAGGCCAAGGCATGCGCCGAGGGACCGCGCGTGGACGTGAGGGAGCTGGCTCGCCGTGTGGTGGACCAGCCGGCCCGACGCGGGGTCGAACTCGGACAGCACGACGCGGCCCTCGAGCGGCGCGGGGGCGACCCGGTTGTTGGTCAGACGCCGTCGCACGACGATCTCGGACTCGGCGAAGGCGCGCTCGACGTCGCCCCCCTCGCGGCGGAACTGGTAGCCGATGTTGTTGGGCAAGGCGTCGTGAAGTTGGGCAGCGCCCGGCTCGATGGCCGCCTCCTGTTCGGCGACCGCGAGGAGCACCTCGTAGGAGACCGCGATTGCCGCCAGCGCGTCCTCCGCCGCGTGGGCGCTCTCGGCCGCGACTGCCGCGATCGGCTCGCCGACGTACCGGGCACGGTCGCGGGCCACGACCGGATGCAGCGGGACCGCGATCATGCCGGGGGCCTGCCAATCGCAGGGGAGGTCGCCGACGCCCGCCAGGTCGTCGGCCGTGAGGACGGCCACGACGCCCGGCATCGCGCGGGCGGCGGTGGCGCCGACCGCGAGGATCCGGGCGTGGGCGTGGGGCGAGCGCAGTATCTTGACGCGCAAGGCGTCGGACGTCGCGATCAGGTCCGAGACGTAGCGGCTCCCGCCTCGCAGCAAGCGTTCGTCTTCGAGACGACGGACGGGGCGGCCCACGCTGGGACCCTTGGCCGCCGGAGGATGCAAGTCCGGGTTCTGGGTCTGGTTGTCCATAACCCCCCCTGAAAGCAACCGCTCACAGGCACCGGGTCAGGAGGTCCTGCAGCTTTCCCTCGAGCTTTGCGCCGATCTCGGCCGCCTCGGGAACACCGAAGGAGCCGAAGAGCGACGCGGGGCTATCGTAGCTCACGATCGTCTCGTGGGTCTCGGCCGACTCGTACACGGCCAGCCGAAACGGCGTGTACAGGCAGATCGCCGGGGCTTTGTCGGACACGTCTTTCGCGATGAGCGGATTGCCGATGGCGTACTGGACGCTGGCGTGAGTTCGGCCGAAGTGGGAGAACAGTTGATCGTGTCTGACCTTCAAGAAGAAGACGAAGCCGCTCGACCCGATGAGACCCTCGACCCGCGCCTTGAGCTGGTCCTGTGGAAGGTTCAAGTCGGCGAGCTCCCCGAATACCTCCGGCGGGACCACGGGCGAGCGCTTCTCGAGTTCGC
>WNFV01009689.1_pt1 | contig 15534 bp, 10 predicted proteins | sample 5400101 | NCBI WGS metagenome assembly WNFV01 (sample SAMN13153361, study PRJNA577476) | soil metagenome | isolation source: 115 cm soil or saprolite under grassland replicate 1 | place: USA:California | collected 2016-06-15 | reverse complement strand
CTCGGCCAAAGCTCCGGGTCGTTCCCTAACGACTCAACGCAAACAAGCTCTCCTGCTGGGCTTGGCCTACAACATTTACAAACTGTGGCCACCCCAATTTCGATCCCTTCTCCATGCGTGAGCTTTTCAACAGAGCCAACGCATCTCATTGGTTACGCTGTCATTCTGAGCGAAGCGAAGAATGACAGATGGCTAATTCCGTAGATAATTCACCTGCTGCGCAGCCTCGAAACCAATGCCACTGACCCGGCCTGATATTTTATTCATTATGACCGATCAGCAGCGATTCGATACGATCGCTGCGCTCGGTAACCCGCATATCTACACGCCAAACCTCGATCGCTTGGTGCGAAGGGGAATCGCGTTTTCGAATGCATACGCCACATGTCCGGTTTGCGTAGCCGCTCGCTACATGATCCGGACCGGTTGCGAGCCGGCGACGACGCGTGTCTTCAGCAACGCGAAGGCTGACCCGGTCGCGGGGCAGCCTGTACAGATGGCAGCGCGTTGCGGACCGTACCTCGGTCGAGTCATGTCGGGTCTTGATTATCGGACGTTTGGAATCGGAAAGTTCCATACGTATCCATGGGATGAAGACGTAGGGTACGAAACGCTGTGGCGCAGCGAAGAGACCTACCATCCACCTAAACGCGAAGGCGATGACTACGGTGCATGGCTCGCTCGCGAGCATCCGGAATTCGATTTCCTCGAGCAACCGATGGGCGAACGCAGCGAGATGTATTACCTCCCCCAGCGCAGTCCTCTTCCGGCCGAGTTAGGCACCGAATGGTGGATGGCCGATCGTGCTGTCGAGGAGATTGCCAAATCAGGCGACGCGCGCCCGTTTTTCGGATTCATATCGTTTGTCGGGCCGCATCCACCGCTAGCTCCGCCAATTCCTTTCAATCGAATGTATGATCCGGATCGAATGCCAGAGGCGGCTCTAGGCAAGCTCGAGGAAGACCATCTGGATGAAGAGATTCCGTACATGCGATACGCGGTCTGGGGAGACGCCATCAACCCAACCCTGGCGAAAATCGTGAAAGCCCGATACTACGGCGAGATCACTTATCTCGATCATTGCCTTGGCCGAATCCTTGATGCAATCGAAGCGCGACCGAACTCGGAGAACACGCTTGTCTGTTTTTTTTCGGACCACGGCGATCTTTTGGGTGATCATCATGGCTGGCAGAAACAAAACTTTTTTGAAGCGGCCTGCCGCGTTCCTTTCCTGCTTAGCTGGCCGTCAACGCTGCCCGCCGGAACTATCCGGAACGAATTGATCAGCCTGGCAGACCTTTTCGGAATTGCGACGCAGGCCGGCGGCGCATGCCAATTGCGGGAGGGAACGGACGTTCTTAAAATGCTGCGAGGCGAATGTACGCCGCGCGAATATCTGCTCGGAATGGTTGAAGTCCCCGGCTCGCATAATTTCAAAGTCATGGTTCTGACTGACGAGTGGAAATACATTTTCATGGCCAATGGCGGGCGGGAACAACTCTTCAATCGCAGACGTGACCGCGACGAGCTGTCGAACTGCATCAGTTCCGCGCCGGGAATCAGAGATGACCTTTACGCCATGGCCGTTAGATCGTGCCGCACCCCAGGCGCAATAGACGCACTCAACGGCGATAAATTCCGCGCATTCCCTTTCCGCAAACGGCCACTGCGGCGCATCTACCAATTCGACCGGTCGCGCGGTGTGCTTGGATTTCCCGATAAACCAGAAGACGCGCTGCAAAGTTTCGACCGCGCCTGGTTGAAACCAGTGAAGTGACATGGAAACGCCTTCGGCTGATCGGGAAAATCTTGGCCTGGGCCTGAAGCCGGGCGATTCACATTACCGTGCGTACGTCGGCCCGCCGGAAGATTACGATCTCATCGCGGCGATGACGTTCAATCTTCTTACCACGCTTGGTCTGCGTCAGCACCATTCATTAATCGATATCGGCTGCGGTTCGCTCCGGATCGGGCGCTTGTTAATTCCCTACCTGAATGAGGGAAACTATTTTGGCTTGGAGCCGAATGAATGGCTTGTCGATGAAGGAATCAAGCGCGAGATCGGTGAAGCATTAGTGCGAATCAAACGCCCAACGTTCTTCCTTTCCGATTCACCGGAGACCGTTATCCGGGCGAAACTCTCATTCGATTTTGCCTTGGCTCAATCAATCTTTACCCATTGCGGACTGGATCTGATCAAGGGTTGGTTGTCCGCGGTTTCGCGTTCACTCGCTGAAGATGGAGCTTTAGTTGCCACATTTCTGCCCGGCGAGGATGATTCGGACCGAACCGGCTGGATCTATCCCGAATGCGTAAATTACCGAGCAGCGACACTGGAACGCGCTGCGTCAAAAGTGAATTTGCGATTTGAAATTCTGAATTGGAAACATCCCCGGCAGACGTGGGCTCTTTTTGCTGCACCAAAATTCGATTCGAATTGGTTCAAAAATAATGCTCTCACCTGGAACGCAGGACTCGAAAAGATGCTGAGCCAAAAGAAAAAAGAAGCGCGTGTCCCGTGATCACAACTGATTAAGCGATGGAAGTTGTCGCTAACCAGAACATTTTTGCCACCCCACTGAAGGTCGACGACGTCGCCGACTGTTACTTTTATCACACTGTGGAACTGCCTGGTTATGGAGTCATAGAGGGGCGGGATTGGGATTTGCGTGGCGGTGTGGATGAATACCTCGGCAAAGTCGCTTTCGCGGGCCAGCGTGTTCTGGAAATTGGGCCTGCCAGCGGTTTTCTCAGCTTCGAGATGGAGAAGCGCGGCGCCGACGTTGTCTCAGTGGAAGTAACAGAAGAACACGGCTGGGATTTCGTACCTTATCAGGCTGCTAAACTGGAACAAGTGTTCGGCCCTCGTCGTATCGTGATGCAACAGCTAAAGAATTCCTATTGGTTCAGTCACGCCGCTCTACAATCCAAGGCCAAGCTGTACTATGGTGACGTTTACAATCTGCCGGCTGCGCTCGGTCAATTCGACATCGCTGTAATAGGCGCCGTGCTGTTACACTGTCGCGACCCGCTCCGGATCGTTGAGCAATGTGGGAAAATGGCGAGCTTGCTCATCATCACTGACATGTTCTATCCAGATTTGGAAGGAGCGCCCGTTTGCCGCCTGGCGCCCACGCCGCAGAATTTTCTCTGGCACACATGGTGGCATTTCAGCACGCAATTTTTCACTCAGTTTCTGGCGGTGATGGGATTTAACACTTCAGAAATTTTGCGACATCAACAGCGCCACCGCGGAAGGCCCTACACGCTTTTTACTGTCGTCGCCCGAAGATAACGAACCGCGGACCGGCGGCAGATCCTACGGAACCAAATCGCTCACAAGCGATTTTTCCTCTTTTAACTCCGCGACCGACGCGTCGATCTTCTCGCGGCTGAAATCATTTATCGGCAGTCCCTGGACGATTTCCCACTTTCCGGCATGCACACGGACCGGGAATGAGGAAATCAAGTCTTTCTCGACGTCATAACTTCCATCGGAACAAACCCCCACGCTGTGCCAATCATCGCCCGGCGTGTCATTGGTAAGCGAACTGACCGTATCGACAATCGCGTTGGCGGCTGACCCGGCTGAAGAAAGTCCGCGCGCCTTGATCACAGCAGCGCCGCGCTGTTGCACCGTCGCGATGAAATCTTCCTTCAGCCATTTCTCGTCTCCGATTACTTTGTTGACAGGACGGCCCTCGATCCTCGCGTTGTAGAAATCCGGATACTGAGTCGAGGAATGATTTCCCCAGGTGGTCATATTCGTGACCGAGGCAATCCCTACGCCGGCTTTGTGCGCCAGCTGCACGCGGGCGCGATTTTCATCCAATCGCGTCATCGCGAACCAGCGGTCACGCGGAATTTCTTTCGCGTTGTTCATCGCGATCAGGCAATTAGTGTTACATGGGTTTCCGACTACGAGGACGCGCACATCGGCCGCAGCATTTTTTTGGATCGCCTGACCTTGTCCGACGAAGATCTTGCCGTTGATTCCCAGTAATTCCTTCCGCTCCATGCCGGCTTTGCGCGGCACACTTCCGACCAACAAAGCCCAATTGATGTCCCGAAAGCCCTCATCAAGATCTGCAGTCGATATAACAGATTGGAGCAACGGAAATGCACAATCGTCCAATTCCATGACCACACCATTCAACGCGCCGAGGGCTGCTGGTATTTCAATTAGATGAAGTAAGAGCGGCTGATCGGGCCCGAACATCTGTCCGGAGGCGATGCGAAACACAAACGCGTAACCAATGTGCCCGGCGGCGCCCGTCACAGCGACTTTGATGGGAGTTTTCATGATCCAATTAGGCATAAACCCCTTGATGAGCAAAGCCGAAGCACGGCTCTCCACGTTGTGATAGGTTACGGCTCCCGATGTATCCAACGAAGTTGAACCAGATCATCAATCTCTTTGAATCGCTCCCACAAGATGAACGGCGCGAGACGCTCGTCTCTTATGCGGACAACGCGAAGAAGCAGGAGCCGCGCGAAACTGAGAAGTTCGATCTTGTCGATGTGCGAAAAGACGCGGAATGCACGGACACGGTGGGTGTGTACCTGCAGGTGGATGAAAACGGCAAGGCGCATATCCGGATGACGCTCGGGCCGGAAGTGCAAACGCTTACCCGCTCAATGACCGCGATCCTTTGCAAAGGGCTTGAGGGCTCAACGCCGCAGGAAATTCTCGATCTTCCCAGCGATTTCGTGACACGCGTCGTGGGTACGGAATTGGTCCGCATCCGCAGCCAGACAGTCTATTACGTTCTGACGCGCATCAAAAGCATCTGCAAAGTTTGGCTCGACCGCGCGCGCATGGCTCGGGTCGCATAACCCACATGTTGTCATCCGAGCTCCGGAACGCTTTGGGGCCAGCGATCTTCCGCGGCTGCGACAGAAAGCCAAGTCATACAAAGGCAGTCAGTTTTTCATGCGCTCGCACAAGGAAACGCTTTCCGTCAGCCTAAATCGAGCAATGAGTGGACTCCTAACAGATATGGAAAGCCCAGGGAGCTTCGCCAAGATGTTAGCTATCTACACGTCGCAGGTGTATCGGCTATTTTAGGCGATAAACATCTACAGAAGCTCGCCCGCCCGGTTTTTGAAAAGATTGCACCAGGTCAGCCACTTTAAGCAATTCAGGACTGTCAGGCTGCTCGCTTGGCGTTCGACTCACCGGTGGTCGATTCAATACGACGAAGGTTGGTTTGTTTCGTGACCATGCCACGAGCTTTGCCATATTATTCTCGCCACGCATGGTTAGATGTCGAACGGCAATTCGGTTTTCATTCATCAAAGACACCTTCAATCCAAAATCTTGAAGATCATGATGGGCGACGACGATGCCGCCTGGAGAAGCCCTCGCAAGGCATCGCAGATAATGGGCAGCCTCTGCGACACCATAGCCCGACGGCCAACGCTCCACGTACTGATTAAGGTCTGCGCGGGGTAGCGGGGCATGTGCTGGATTCGTCAGCAATAGCCAGTTAACTTTCCAAGCAAACAGACCCACGACTACGCAAAGGAGAATCCCAGGCACAGCACGTACGGCAGCCGATTGGGCTAATCCGATTAGACGCGCAATCCGGGGGGTTATATCAACCGTTACGACCCCGGCTACAAGTGTCAAAGCGGGCACTGTCGCAAGAAGCAGATAACGGGAGAACAAGACTCTTGAGATAGCGATGAACGCGAAGATCGGAACAAGAGAAGTAGCCGCCAGCAGCAAATGCTCACGGTTTCGTTTGATTACTGCAAAAACGAACCCCACTAGTCCAAGAATCAGTACGGGTGGTGTCCAGTAGAACCAAAGCCACTTGTAAGTCGTCTTAACATTAGTTGCGACTTGAACCATCAAAGCCCAAGCATTCTCGCCAAGAACCGATTTTTCATGATGCTGACGCGTTGTCAGGAGGAATATAACGATCGGAACGACCACCAGGGTCAAAGTAATGCAATAAGAAAGAGCCAACTGCTTGGCCACACCGATGCGAGGCGGCTTCGCCAACAGAAAGGCGGCGATCACGGGCGTAAGCAGAGTTAGTACACCTGGCATCTTGCACAGTATTGCTCCTGCCATCGCCAGCCCTAATAGCAAAACATACAAGCCTCTCCCGTCTTGTATTACGGCGATAGACCAGAGCAAGGTCAGAGCAGCGAAGGCCGACAGGGGACCGTCAGCTAGAGCCATTCTATCATAGAACAGCGTGAACGGGCACATCACATATAGGGCCGCACATAAAAATCCCGCTAGCCGGTCGTAAAGACGTGCGCCGATGCGAAAACATGCATATAAAGCAATCGCTCCTTCGAGCACGGCAAGGACGCGGGCGACCCATAACGGATCGGAGAACCACGGAAGGCCAAGGGCAATAAGCCAGACATGTAGCAGTTTTCCATCGTGTAAGGGCGCCAAGAGGTGTCCTCGTAAAATCTGCGCAGCCCATTGGATGTGAATTGCCTCATCGCAGAAAATTGGTAACGTCGTGAGACCTATAAGCCGGCTAACGGCATAAGTAACGACCAGGCCCCCCGCCACAACACTGGTTACATAAGAGTTTCGAATTTTCGCCATACCCTCGGTTTGTGGTCGGCTTTTCCGTCTGCCCGGCGGACTGCCAACACTGCCGGATGCGCTACGCAAACATAAAGGCTAAGGCAACCAATATCGCTCATCGAAGAACAGCAGAAAGTGAACAAACCAGGTAGTACGACGATGGGGCGTTTTCCGAATGACCTCGCCGCGCGCGAGGGCGGAACAGGCGTGCCATGTAGGGACTTTCTCGAAACTCTACCAGCGCGCGAAGCTGCCAAGCCCGCTTCTGGCTAATCGGGGCGAAAGCCGAGAGGCTTGCTACGCTGAGAATCACCGAATCTAGAGTTCCGACGTGACGTTCGCGCGATTTGGTCTACTGTCCGCGCTGGCCGCAGATGCCGCGTAATAACGACCTCAACAAAATCCTGCTGATCGGCTCCGGTCCAATCGTGATCGGACAGGGTTGCGAATTTGATTATTCCGGCGTGCAAGCATGCAAGGCACTGCGCGAAGAGCGTTATCAGGTCGTGCTGGTCAATTCCAATCCAGCCACAATTATGACCGATCCAGAATTCGCCGATCGCACCTACATCGAGCCGATCACTGCCGAAGTGATCGAGGCGATCATGGAGCGCGAAAAACCGGACGCGATTTTGCCGACGCTTGGAGGACAGACGGCGCTCAATGCGGCCATGGAACTGAACCGCAACGGCGCGCTGGCGCGGCATGGGGTGAAATTGATTGGCGCGAACGCGCAGGCCATTGCGAAGGGCGAGGATCGGCAACTGTTTAAGGAAGCCATGTTGCGTATTGGTCTTGAGGTCCCGCGCTCCGGGGTGGCGCGTTCGTTGGCAGAGCTCGATCGAATCGTTGCTGAAATCGGAACGTTCCCGCTGATCATTCGTCCCGCATTCACTTTGGGCGGGACTGGCGGTGGCATCGCGTACAATCGCGAAGAGCTCGATGTGATCGCTGCCCGCGGGCTCGATCTCTCGCCGGTCCGCGAAGTGTTAATCGAAGAATCGCTGGTTGGTTGGAAAGAATTCGAGATGGAAGTGATGCGCGACCGGATGGACAACTGCGTGGTCGTCTGTTCGATCGAAAATTTCGATCCCATGGGTGTGCATACGGGGGACTCCATCACGGTCGCCCCGGTGCAAACGCTGACTGATAAAGAATACCAAATGATGCGCGACGCTGCGTTCGCTGTGATTCGCGAGATCGGCGTCGAGACCGGCGGTTCGAATATTCAATTTGCTGTTCAACCGGAGAACGGCCGCATGGTAGTGATCGAGATGAATCCGCGCGTCTCGCGGTCCAGTGCGCTGGCATCGAAGGCAACTGGTTTTCCGATTGCGAAAATCGCAGCAAAACTGGCGGTCGGTTACACGCTGGATGAAATCAAAAACGACATCACACGCGAGACGCCGGCATGTTTCGAGCCGGCCATTGATTACTGCGTCGTCAAAGTGCCGCGCTTTACATTCGAAAAATTTCCGCAAGTCGACGCAACGCTGACGACACGGATGAAAAGCGTCGGCGAAGCAATGGCGATTGGGCGCACGTTCAAGGAAGCATTGCAAAAAGCGCTGCGTTCGCTCGAGATCAAACGTTTCGGTCTGATTGGCGATGGCGCAGATAAAGATGTCGACCTTGAAACGCTGCGACTGAAGCTAGCGACCCCGAACGCGGAACGGATTTTCTTCATTGCGCAGGCATTTCAAAAGGGCGCGTCGATTGATGAGGTTTACGATCTTACAAAAATTGACAAGTGGTTTTTGAGGAACCTGGCTGAACTGGTTGCCGAAACGGGATGTTTGAAGACGAAAGCATTCTCGCGCGCAAAGAAGCTCGGCTTCTCGGACCGACAGCTGGCCGTGGCGCGCGGCGATTCGGAAGGAGTAGTTCGGTCGAAGCGAAAAACTGAACGTGTCGCACCCACGTACCGCCTCGTGGACACATGTGCGGCGGAGTTTGAAGCTTATACTCCTTATTACTACTCCACGTACGGCGACGAGAACGAGCGTCGCGAGAGCGGGAAGCGCAAGATCATGATTTTGGGCGGCGGACCGAACCGGATTGGTCAGGGAATTGAGTTCGATTATTGCTGTGTGCACGCGGCATTTGCCCTGCGCGAACTGGGATTCGAAACCATCATGGTCAACTCGAATCCGGAAACGGTTTCCACCGATTACGACACGAGCGACAAACTTTATTTTGAGCCGCTCACCTTGGAAGACGTGCTCAACATTTACGATCAGGAAAAACCGGAGGGCGTGTTAGTCCAGTTTGGTGGCCAAACACCGCTGAATCTCGCAAGCGGTTTGAAGGCCGAGGGCGTCCCAATTCTTGGGACGCAGCCTGAAAGCATCGAGACGGCCGAGGACCGGCAACTATTCGCGGCGATGCTCGATAAGCTTAATCTGAGGCAGACTCCAAATGGATCGGCGATAAGCACCGACGACGCGACTGGAATTGCGAACAAGATCGGCTATCCCGTTTTGGTCAGACCCTCATTCGTCCTGGGTGGCCGCGCTATGGAACTTGTCTATAACGAGGGGGATCTTCGGCGCTATATGGGGAGCGCTATTGAAGTGACACCTGATCGCCCGGTGCTCATCGATCGCTTTCTTGAAGACGCCGTCGAAGTTGATGTTGATTGCATCTCGGACGGCGAAACAACCGTGATCGGCGCGATCATGGAGCACATCGAGGAGGCGGGCATCCACAGCGGTGACAGCGCCTGCGTAATCCCAACATTCTCGCTGTCGCAAAAAGTGCTCGACGAAATTTCCGCAGCAACGAAAGCGATGGCGCGCGAATTGAACGTGCGCGGGTTGATGAACGTGCAATTCGCCGTCAAAGGCGATGACGTTTACGTCCTGGAAGTGAATCCACGCGCGTCGCGCACTGTTCCCTTCGTCAGCAAGGCGATCGGTGTCCCGCTGGCGAAACTTGCCGCGAAGGTGATGGCAGGCAGATCATTGCGCGAACTCGGTTTCACCAGGGAAATCGTACCGAAACATTTCTCAGTGAAAGAAGCGGTCTTTCCGTTTCTACGCTATGAAGGACTCGATATTTCGCTGGGTCCGGAGATGAAATCGACGGGCGAAGTGATGGGCATGGATGTCGATCTCGGCCTTGCCTACGCAAAATCGCAGATGGCCGCGCCACCACCCCTGCCGAAAAAGGGAAAAGTCTTCGTCAGCGTCAAGGACACCGACAAGGAAGCGGTAATCCCGGTTGCGCGCGAGTTTGTGAAGCTCGGTTTTGAAATCATTTCCACCAGCGGAACTGCAAAGGCGCTTTCGAAAGGGAAAATCAAGGTAACCAAGGTCTTCAAAATTCACGAGGGACGCCCGAACGTTCTCGATCGCATCAAGAATGGCGATATCAATTTCATCATCAACACGCCAAGCGGGAAGGTTCCACGAGAGCATGAAGTAGTAATTCGGAATGCCGCGCTGGCCGCAAAAATTCCCATAATGACGACGGTGCGCGCGGCGCTGGCCAGTGCGAATGGGATTCGCTCGTTACAAAAACGGAAAGTTCAGGTGCGCAGTTTGCAGGAATACCACTGTAGCGGCGGTCTCTGACCGCCGGTCATGGCATGCAGATTTGCGACGGTCGGAGACCGCCGCTACAGAAAAGAATGAAGTTGTCGATCTTACTGGCGTTGTTGTTCGGCGCCGCCACATTTGCTGCCGAAGAAAAGAAAGAAACTCTTCCTATGACCACAGCCTCAAACGAAGTCGCAATAATTAAAACTAGCCAAGGCGACATGGTGGTACAGTTTTGGACTGACGCTGCGCCAAATACCGTCGAGAATTTCAAAAAGTTGGCGCGCCAAGGCTTCTACGACGGCACTATTTTCCATCGGATCGTCAAAGGATTCATGATTCAAGGCGGCGACCCGAATTATAGTTACGGACAAGGCGGGCCCGGTTACAACATCAAAGCCGAATTTAACGATCATCCTCACGACCCGGGCGTGATCTCCATGGCGCGCAGCGCTGATCCGGATTCGGCCGGATCACAATTTTTTATCTGTCTCGCGCCGATACATCGTCTCGATCATCAATACACCACGTTCGGCAAACTGATTAAAGGCGATGACGTGCTGGAGAAAATCGGCAACACGCCGGTCGAGCGAAACGCACAGGGCGAAATGAGTAAGCCGACAAAGCGCGTAACGATCAACAAGATCGACATCGTCCCAGCAGGTTCGGTGAAATAGTCGTCATCCTTGTCATTCCGAGCGAAGTCGAGGAATCTCTCCCTGTTTCAGAAATATTTAGAGATGTCTCGACTCCGCTCGACATGACAGAACGCAAATCAACAATAGCGCTCATCCAGATGCGCTGTGGCCCGGAGCCGGAGAAGAATTTCACTCGGGCGACCGAATTCATTCGCGAGGCGGCAGCGAAGGGCGCGAAGATTGTTTGCCTGCCGGAGCTTTTTCGGTCGCAATACTTCTGTCAGACAGAAGATCACAAGAATTTTGATCTGGCTGAGGAAGTGCCCGGTAAATCAACAGCGGCATTGGGAGATGTGGCGCGGAAAACTGGCGCCGTGATTATCGCGTCAGTTTTCGAGAAACGCAGCGCGGGAGTTTATCACAACAGCGCGGCAATAATCGACGCGGATGGAGGGTTGCTGGGCAAATATCGCAAGATGCACGTTCCGGATGATCCGCTGTATCACGAAAAATTTTACTTCGCGCCCGGTGACCTCGGATTTCAGGCGTGGTCAACAGCGCATGGCAAAATTGGCGTCTGCGTTTGCTGGGACCAGTGGTACCCGGAAGCGGCACGACTGACGGCGCTACGCGGCGCAGAAATTATTTTCTATCCAACGGCAATCGGCTGGCACCCATCAGAAAAGAAAAACTTCGGCACAGCGCAACATTCCGCCTGGGAAACAATTCAGCGCAGTCACGCGATCGCGAACGGTTGCTACGTCGCCGCGGCGAATCGCGTTGGCCATGAAGCGCCTGCGGGCGGCGACGGCATCGAATTTTGGGGGCAAAGCTTTGTATGCGGCCCTGATGGGGAAATCATTGCAAAAGGTTCCGTTGATAAAGAAGAGATCGTGATGGCCGATGTAGAATGGGATCGAGTAAACGAGCATCGGACGCACTGGCCATTTCTCCGTGATCGCAGAATCGACGCTTACAGCGGGCTCAATCGGCGGGTGATCGATTAATCGACCTCTACGAGCCAAAGCAGAAGCGAGATGTCCGCTTCTTCCCTGGCGAGGTGCTAATGCAAGCCTGAAACGCAGGCTGTTTGGAGTCCGCTCGCTGTGTTAATGACGAGGGGGATGACCACGCGAGTTTCGCCAAAAATGCGCCGGCCGTGGTATCGGCCCTCTTTGACCACGCAAATTATGATCGGGCTGGTCGTCGGCGGTGCGATCGGCTGGCTCAGGCCCGATTGGGGAAATGCAGTTTATTTTTTGCGCGACATTTTTATTAACCTGATCAAATCGATCATCGCGCCGCTCGTTTTCTCAACGATTGTCGTGGGAATCGCCGGCGCAGGTGCGCTTCGTAAGGTCGGGCGCATGGGAATCAAAGCGCTGATTTATTTCGAGATTGTCACCACCGCAGCGCTGTTCATCGGATTAGCCGTTGTCAATTCCACTAAGCCCGGCTCGGGCGTAACTCTCGCTGTTGCCAACACCGACGTGATCAAGACAATCGGCCAAAGTCACCCGCAGACTTTTGTCGAAACCATCGTTCACATCTTTCCCTCCAGTGTGATCGAATCAATGGTGCGCGGCGATGTTTTGCAGATTGTCACATTCAGTGTGCTTTTCGCACTCGCGGTCTCAGCGGTTGGAGAAAAAGGGAAACCAATTATCCGCGCGATGGACAGCCTGTCGCAGATCATGTTCAAGTTTACAAATTACGTGATGATGTTTGCGCCAATTGGAGTCGGCGCAGCGATGGCGCACACGATCGGCACCCAGGGTCCAGGCGTGCTGGTGAATCTCGGCAAATTGATTGGCTCGCTTTACCTCGCTCTCGTGATTTTCATCTTGTTGATCTTCGGACTGGTGATTTGGATTGCGCGGATTCCATTGCGGCAATTCGTCAGGGCAGTGCGCGAGCCCGCGGCGCTCGCATTCGCGACCACGAGTAGCGAATCGGCATTGCCCAAAGCGATGGAATCGATGGAACGTTTCGGCGTGCCGCCGCACATTGTCGGCTTCGTGATGCCGACCGGCTATTCGTTCAACCTCACAGGATCAACGTTATACCTGGCAATGGCCTCGGTCTTCGTGGCGCAGGCGGCCGAGACGACAACAGGATGGCATATGTCATTAGGCCAACAGATCACCATGATGTTGACGTTGATGCTAAGTTCTAAGGGCGTTGCCGGCGTGCCGCGGTCATCACTTGTGATCTTGCTGGCAGTCTTAAGTTCGTTTGTGCCGTCGGGACTTGGACCGATCGGCGTGGCGATTATTTTCGGCGTGGATGAATTGATGGACATGGGCCGCACGTGCGTAAACGTCATCGGAAATTGCCTGGCGACGGTGGTCGTTGCGCGTTGGGAAAAAGAATTCGATGAAAGCCGGGCGCACCTGTTTGGAACGCCAGCCGAAGCTGAACTGGATTTGAAAACCGGCGAGGTCGCCTTCGCCGATGCCGTCGCGCAAGGCGATTGACAATTCTATACGAGTTGGCGGTGTGGCCGCTTTCAAGACGTGCCGACAATTTTCGGCTGATTTTTTTGCGACTGGCACGCGCAGCGCGCGCGAATAGGAAATGAATTGACAAGCAATTCACATTACAGAAGTGTCACAAACTCTAATCCATCCAAACCTATGAAGAAAATACTCGCAATAGCCCTGATATTCTCTGCTATCGGCTTGGGCGTTATTGCATTTGGCGTAGGCGGCCGAATCCAAACGCTGACGCCTTCACCCGCGGCCCCGAGGTGGATAACACGAGTGCTGTCGTGCAACTCAAAGGTGATCCTCTGAGTACGAGTCCTCGTACCAAGCCGCCACACGGCAAGAAAATTGATTTCAACAGCAACGCGGTAAGATCGTACCGCGCCCAGTTGAACGCTGGACGGAACGAATTCAAACGGTGGCTGCGAGCAAATGCCCCCAGAGCAAAGGTTACGGGCGAATACGATGTCTCACTTAACGCAGTGGCGGTGCAACTCAACGGCACGCCGCTGGCGACAATCGCAGCCGCTCCAATGGTGCAGAGCGCCGAGTACAACGCGCTGTACCACCCTAATCTGAGCGAAAGCTACAAGATCATTAATGCGTCTGACGCCTGGATTGCCGCTGGCGGCAGGGCGACTGCCGGCGCGGGCATTAAAATCGGTGATATCGACACAGGAATCGACCACCTGCATCCCTTTTTCGATCCGACTGGCTTCACATATCCCGATGGTTTTCCAAAGTGCGATGCGGCTGATAGCGCTTCGCATCACGAGGATCAGGACTGCAACTACGTCTCGGAAAAAGTTATCGTTGCCAAAGTTTTCTACAATAAGGCCCAACAGCAGGGACTCGACGCGCAGGCCATCCAGGATCACGGTACACACACGGCTGGCATTGCGGCTGGAGTAACCGGCAAAACTGCTGTTGTAAATGGCGTGAGCATCGATGACATGTCGGGCATCGCTCCGGGCGCGTGGCTGGGCAATTACAATGTTTTCCCCGGTAGCGTGTTGAACGCTCGCAGTGAAGACATTCTGAACGCCGTTGATGCGGCAATCGAGGACGGCATGGATGTTCTCAACCTTTCGCTGGGCGGCGGCTATCATGGCAACAACGATCTGCTGGCGATGGGACTCGACAACGCCGTCGATGCAGGACTCGTAGTGGCTGTTGCTGCTGGTAACAGCGGTCCTGGGCAAGGCACGCTTGAGTCGCCGGGGCGTGCGCGCAAAATCATTACAGTCGGCGCGAGCACAAATAAGCACTTCGTCGGCCAGCCGTTTACCTACCCGGCGGGCGGCGGAACGACGATCGGTGCGGCCGTTGGAGACTTCCCTGCGCTTCCCACCGCGTCGTATACCCTTTTCGATACACACAGCACCAGCTGCACCAGCGTCGATCCGGGCGCTTCCGGCAACCTGGCAATCATCGATCGCGGAGGTTGCACGTTCAGCACGAAGGTACGCAATGCGATCGCGGCAGGTGCCATCGGTGTGCTCGTGATTAACAATGTCGCCGGTGACCCAACCGCCATGGCTAAGGACGGCGGCGGCGGCGATGACTTGCCGGCAGTGATGATCGGCAAGGATGAAGGGGCAGCGCTGCGCGTTACCAATCCACCCGACGCGTCAGCGGACGCGACGCTGCAGGAGTTTGTCACTACTGGCAACCAGGATATCCTCGCTGGCTTCAGCAGCCAGGGCCCAACGGCGGTTGACTTTGCCGTCAAGCCTGACGTGACCTCAGTCGGTGTGAATGTCCTCAGCTCGATCACGTGCGTCGGCAAGCCGGAAACCTGTCCGGGCGACGGCACTGGGTGGGCTTTCTTCAGCGGCACGTCGATGTCAACGCCACACATTGCCGGGTCGGCGGCCGTGCTCCTACAACTGTATCCAGACTGGTCGCCAGCGCAGGTTAAGTCGGCGCTTGTCAACCGCGCTGATATGGTTGTGCAGGACGCCTTCACAGGCACGCACGACGTTGGCCCCACAGCACAGGGCGCAGGTCGCGAGAATCTCTCCGTTTCCGCAGATGCAACGACTTGGATGGATCCGGCCTCGGCAAGTTTCGGCCGTGTCACCGTTGGTCATCCGACTTCGGTTACGATCACATTGTACAATCCAACCGGCAGTGACCAGATGTTCGCCGTCTCGAAGATGAAATTCACTCCGAGTACCTTCGGCAATACTGTGCCTCTTATCTGGAACGCCGGAATCATCACTCCCGGCGATGATAGGATCACCGTCCCCGCCAGCGTAATGGTCCCAGCAGATGGTTCGACCACGCTCACTGTTACCGTGGCTGCGGGA
>WNFV01009707.1_pt1 | contig 15536 bp, 14 predicted proteins | sample 5400101 | NCBI WGS metagenome assembly WNFV01 (sample SAMN13153361, study PRJNA577476) | soil metagenome | isolation source: 115 cm soil or saprolite under grassland replicate 1 | place: USA:California | collected 2016-06-15 | reverse complement strand
TATCGCCTCGATCGTCCTCGGAATATCGCGCGGCGTCGGCGAGACGATGATCGTGTTGATCGCCGCCGGCCTACTGCCGAGCTCGAGTCCCAACCCGCTCGACGGCCACGCCACGATCACGACGTTCATGGGCGCGACGGCGAAGGGCGACAACCCCGTCGGGACGATCGGCTACGAGTCGATCTTCGCCTGCGGGCTGACCCTGTTCGCGCTCACGCTGCTGATGAACATGGTCGCGATCCGCTTCGTGCGCAGATACCGCGAGGTCTACGAGTGAGCCCGCCGCCCACCGACGACGCCGCCGCAGCCGCCGTCCGGTCCCAGTTCGCGACCGGGCGCCAGAGCCGGGCGCTCGACGTCGCCTTCAAGTTCAGCCTGCTCGCCTGCCTGCTGATCGCGCTCGCCGTCCTCGTCACGCTGCTCCTCCAGGTGTTCCTCAAGGGGGTCGGCTCGCTCAGCCTCGACTTCCTCACAGCAGGCCCATCTCGCATCGATCCCGAGAGCTCCGGCATCGGCCCCGCGCTCGCCGGGACGATGTGGCTGATGGCGGTCTGCGTGCTCTTCATCGTCCCCGTCGGGATCGCCACGGCGATCTACCTCGAGGAGTTCGCGAACCGCGAGCGCCGGGTCAACCGGTTCATCGAGCTCAACATCCAGAACCTCGCCGCGGTGCCCTCGATCGTCTACGGGATCCTCGGCCTCGCCTTCCTGGTGCGCGGGCCGCTGAGCATCGGCCACGTCCTCGTCGCCGGCGGATTGACGCTGGGTCTGCTCGTGCTGCCGGTGCTGGTCGTCGCGTCGCGCGAGGCGATCCGTTCCGTCCCCCCCTCGATCCGCGAGGGCTCGATGGCGCTGGGGGCGACGAAGTGGCAGACGATCTGGAAGCAGACCCTGCCCGCGGCCCTCCCCGGCATCGCCACAGGCGCGATCCTGTCGCTGTCGCGCGCGATCGGGGAGACGGCGCCGCTGATCGTCATCGGGGCGGCCCTGTTCGCGACGTCCTCGCCGAGCAGCCCGTTCGACGAAGTCACTGCGCTGCCGATCCAGGTCTTCGGCTGGATCTCCGAGGCCCAGCCCGAGTACAGACCGCTCGCGGCGGCGGGGATCATCGTCCTGATGGCGATCCTGCTGGCGATGAACGCGGTCGCGATCTGGCTGCGCAACCGGTATCAGAAGAGATGGTGAGCGCCTGCGACCAGGCGCCGAAAGTGAGGGGATAGTGTTGGAGAACGTGACGGATCACGAGCGGACAGAACGCAGCACCCGCCGGCAGCAGCCGGAGATAAAGGTCGACGTCGAGCACGGTGCCGAGCCCGAGAAGTACCGCGCCAAGCGGGAGGCGGTGTTCGAGCTCGAGAACCTGAGCGTCGACTACGCGGGAGCGCTCGCCGTCTCCGACGTGACGATGCAGGTGTGGCGAAACTACATCACCGCGATCATCGGCCCCTCCGGGTGCGGCAAGAGCACTCTGATCCGCTCGCTCAATCGCATGAACGACCTGATCCCGACGGCGAACGTCGAGGGTCGGGTCCTCTACCACGGCCAGGACCTCTACGACGATCGGATCGATCCGGTCGAGGTTCGCAAGCGGATCGGGATGGTCTTCCAGAAGCCCAACCCGTTCCCGAAGTCGATCTACGACAACGTCGCCTTCGGCCCGCGGGTGCTGGGGATGGACGGCGACATGGACGACATCGTCGAGAGCGCACTCACCAGAGCAGCGCTTTGGGACGAGGCAAAGGATCGCCTCGACTCCAACGCGTTCGGCATGTCGGGTGGCCAGCAGCAGCGTCTATGCATTGCGCGCTGCCTCGCGGTGAATCCCGACGTAATCCTGATGGACGAGCCGTGCTCGGCGCTCGACCCGATCTCGACCGGAAAGATCGAGGACCTGATGTTCGAGCTCAAGGAGCAGTACTCGATTGTCATCGTGACCCACAACATGCAGCAGGCGGCGCGGGTCTCGGACCTGACCGCGTTCCTTATCGTCGAGCTCGACGCCGACGAGAAGCACCGCCACGGTCGCCTCGTCGAGTACGACGAGACCGAGAAGATCTTCACTCGCCCCTCCGATCAGCGAACCGAGGATTATGTGACCGGGAAGGTTGGTTGATGGCCGAGGCTCGGCACCATTATCAGGAGGAGCTGGAATCGCTGGAGCGCCGCGCGCTCGACGGACTCGACCTCGTCAAGGAGGCGCTCGATCGCGTGATCGAGGCCTGCGAGCACCAGGACATCGAGCTCGCCGGGCTCGTGGTCGCCGACGACGACCGCATCGACGGGCGCTACCTGGAGATCCACCAGGAGATCCTCACGCTGCTCGCTACGCAGGCCCCGGTCGCCACCGACCTGCGCCTGATCTCGGCGCTGCTGCACGTCATGAAGTGCATGGAGCGGATGGGCGATCAGTGCGTCAACATCGCGAAACTGATCCCCATCGGCGGCCACGAGCCGCCTGCCGACCAGCGGATGCTCGGCAACATCGTCGCGATGGGCAAGCAGGTTCGTTCGCAGATCTCGCAGTCCAAGCAGGCGTTCCTGTCGCGCGACGTGGCGCTCGCCCGCGACCTCGTGCGCCAGGACGACGGCGTGGACAACCTCAACCGCGAGTGCTTCCACCTCGCGCTGGAGATCGGCGACGAGGCTGACCGCCGCGAGTGGGCGATGACGATGATGCTCGTCGCGCGGGCACTGGAGCGGACCGGCGACAACGCGGTCGACATCGGCGAGCAGGTCGCCTTCGTCGTCACGGGACTCTTCCGCGAGTTCGAGGACGCCTCGCATCCCGGCGAGGACACGCTCGCGCAGCAGACGCCGCTGTAGGCCGCTAAGCCGCGGCGGCGAGCTGCGGAGCGAGGAGTTCGCGAGTGGCGCGATGCAGCTCGCCCGCGGCGGGGCGGTAGGGGGGATGGACCTCCAGGAGCAGCGGGGCGGAGTGGCCGACGAGGCGCGGCGCGATCTCTTGCCACGGCAGTGTGCCCCTGCCGGGCGGGAGGTGAAGGTCGAGCCGCAGTGGGTCGAGCCCGCCGAACCCGCCGGCCTCGAACGACTTCAGCAGGGGCGCCGACGGCCACCACTCGTTTGGGACGCTGAGTCCCAACCGGGCCCCGAACGCGTCCGTTGGAGGCGGCGGAGCGACCCGCGGTAGCTCCTGGGTCGGAGCCTGGGTGACCGTGACGTCGCCCTGCGAGATCTCCATCGAAGCCAGAGGCGCGGGCCCGGATGGCGCGGTGAAGTCACCGTGAACGGCGTGTGAACGGCGTGTGAAGCCGGCGCTTGGCCCCGAAGCTAGCGGCGCCTGGTCGACTTCGCCAGCGCCTGCTTGACGCTGTCGGGTTCGCGGAAGATCCGGTCGTAGCTCGACGGCTTGACCTCGTAGCCGAGCTTGTCCAGCAGCCCGGAGGTCTCGAGCCCGGCGAGGTCGTGGGGCTTTGGCCGCCCGCTGGCGTCGCGCTGCAGCGTGCACGGGATCGTCGCGATCGCGGTCGGGTCGGGCAGTGCCGGGGGGTCGAGGTCGGCCTTCGAGAAATCAAGCGTGCGCCCGATGTTGGTGGCGTAGCGGTGACGGCGCGTGAGGTGGCCGAGGCGGAACCGATATGAGATCAGCTTGAGGATCGACTCGTGGGTCGCAAACGCGTGGCTCACGCGACCCCCGCGCGCGAAGGGGGAGACTGCGACGGCCGGCGTCCGAAAGCCGGTGAAGCCGAAGTCCTCAGCGAGGTCGCTGCTGCCGCGGTCGTCGGGAACGTGGCGCGGCCGAACGTGCTCGAAGAAGCCGCCCCACTCGTCGTAGTTGATGAAAAGCGCCCCGCGCCTGTACTGCGGGGATTCGATGAAGGCGTGCACCACGTCCGACATGAACGCCTGCCCCAGCCTGATGTCCCCGTGGGGGTGCTCGTCCGCCGAGGTCCCGTCGCCGCCCCCGCCGTCCTTGAACGGGGGGTCCACGAAGCAGATGTTGGGAAGGCCGCCCGCCGCCGCGTCGTCGTAGAACTCGGCCACCGGCCGCGTCCACGAGATGCCACGATCGCCGTACAGCGCCGAGACCGGGAGATCGGAGTTGTAGTAGCGGGCGCTTACCCCGTTGGCGAGCGCGCGGTCGAAGATCGTCTCCCAGCCGTTGATCGTGTACTCGTTGCTCTTCTGCCCGCCGGACTGCGCCGACCATTGATAGTGGCGGTTGGGAAAGGTCGACGCCATGATCGAGCAGAAGTAGCGGTCATAGAGCGTGAAGGCGGCGGCCGCGTGCGGGATGAACCCGAGGTCCTCCTCGAGGTAGTAGCCGGCCGCGAACTGGTCGCTCCCGGTCCCCGCGGCATTGCCCTGGACGAACCCGTCCAGCGCCCCGCCGTCGTACTGGTGGCGTCCGCCGTCCCACGAGTGGTCGGGATCGCGGAAGGCGCAGCCCTGGAAGTCAGGCGTGAGGCGGTAGGTCGCGACGGGATTGCCGGCGGCGTCGGGGTAGTTGAGCCCGGCGTTCTGCGAGTCGGCCTCCGGGTGCCATCCGAAGTAGTGGTCGAAGGAGCGGTTCTCCATCATCAACACGACGATGGTGTCTATCGGGAGATTGTCGGGGCTCGGCAGCGCGCGGCGGTGGCGCTTCGCCGCCTCCGCGATCAGCGTCTCCGCGGGAAGCGCGGTCGCGAGGCCCGCCGCCCCCGCCAGCGCCGCGGTCCGGGCCAGGAAATCGCGCCTGCGCATGTAGGCCTCGGGGGTCTCCGCCGCATGGTGCTCGTCCGCCTCGGCGCGCCTCAGCTCCGGCAGTCGCTCGCTTCGTGACGGTCCGGGGCCACGGCGCGTCACGGCTCGATCACCTCCTCGCAGTCGATCACCCCGTCCTCGACCTCGTCGACGATCGCGGTGTCCTCGCCGTCGCCGCAGTTGATCTCGTCCTCGCTGCCGTCGCGGGCCATGATCACGTCGTTCCCCGGGTCGAGCGGGTCTGCGTCGGGACCGCCGGCAAGGCGATCGTCGCCCGAGCCGCCGTCAGCGGCGTCCACCCCCGGGCCGCCGAGCAGGTGGTCCGAGCCTCCGTTGCCGCGCACCGAGTCAGCGTCCGCGGCGCCGGAGACGCGGTCGCGGCCGCGGCCTCCGCGGAGGCGGTCCGCGCCCTTGCCGCCGCTAATCCGGTCCCGCCCTCCGAGTCCCTTGATCAGGTCGTTCCCGGCCCTGCCGACGAGGCGGTCGCGCTTCTGGGTTCCCCTGATGCGGTCGTTCTTGGCGCTGCCGATCTCGTGCTCGGCCAGCGCAGCGCCGCTCGTGGTGAGAAGCAACACCAGGGCGATGACGACGCCGGCTGCGCGGCCCATTAGGAGTGGAGTATCGGTCAACGCGGAGCCCCGTGCGCCGCTTGCGTGCGGCGCCACAGCGGCAGTCTCGACACCATGTCGAGGCGATGTGTTTCGGACTCGTTAACGGTCGAGCGCCCCGGCGGCCACATCCGTGAGTTCTGACAACATGGCCACGAGTTTCCGAATGCTGTGCGCCGCGATCGACATCGGCTCCAACACCACCCGCCTGCTCGTAGCCGAGCCCGAAGAGGGGCAGCTGCGGACGGTGATGGAGCAGCGCGCCTACACCCGAATCGACAGCGCATCGCGTCGCAAGGGAAAGATCGCCGCCGAGAAGGTGGCCGAGATCACAGAGGCGGTCGCGACCCAGGTGCGCCTCGCCGAGGAGCTCGGCGCCGAAGCGACGAGGACCGTCGCCACGGCGGCGATCCGCGAGGCGCGCAACCGTGACAAGGTCGTCGCCGAGATCGAGCGCGGCGCCGGTGTCGAGGTCGAGGTGCTGAGCGAGGAGCAGGAGGGTCGGCTTGCCTTCCTCGGCGCCACCAAGACGCTCGGTCATCCCGCGGACGGCGATATCGGCGTCGTCGACGTGGGCGGCGGCTCCTCCGAGGTGATCGTCGGGACCGTGCCCGAAGGGGTGCGCAAGGTCCACTCCTTCCCGATCGGCTCGGGCTCGCTCGCCGACTCCTTCCTCTCCGACGACCCGCCGTCGGCCGCCGAGCTGCGCGAGATCCGGGGGCACATCGCCGAGTTCTTCGACGGCGTCGAGATCGAGCAGCCCGCCCAGGCAGTCGCCGTGGGTGGCAGCGCGACCTCGCTGCGCAGGCTGGTCGGGGCGGTGCTCGAGTACGAGACGCTGGAGCGCGCGATGCGCGTCCTGGCGAGCGACGAGATCGCCGAGGTCGCGCGGCGCTTCGAGCTCGATCCCCGCCGGGTCCGGATCCTGCCGACCGGCGTGCTGCTGCTGGAGAAGCTCTCGCAGCTGCTCGGCCAGCCGCTTCAGATCGGCAAGGGCGGGCTGCGCGAGGGGATCATCCTCGACCTCCTGAACGGCAAGGCGAACGGCACCCACGAAGCGCTTGCCGCCTGATCGCGGCGCGCCCCCGGCACCCCGTTAGACGGCGATAGACTCGCCGCCGGGGTGGCGAAGCCACGAGAGATACCCGGCCTCTCAGGCGACGACAGCTACGGCACGGCGGCGGCGCAGGTGGTCGAGGTGCGGGCACAGGAGATGTCCGATCACTCCGTCGGCGTGCTCGACGTCTCGGACATCGAGCGCGTCCACGACATGCGGGTCGCGAGCCGCCGGCTGCGCGCCGCGCTGGAGATCTTCGAGCCGTGCTTTCCGGCGAAACGGTTCGGCGACGCGCTCGAGGAGGTCAAGGCGCTCGCCGACGCGCTCGGGGAGCGCCGCGACCGCGACGTCGCCATCGCCTCGCTGGAGCAGTTCGCCGACGGCCTTCCGCTTCCCGACCAGCCCGGCGTGCGGAGCCTGATCGAGCGGATGCGCGCCGAGCAGGAGCACGCCAACGGCGCGCTCGCGCCGTTCGTCTCGCCCGAGCATCTCGACGCATTGGGCGAGCGGCTCAGCGAGCTCGTGGCCGCGGCGGAGCAGGAGACGGACTCATGAAGGCGCGCCGCGTCAAGAAGCTCGACCCTCAGGCCTCCCTGGCCGAGAACGCCGCCCGGATCGTCCGCGTGCGACTCGACGAGCTGCGCTCGTTCGCGCCCCTGGCGCTCGACCCCGGCGAGGTAAAGGCGCAGCACGACATGCGGATCGCGGCCAAGCGGCTTCGATACGTCCTCGAGGTGACGGGCTTCTGCCTCGGCAGGCCGGCGGAGACGGCCCGCCGCCGGGCGCGCGACCTTCAGGACGTCCTCGGGGAGCTGCACGACTGCGACGTGATGGTGCCTCGTGTCGAGGGTCAGCTCGCCGAGCTGCGGGCCGCAGACGCGCGGGAGGTCCGCGCCCGCGCGGGCGACGCCCCCGACCTCGACCCGCGGCTGGTCGCCAGAGCGCCGCACCGGACCAGCTACCGCGGCCTCGACACGCTCGCCGTCTACCTGCGGGCGCGGCGCGAGCTGCTGTTCGATCGCTTCTGCGAGCTATGGAAGGGCCTCGAGCGTCGCGGTACGTGGCGGCGGCTCGACCGGGTGGCGCGCGAGCAGATCGAGACCGCGCGCGAGCTGCGCCGCGCGGCGAGACGCGCCGAGCGCGCCGCGCGGGAGCTTGCCGAGGCGAAGTCCGCCGAGCGCGACGCGGTCGAGCGGGCCCGGCGGGTCGATCCGGATCGCGCACGCGGTGAAGATCGGGCGCACGATGGAGATCGAGCGCAAGTTCCTGGTCGCCAGGCCGCCTGACGGCCTCGAGCGCCACCGCTCCGAGCCGATCGGCCAGGGCTACCTGGCGATCGGGAATGAAGGTGAGGAGGTGCGGCTGCGCAAGCTCGGCGAGCGGACCTTCCTGACCGTCAAGCGGGGGCGCGGCGAGGTGCGCACCGAGCAGGAGGTGGCGCTCGAGCCCGACCAGTTCGACGTCCTGTGGCCGCTCACAGAGGGACGGCGCGTGTTCAAGACCCGCCACTGGATACCCGTGGGAGACCTCGAGATCGAGCTCGACGTCTACGGCGGCGAGCTGGAGGGCCTCGTAACGGCGGAGATCGAGTTCGAGTCCGAGGCGCACGCCGACGCCTTCGAGCCGCCGTCGTGGCTCGGCGAGGACGTCACCGACGACGATCGCTACAAGAACGAGAGCCTCGCCACTGGCGGCCTGCCGCGCTGATCCCGGCCGTTTTGCACCCCCTCGGAGGGCGTAGCTGTCCCGATCCAGCGCTCGCGGCCGGGCGCGGGGGCGGCGCTAGGATGAGACGATCGCGCCCGGCCTCCCCACGTCCCGAGTGAACCCGGCCGACCCCACATCCCCCGTTCGGACGCCTCTCGAGGCGGATGCAGTCCAGGCGCGGGACGAGGCCGCCGCCATCGCCCGCGCCCCGGACCTCGAAGACCCGTCGCTGTACTTCAACCGCGAGCTGTCGTGGCTCGACTTCAACGACCGCGTGCTCCAGCTCGCCGAGGACACCTCGACGCCGCTGCTCGAGCGGGTCAAGTTCGCGGCGATCTACCAGGACAACCTCGACGAGTTCTTCATGGTCAGGGTGGCCAACCTCCACGACCAGGTCGAGGCCGGCATCGACGCCCGCGGCGCGGACGGCCTCAGCGCCGGCGACCAGATCGACGCGATCCGCGAGCGCGTCATCGGACTGCGCTCGCGACTGCGCGATTGCTGGGAGCGAGATCTGCGCCCCGCGCTCGCCGAGCACGAGATCCGCGTCATCTCGCCCGACTCGGCGAAGCCGGACGAGGTCCTCGAGCTCGACCGGCTGTTCGAGCAGCAGATCTTCCCGGCGCTGACCCCGCTCGTGATCGGGCTCGGCCGGCCCTTCCCCTACATCTCGAACCTCTCGCTGAGCCTCGGCGTGATCCTGCGCGACCCCGACCAGGACACCGAGGTCGTCGCGCGGGTCAAGGTGCCGAAGGAGCTGCTGCGCCGCTTCCTGCCGCTCGGCGACGGCACCACGTTCGTGCCGCTCGAGGACGTGATCGCCAACCACCTCGAGAGGCTGTTTCCCGGGATGGAGGTGCTCGACCACGCGCTCTTCCGCGTAACCCGCGACACCGACTACGACGTCTCCGACGAGGCCGACGACCTGCTCCAGGCGGTCGAGGAGGAGGTGCGGCGCCAGCGCTTCGGAGAGGTAGTACGGCTCGAGGTCGAAAGCCGGATGAATTCCCGGCTGCGCGAGCGAATAGTCGACGCCCTGCGGATCGAGGAGCGCCAGGTCTACGAGGCCGACGGGCTGCTCGGCATGGACGACCTCTTCGACGTCGCGGCCGTCCCGGGGTTCGCCGAGCTCCGCTACCCGGGGTTCTCGGGGGTCACCCAGCCGAGGCTTCAGGGTGAGGACAGCAAGGAGGCCGACGTCATGGCCGCGATGCGCGACGGCGACGTCCTCGTCTACCACCCCTACGACTCGTTCTCGACCTCGGTCGAGTCGTTCGTGCGCCAGGCCGTCTATGACCCCGACGTCCTGGCGATCAAGCAGACGGTCTACCGCACGAGCCCCGACTCGACGCTGGTTCCGTTCCTGATCGAGGCGTCGGAGCGCGGCAAGCAGGCGGTCTGCATGGTGGAGCTCAAGGCGCGCTTCGACGAGCAGGCGAACATCCGCTGGGCGAAGAAGCTGGAGGAGGCCGGCGTCCACGTCGTCTACGGGATCCCGGCGCTCAAGACGCACTGCAAGTGCGTGCTCGTCGCGCGCCGCGAGGGCGATCACGTGCGCAACTACGTCCACATCGGGACGGGCAACTACAACCCCAAGACCGCCCGCCTGTACACCGACATCGGGCTGTTCACCGCCGATCCCGAGATCGGCGCCGACATCGCCGAGATGTTCAACTACCTGACGGGGTATTCGCGCCCGCGTGCCTACCGCAAGGTCCTGGTCGCGCCCTCCAACCTCCAGGAGGGAATGCTGCACGAGATCCACCGCACGATCGAGGCCCACTCCGCGCAGCGCCCGGCACGGATCCGGATGAAGATGAACGCCCTGCTCGACGCGCCCTCGATCCGCGCCCTGTACAGCGCCTCGCGGGCCGGCGTCAAGATCGAGCTCAACGTGCGCGGGATCTGCGCCCTGCGCCCCGGCGTAGCGGGGATCTCCGAGAACGTCGAGGTGGTCTCGGTGGTCGGGCGCTTTCTCGAGCACTCGCGGATCTACTCGTTCGAGCGCGACGGCGACGAGCACGTCTACATCGGCTCCGCCGACCTGATGCCGCGCAACCTCTACAACCGCGTCGAGCTGCTGACCCCCGTCGAGTACCCCCAGCTCCGCGCCGAGCTGGTCGACGTGCTCGACCGCTGCCTCGCCGACGACACCCACGCCTGGATGCTCGGCGAGGACGGCCGCTGGACGCGCCGCACGCCCTCCGGGAAGGGAGAGCCGCGCGACGCGCAGCGCGAGCTGATCGACCGCCACGTCGCGCGCGCGTCGGAGTCGTCGATCTGAAGTGGCGGCTGTGCGGGCCGGCTACCGCGACTCCCGCTGGTGTAGGTTTGACCGATGCGGGCCGGTGTTGTGGCCGGCACACGGGGACGAACGGAGCGTGGTCGCGCCAGCTTCGAACGGAGGAACGGGGATATGAGCCGGAGATTCAACGTCGTCGCCGCGATCTGCTGGGCCGCCGCGCTGGGCGCGCTCCTTACGGCGGGCAGCGCCCTCGCCGCCTTCCCGGGAACGAACGGCAAGATCGCCTACATCCACCAGCCCGGCAGCTCCAACATCGACATCTTCGCGATGGACCCGACGGGCCTCAACAAGATGGCGCTCACCAGCACCGCCGACGACGACTTCGACCCCACCTGGTCGGCCGACGGGGAGAAGGTCGCCTTCTCGCGCTATGCGCCGGGTTCGGCGTTCGGCCAGATCTGGGTCATGAACTACGACGGCACGGGCCAGACGCAGCTCACGAGCCCCCCGGCGCCGAACGACGACTTCAACCCGGCGTTCTCCCCCGACGGCACGCGGATCGCCTTCCAGAGATACGACGGCTCCGACAGCCAGATCTTCATCATGAACGCCAACGGCACGGGCCAGACACAGCTCACGTTCCCCGGCACCGGCGAGAGCAGCCGCTCGCCATCGTTCTCACCGAACGGCCAGAAGATCGTGTTCGCGCACGAGCCGCCGCCGGCGGGTTTCGACGGCATCTCGGTCATGAACCCCGACGGCTCCGGCCAGACGGCGCTTACGACCGGCTCGGCGACGTCGCAGGACTTAGCGCCCAACTTCTCGCCCAACGGCCAGAAGATCGTCTTCGACCGCTACGACGGCAGCCAGGACGACATCTTCGTCATGAACGCCGACGGCTCGGGTCAGACCCCGGTGACCAGCGGGCCCGAGGACGACGTCTCGCCGGTCTTCTCGCCCGAGGGCACGCAGGTCGCATTCGAGCGCGAGAACGCCGCGAACACCTTCGGCAACATCTTCCTCGCCGATCCCGGCGGCCTCAACCAGGGCCTGACGGCGCTGACCAGCAACTCGGCGGCGGGGGCCTACGACTACGCGCCCAACTGGCAGCCGCTCAACCCGCCCGACTGCGACCTTACGGGCAAGGCGACGTCGAAGTCGGTCAAGAGGGTCAGCGTCACAGTGACGTGCACGAACGAGAACGCCGCCGCCGTGCTCGATGGGTCCGGCAAGGCGCCGAAGGCCCCCAAGGGCGCCGTGGCCTCGAAGGCCAAGAAGTTCACGATCCCCCCGGTCACGTCGCAGGTCGCGGCCAACGCCCCGACGACGATCACGTTGAAGGTCTCCAAGAAGGGCCAGAAGGCGCTCAAGAAGGCGGCGGCGGCCGGCAAGAAGGGCAAGGCGACGATCACCGCCACCCTGACCGACGACCTCGGTCAGTCCTCGAACGCCACCTTCAAGGTCAAGTTCAAGGCGAAGAAGTAGAAGGGAGATGCTGATGAGGTACCGGCTTCGGATTGCCGCACTGGCTTGCGGTCTGGTGACCCTGGTGGCTCTGGTGGGGCTGGTCGCCGCCAGCGGGGCGCTCGCCGCCTTCCCGGGGACCAACGGCAAGATCGCCTTCGGCCACGACGAAGGGACGGCGGGGAGCAGCTTCGACATCTTCTCGATGGACCCGAACGGCCAGAACCGGATGCAGCTCACCAGCGGCCCTGAAGACGACGCCGAGCCCTCGTGGTCGGCCAACGGGGAGAAGATCCTCTTCAGACGCGATCCGGCCCCCTCGTCCAATCGCCAGATCTGGGTGATGAACTTCGACGGGACCGGGCAGTCCCAGATCACGAACAACCCGGCCTTCGACGACACGGACCCGTACTTCTTCCCCAACGGCCAGAAGATCGCATTCCAGCGAGACATCGCCGGCGACGACCAGATCTTCGTCATGAACGCCGACGGCTCGAACCCGGTTCAGCTCACCTTCACGAATCCGGCCGGCGACGAGTCCTTCGAGCCGTCGGTCTCGCCGAACGGTCAGATGATCGTCTTCAGGCGCCACGACGGCGCCACGGGCTTCAACGAGATCTGGGTGATGAACGCCGACGGCAGCAGCCAGACGCGGCTGACGAGCGGCTCGGCCACAGTGGAGGACTTCAATCCCGACTGGTCGCCCAACGGCCAGCGGATCGCCTTCCATCGTTTCTTCCCGGGAACCGGAAACAACGACATCTTCATCATGAACGCCGACGGCTCGGGCCAGACTCCCGTGACCAATGAACCTGCGCAGCATGACCGTGCGCCCGTGTTCGCGCCCGACGACACGCTGGTCGCGTTCGAGAGGGAGAACGACGCCCACACGTTCGGCAACATATTCGTCGCCAGTCCCAACGGCCTCAACCAGAGCCTCACGAATCTGACCAACAACTCGGCACCGGTGTTCGACTTCGGCCCGGGCTGGCAGCCGCTCAACCCGCCCGACTGCGCCCTGACCGGCAAGGCGACCTCGAAGTCGTTCAGCCAGGTCACCCTCACGGTGACGTGCACGAACGACAACGTGACGGGGGTCTTCTCGGGCACCGGCGCGGCGCCGAAGGTGCCGAAGGCAGCGGTGATCTCGAAGAAGAAGAAGTTCCAGATCCCGGCGCTCAATGCTCAGGTCCCCGAGGGCACGCCGACGAGCGTCACGCTGAAGGTCTCCAAGAAGGGCAAGAAGCTGCTCAAGAAGGCGTCCAAGGCGGGCAAGAAGGGCAAGGCGACGATCACAGCCACCCTGACCGACGACCTCGGTCTGAGCTCGACGGAGACATTCAGCGTCAAGTTCAAGGCCAAGAAGAAGTAGCCGCGGACGCTTGATTGCCGCTGCGCCCTGATATAGGGTGCCTGTCGTCGATTACCGGTTATGGGCGGGGCCTGCCAGGGAGGCGGGGCCGGCCGGAAGGAGAAGGACTTTGATGCAAGGCAAGGGAACTTGGCGCCCGTCTGCCGGGCGCAAGCGCGTCGTCGCGCTCGGCGCGGCACTCGCCGCCGCCGCCGCGCTGGCGCTACCGGCCGGAGCCGGCGCGAACGTGCCGTTCCAGGACATCAACTCGCCGGGGCCGATCAGCAACATCTTCGTCGGCAACGAGCTGAGCTGTCAGGTCAAGCTCACGCAGGACGACGTCTTCAGCTACTACCCGCCCTCCACGCGGCCGGGGGACTGCGGGACGTTCCTGCAGGTCGAGGGTGACTCGACGGTCTTTGGGCCTGATTTCGGGAATCACGACGGCACCGCGACAGGCGCTCTCCCCGGCGACTACGAGCCCTGGGTCCCGGTGAGTCAGACCGCCGTCACCGGATCGGGTACCCCGAGCAATCCACTCAGCGTCACCACGAGGGTCGCCGCGGGCACAGCCCCGAACCTCTTCGTGCGCGAGACATACACGTACGTCATCGGCTCGCGGAGCTACGGCGTAAAGATCGAAGTGATCAACAACAACCCGTTGGCGCGCACCGTGCGCCTGTACCACGCGGTCGATTGCTACCTGGCCGGAAGCGACTACGGCTTCGGGTTCTTCGTCGCGTCTCCCGAGGCGATCTTCTGCTCGGAGTCGCCCAACAACTCGCCGGCCGGGCGCCTGCTCGGGTTCGGGTCGAGCACGCCGTTCAACTACATCGAGTCCTACTACGGCACAGTGTGGGCCAAGACCGACGGGACCAACTATCCGAACACCGTCGAGCCCGACACCAACCAGGACAACGGGATCGGAGTGCAGTTCAACCTCACCGTCCCCGGTGGGGGCACCAACGAGATCAGCACCGTCGATCTGAGCTCGACCGTCGACTCCGGTGACGTGCTCGAGACGCAGATCACGAAGGGGCCGAAGAAGAAGACCAAGAAGAAGAAGGCCACCTTCGAGTTCGCGGCGCTGTTGGGTGGCGTTCCGATCACCAACGCGACGTTCACCTGCACGGTGAACAGCAAGCCGCCGGTGGCCTGCACCTCGCCGTTCAAGACGAAGGGCAAGAAGGGCAAGAAGAACACCTTCTCGGTCCAGGCGACGGCCAACGGGGAGACCGACTCCACGCCCGCCGCCCAGAGCTGGAAGATCAAGAAGAAGAAGAAGAAGCATTAAGGCCGGCGGCAGCCGACTGATGCGTATCGGGGGCCCCGCAAGGGGCCCCCGGTCGTTCCGGGGGGCCGGCCGGGTTGCGAAGGTGCCTCTCCCGCCGATCGAGTAGGGTTCACCCAGCCGGCGACGTCTTGTGGCTGGTGCGAGCAGGGGCCCCTGCCTTGGTGGGCCGCACAAGATTGGGGAGAGATGAGCAAGCGATTCGAGATCGTCGTCATGGCGTGCTGTGCGACGGTGGTAGGCGCTCTTCTCCTGGCGGGCGCCGCCTGGGCCGCCTTTCCGGGGACGAACGGCAAGATCGCCTTCGTCCATTTCCCTGGCGGAGGCAGCTCCAACAGCGACATCTTCGCGATGGATCCCACGGGGCTGAACACGGTGCCGCTCACAAGCGGACCGGAGGACGACTACGACCCTTCCTGGTCGGCCGACGGGGAAAGGATCGCCTTCTCGCGCTATCCAGCGGGTTCGCCCTCCTACGGCCAGATCTGGGTCATGAACCACGACGGCACGGGCCAGACCCAGCTCACGAGCGGCTCCGCCACCGCCGACGACTACGCGCCGGCGTTCTCCCCCGGCGGCAACAAGATCGCCTTCGAGCGGCAGGACGCGGGGGCGCCCGAGGTCTGGGTCATGAACGCCGACGGCTCGAACCAAACCCAGCTGACTTTTCCCGGCCCTAACGGCGACGGGGGTCGTACGCCGGTGTTTTCGCCCAACGGCCAAAGCATCGCCTTCTCGCACTACGACCAACCAACGGGTCGTCAGGAGATCTGGATCATGAACGCGGACGGCTCGGGTCAGCATCGCTTGACGACGGGATCGGCGGCGCTTCCATTCGACACCGCGCCCGACTTCTCGCCCGACGGCCAGCGGATCGCCTTCGACCGATATGACGCGGTGGCGGGCTACAACCAGGTCTGGGTCATGAACGCCGACGGCTCGGGCCAGTCCCAGGTGACGGGCGGAAACCAGTACGACCTCTTGCCGGTGTTCTCGCCCGACGGCGCGAGAATCGCGTTCGACCGCCAGGCCGCGGTGGGCAATTCCGACAACATCTTCCTCGTCGATCCCACGGGTCTGAACCAGAACCTGACGCCGCTGACTAGCAACGC
>WNFV01005370.1_pt1 | contig 15536 bp, 9 predicted proteins | sample 5400101 | NCBI WGS metagenome assembly WNFV01 (sample SAMN13153361, study PRJNA577476) | soil metagenome | isolation source: 115 cm soil or saprolite under grassland replicate 1 | place: USA:California | collected 2016-06-15 | reverse complement strand
AGAGCGTGTGGGCGCGCTGGCGTCAGGCGCGCGGCATGTCCGACCTGAGTACCCAACACGGGGTGTTTGTTGGCACGCCCGCGCAGGTCGTCGACGGCGTGGCGGCATTCTTCGAGGCCGGCATTGACGAGATGATCTTCGAGATCCCCGACGCCCTCGGTCAGGGCGTGGTCGCCGCGGCCAGCGAGGCGCTCGCGCCCCTTTTCGGGCAGCAAGCACCGCGCCCAGTCGGTGCAGAGGTGATGTCGTGATCACAGAACGACCAATTGCTACGCGGAGTATGAGCATCCGAGCCATCCGCACGGCCGATGTCGAAGACTGCGGCCTCGCCGGCTTCGAGGAGGTTGGCCTCCGACCGGTCCACGCCTGGACGATGCCAGCCGTTATGAGTTAGTGGTGTTGGGTGCGCGCCGCCTTGAGACGGGCGACGAGCATGACGATTAACGGCATGCCGCTCGTGATCGTGGGTGCCATCGTCACGATGCCGTCGCTGTCCTGGATCGTTGCGCGGCGGTAAGGCGCCGCTGGCGCTGCACTCGGACCTGTGCGACTCAACCCTGGCCGATTCCGCGCAGGCGGCGTGGGCCTTCGACATGGCACGCTCTACGGGTAACCAGCATGCGCTGACGGCGCTCGCAGTGTGGTGACCCGACCGCCGCGCTCAGCAATCACCGCGTCCATGGTGTCCCGTCCGCGCCAGTCGGCCTCGCAGATGAAGAGCGTCTTGCCGTCCTCCCCACCGAGCATGCAGGCGAAGCCGAACAACTCGGTTTCGATCTGCTCGAGTACTTCGCCGCCTTCGCGGACGCGCATGCACAGGCGCTTGTCGTCCTGAAGTCCGGTGCACCAGACCGCGCCGTCGGCGTCCAAGCAGATGCCGTCGCCCGCACGCCCAGGACCGCCAAAGTCAGCCCACGTCCGTCGGTTTGCGAGGCTTCCGTCGGGCTGGATGTCGAACCCGGTGAGCTTGCCAGCGAACGACTCCGCCACGATCAGTGTCGAGTTGTCGGGTGTGATGACCATGCCGTTCGGGAACGCGATGCCCTCTGCGACCTGGCGCAGCGTGCCGTCGGGCGTGAGCAACGCGACGATGCCCGGCCTGAACTCGTCCTGACCAAAGCGAAAGCAGAGGCTGTTGAGGTAGATGTTGCCGCGGCCGTCGACCGTGAGCTCGTTCCACGACCGATCTGACAGCGGGCTGAGATCGCAGTGAACGGCGAACGTGCCGGCGGGAGTCTGACGCAACAGCTTCGCTTCCGCGGCCTGGACCAGGAGCAATGTGCCATCGGGGAGCCAGTCGATCGAAAATGTCCCCGCACTCGGCACGCGCCCCATGACCTGGGCTTTGCCGTCCAGATCGACAGCCATGATCTCCTGGGTGCCCCAGTGCGCAAACCACAGCCGAGATTGGTGCCACCGCGGCGACTCGCCAATAGCGAGTCCGGTCAGAAGGGTGTCCATACTGTCTATACGATCGCAAGAGTGCGCGATCGACACACACGACGAGGTCGCCGGCCTAGCGGCATGCCGGCCCATGGTCATGGTGCCATCGTCATGCCGCCCATGCAGAGCTGAGTGGCTGGCCCGTCGGCAGGGTGTTGATCAGTCGCGGGTCAGCTCGGCGACCGCTTTCTTCGCGCAGTCATCGTCGACCAACTCCTTGCTGGCCGTGGCCGCGGCGATCAGCGCGGCGATGGCGGCGTTGTTGAAGGCGCGCGGCAGGCCGAGGCTGGCTTTGTGCAAACGAGCGATGGCATCCTCGGCGAAGAGCGGTTCGGCGCGGCCGACCAGGGCCAGGTGGTGGCGCAGGTAGTCGACCCGCTTCGCCCAGGTCCATGGGCCCGATCTGGCAGCGGGTGGCGATGCGCTGGTCGAGCGCGGCGAACACGCCCATGCGCAGCTGCCGCGCCAGGGTCGGCTGTCCGACCAGCAGCAGTGCCAGCGGGCTCTGCACGTCCATGTCGGCGTTGGGCAGCAGGCGCAGCTTTTCCGGTTGTTCGGGCGTCAGCAGGTGCGCCTCGTCCACGATGAGGACGACGCGCCGGCGACGCTCGTGTTCTTCGGCGGCCAGCAGGTTCTGGGTCTGGGCGATCAGCTCAGCTTTGAAGCCACGCGGCATCGCCCCGAGGGCGCGCACGTTGCTCACGTACAGGCCGCGGGTGCCGACGGCTGGGTTGGCCAGGTACACGATGTGCTGCGCCGCCTGGTCAAGCTGGCTGGTGGCGGCGCGCACGGCGACGGTCTTGCCCACGCCGACCTCGCCGGTGATGACGCCCAGGAGCGATTCGGCGACGCAGAAGCGGATGCGTGCGACGGCTTCCTGGTGGCTGGCACGTTCGCACAGCTTGTTCGCCGGGATGGTCTTGCCAAAGCGCGTCTTGCTGAAGCCGAAGTGGGTGACCCACGGCGCGCGCGTGGTCATGGCTGATGCTCCTCGACGCGCTGGTGTTGGTCGTCACGTTGATCACGCCGTGTGTGTGCGCTGGGCAGGTCGCGGAAGGCGAGCTGGCCGAGGGTTTCGGCGTCGTGGCTGGCCAGCACCAGGCCCAGGTAGTCGACGCCCAAGGTGTACGTGGTTGGGCCTGTGGCAGCTGCCGATGGACGTGGCGTTCCAGGATGAACGGCACCGCCTGTCCGGCCGGGTGGCCCTCCCCACGTCCAGCCGCGTCAGGTCCTCGGGATCGAAGCGCAGCTCGACGCGACGGCCGACCAGCGCCTGATCGACGGCATAGCGATGCCGGCCACGGAGACCGAGGCGGTGTGGGTCACGCGCCGCACAACCGACCAGCGGAAGGCCTCGCGCAGCAGCGACGGCTCGGCGGCGTGCAGTGGCCCAGCGCTGGTGAAGCGCTCGATGGGCATCTGGCCGGTCTCGGCGTGCACGCGCGTGCCGCAACACTGAGCTTCGAAGGGGTGAAATGGAGCGGGGAACGGGGCTCGAACCCGCGACCTCAACTTTGGAAACATAGCCCCGGGTTACGTCCCTACGCCGACGGTTCGCCACCCGGCGTGATAAGTCTCTCGGACCTGTGGCGCGTACGGGACCGGGGCGACCGTCGCACGCAGATCGAACTGCTGATGGCGCTCAACGGTGGTTTTTGCGGTGCCGCCATCGGACTCACCCCAGACGAGCGTTACTGGCGTGCCCGGCACTGCGTACTCCTCGTCGATGATGCCGAGCGACAGCATCGCGCGTTCGTTGTAGCTGCATCCAGCGAACATCGACAGGCCGACCATGCGTCCATCGCTGATGATGGTGTCGTACGACGACGAGGCGTAATTCGCCACCGGCATCTCGATGTACTTGTACGGGAGCTGGTCGTGGTCAAACATCGACCGCACGATCGTGCTTACGTCTTCGCCGTTCCACTCGAACGTGACCTTGCGGCGGTGTGAACGACCGTGAATTTTCTCGAGAGCCTCACGGCCGATGAAGTCGTGATCGAATTTCATGAACGAGCCGTACCCCATCTCGTGAGGCGTGACGTAATAGTCCTCAATATTGTCCGAGGCGAAGCTCCCGCCCACAGCCGCGGTCCCTTCATAACTCGCGGCTGGTAGCCATTGCCTGTACGTCTTCATCTTGTCGCCCGTGTAGACCGCCGGCAGCGGCGATGGAATCCAGCCCGACTCGAGCGTGTTCGCCGCGTAAGCGCGGGCGCCGACCTGGACCATGCCGAAATCTTTGGCGGCTTCCAGTATCGCGGTGCGGATCTCTTCGCCCTCTTCGTATGGACCCCACACCTCCAGCCCGTCGGTGCCGGCCATGCCGTGGTGCAAGGCGCGCACCTGACGCCCGGCGATGTTGACAACACCCATATTGAAGAACTTGATATTCGGCGCGGATCCGCCGTTCAGCTTTCTGATTACCTCGGGGGCGTTTGGGCCCTGAATCTGGTACCTGTAGAGGGAGCGCGCGACGGGCCTACCCATGGGCCGAGACGGGGAGCGGTCGTCGTAGGTCACCTTTACGTCATAGCCGCCGGTCTCGCCGTGGAAGCGGATCCAGTTAGCCGCCGGATTGCGCCCGACGAAGACCAGCTGCTGATCGTCCAGATAAAAGAGAATGCCGTCGCCGATCACATACCCGTCGTAACTACACGGCACGAACTGCTTGGCTTTGTTAACGGCGAAATTCCGGAAGCTATTAATTCCCAGATACGAGAGCATCTTCAGCGCGTCCGGACCCTCCACGAACAGGTTGACCATGTGGTGCGATTGATCGAACAGGACGCAAGACTCCCGCCAGGCGCGCTGTTCGTCGCGCCAGTTACTGAACTCAGGCGCCACGACCGGATAGATGTACGCGCCGATCTGCGAATTGCGCACCATCGTCGCTGGGTTACCCGCTGCTTGGAGGGCGTCCTCGAGGGTCTTCTGAGCCATGACTGCGTATCCTTCCCCGGTTGTACGTGCTTCAGGTTAGCCGACCCCACTGACTCGCGCGTCGGCGATCAGCAGTTCGACGTCAAAGTGGTCTCCGCGTTTGGCGTGTCGCCGTCTAGCTCGGATGCTGGGCGTGCTTGCGGCTAGCGTCTGTGGCACGGCCGATGATCGCATGCCCGCACACTGCGCCTTCGCCTCAACCAGAGCGGGGAACGGGGCTCGAACCCGCGACCTCAACTTTGGGAAATTTGAGCACGATTCCGCGTCAGTCCGCCGAGGTTCCCGTTTGAACTCGATGTCAACACCGAACCTCGGTTGTTTTCCGCTCCTGACGGGCGATTCCCGACAAACATTGGTCCCAAGATTGGTCCCCGCGCGCGTGCCTGAGTCGCTGATCTCGGGTGCGGAAGGGGGGACTCGAATTTTGGGCGTCGCATAACGTGGCTGGCGGTCGATTTTGAGGTCAAATCGCGCACGTATTCGCATGCGGTCGAGCCAGTCGACATGAGCTGGTACGCGCGTTGGCGCCGCGGTGGGGGCACGTGAGCAAGAGCGAGAAGGGCCAGATCCTCGACCAGGTGTGTGAGTGACGGGCTATGCGCGGAAGTACGCGCTGACGCTCCTTAAGGACCCTCCACCGGGCGAGCTACCAATCAAGCGAACGCGGCAGCGCGGCTACAGCGTGTCAGCCCGGAGGTGACGGCATCGAGCGCAGGCGTTGAGTGAGCGCGTGAATGACTCCCTCAGCAACGCCTGGATCCATGTGCAAGACGCGCCGAAACGCGATACCGTCCACTCGCAATGCGCGGCCGCCATGTGGGCCGGCGAACACCGAAGCGGATCGCGGTGCGGCGTCCAGAACGGCAATTTCGCCGATTACAGCACCAGTCGTTTCGGTCCGAATGGGGGCGCTATCCGGAGTCGGTCCGTGGATGACGTTGAACTCACCGCTCAGCAGTACAAATACCTCGTGTCCGAGCTCACCCTGCACGCAGACCGCCTCGTGTGCCGCAAACTCGCATTCGTTGGTCGAGCGGGCGAGCTCTTCGAGCGCATGCGGACCCAGCGACGCGAAGATGGATACGCTGCGCAGCGCGACCATCTTCGCAACGATCGGTAGGGGCTGATTCTGACGGCGCTCGGTCAGCGCGGCGGCCGTCTCGCACACGAGCGGATACGCATCACTGCTCAGCCGATGCAGCGTTTCAGAGTCGATGGCATCCCCCTCGGCCAAGGCGAAAAGCGCGACCGCCCGAACGAAGGGGTCGGCGTCAAATGTGCATACATGTAGTGCATCGACGAGGCTGACGAGCGTGCTGGCCTGTCGTGCTGCATCCTCGTACGATCTGGCGAGCGCCTCACGCGCGATCGGTTGCAAATGCGCACTCAGATCGCTGAGTGCCGCCAGACGGACGCCTGCGCTGTCTGAACAAAGCCCCGCTCGCATACTGCGAACTGGCGCCTCATCGGGAGCATATTCGAGAGCTCGCAGCAGACGCTCGACACCGCGATCGCGCTGGCGCTGCAGCAGATCGGCAAGCGCAGCGTTCGTCGCGGATGGATGTGCAAGCAGCAGGCGCATGCAGTGCGCGCTGACCTGCATCAGACTGACCGCTCGCGCGATACGGACGAGCGTGCCCTCGTCCCGGCCGAGCAGATGATCCAGCACGAGGCGGTGCTCTTCGGGCGTGACGCCGAACTCCAGGCGAAGCCGCTGGACGTAGCGGTCCTGGTCGTCGTCAGCTGAGGTGAGAATACGCTCCAGTTGAGCCTCCAGGGCTCGACGGTAGGTTTCGAGCTGCAACCGCTGTTCAGTCGAAGCGTGCTGTGCAGGATCCACAAGCAGCAGGCGTTCCTCTTCTGCCAGTGCAGCCATAACCCGCTCATGATCGGCTCTGCTGATGTGCAGCTGATCGCGCAGGTTCTCCAGGCGTTGAACGTCCGCGCGCGTAATGATGCCTTCGGCGAGCAGGTCGCGGACCGCGTCTTGGTAGACCTCCAGCACCTCCGCATACATACGCTCCCGTTCGGTCGTGCGCGCGGTATGGATCAGATACGCATCGTGCAGGTTAGACGGTGGCGCGGTGTCCGCCCAGGTCCAGCGCTTGATGATGTTGCGCGCCATGGTCTGCTCGGCGAATGCGCGCTGTGTGCGGCCGAGGCGGCGCACGAGGAACAACGCCGCGGTGAGCACCACGACCACACCGGTGTAGGCCGTTAACCACGGCAGTTGGCGCAGCATTGGTTGACCGGCAAAGCTGTAGAACGCCACGAATGCAACAAAGGCGGCGACGCCAAACATGATGTTGCGGACGTGGGCAGCGTCGACGTTGGCGCCGCGCCGGCGTAGCCAGCCTTCGACGGCTCGTTCTGCAAGTCTGAACGCAACCAGGCTCGTCACGCCGCACACGACCAGCGTGAGGGCGGCTGCGAGTGCCCGCGGCACCGCAGGCACGACGAAGAATCCTGCCGTCCGAGCATCGCTCCCCGGCAGGAACGCGCGGAGAATGACTCCGGGTTCGTCCGTCCAATTGCCGCCGAAGTAGTAGTCCCACGTACCCGCCTGGAGGAAGTAGTACAGGTGGAAGCCGAACACAAGGCCCGGGAAGGCAAAGTAAGCTGCCCGCTTGGAAGGCGAGTCGATCTCTTTCCAGTACCCGTTTTCCTGGTCGATATCCGCACATGCCTTTTTGCACGCGGTACACCTGGCGCATTGCGAATTCTGCGTCTCGCGAAGTCCACGCGGCTCGGTGTAGATCTTCTCGACGAACGAGACCGGGCAGACATAGTGGCACCAGGTCTTGCCAGTGAACACGAACCCTACGGCGAGTGCGAACAGCGACAACAGGCCGAAGAACATCGCGATGGCGACCCCATCGCCATTCATCCAGATCAGCCGCAGCCAAAGAGCGATGCCAAATATGATCAGTGGAGCGAGATAGTAGTGTTCCTCGAAGCGGGCGGAGACGCGCCGTGTTCCGGCTCGCCGCAACCTGACCGGAATCTGGTTAACGAACGCTAGCGGACAGATGCGGCGCCAGCGGTGGTAGCCGACCAGGACGATGAACAGCGGCAGGCTGGCAATGGCCATGTTCCAGACGATCCGACCCGCGACCGATTGGGCCGTCAGTCCCAGGATCGGAATTGCCAGCCACACGACCAGTGCGGCCCAACCGACCGGACGCACCCACCATTCATGGTCGCGCTCACCCCGCGGCCTCGCGCTCGCTACCATGCCTCTCTCGCCAATGCACAAGGTACCCCGGGCGAAAGGACTCGTACCATGGGTGACCATGCCGCATGACGAGCCGCGCGGTCGCGTCGCATGGGTAACCGGGTCCTCGCGCGGGCCCGGGCGGGCCATCGTTCACGGGATTCCGCGCTGTCGCCGCCGGCGTTCGGTGAGTCCGATCCCCTCGCGGCCGCTGCCGAAGCAGTGCGGCATCGATCGCGGTCATGCGCAGGTTGGGCATGCGAATGAGCACAACCATGTGCCTGACTCACCCTGGCTGCAGGCGGCGGCGGTCCTGCTCAGCGGCGACCGACACTGAGGCGTCTATGGCTGTATACAGTGTACGCTGAGCAACTGCACTTCGCCCGGGAGAATGCCACCGAGCGGCTGCGCGTGTTGCAACCACTGCCGCAGCGTATCGCCGGCAGGTTGACCGCGACGCATCGCAGCAGCTTGACGACGAGGTGGACCTGGTGGGCGCAGTCATGGACGCCAAGCCGACCCTCACGGTGGGCACGGTGACGGTCGGTCCGCACGCCTGAGACCGATGGGCGGGACCGACTCGGGCCACTCTCAAGGCCCGCGCTGCTGTGGAATTGTGTTGGACTCGTTCCAGTCGCGTGGGCTCGGCATGATCGCGTGGGCAGGTAGTCTGCACATCATCTCCGCTCCCGAGGGTTGGCAGTTGCAGCGGACGCCCGGGTACATGCTGCGCAGCGGCCCGTACCGCTTCTCTCGTAACCCCGATGTACGTGTGTGAGCTTGCGATGTGGCTGGGCTGGGCGATCTTCTATGGCAGTCCTGCCCTGTTGGTGGCGTTTGTCGCCTGGTGGATCACGTTTGTGTTTGTCATCGTTCCCGACGAGAAGCGCCAACTGCAAGCGCGGTTTGGCCAACGCTACTTGGAGTACATGCGCAGCGTCCCACGCTGGTTGCGGCCTGCAGGCCGGAATTGACCATCCAGATTACATCAGGCGGACTGAACGCCGGTCGGTGCCGGCGTTGCGGGGGCGGCGAAAGGGCGCTGTGCGATATGCCGCACGAACGCAATGAAGTCTTCCCGGTGGGTCTCGAACCCTCCGTGCCCACCCGGCATCTCGATCAACTCGGCGCCGGAGCCCTCGACCAACCAGCGCGCTGCGTCGGCGTACCAGCAATCCCGGTTGTCTTCTCCCACAATGACGGTCAGTGGCACGCGGCTCGTGCGAATGCGGTCCCGGTCGGGTACGAACGCCGCGAAGGCCGGCAGCTCGATCGAGAAGAACGTCGGGGCGTTCGCGAAGATGCGCTCGCGGAGCTCCGGGTCGATGGACGCGAGCCACGCCTCGTATGCCGCGTCTCCTGCGTTGGCTCGGATGAACACCTCCATGGCACGGCGCGGCCCACCCTCCGCCATGGCGCGCTGGATGCTCGACCGCATGCTGCCGACCACACCCTCGCTGTTGGGCACGACCGCGAGCAGCGGCGGCTCGTACGCGACGGCATGGCGGACGACCTGAGGATGGCGCGCCACGAGGCTGCACGCGATCGACCCGCCGCCACTGTGGCCTACGACGACGGCTGGCGCAAGATCAAGCGTGCGCAGCAGCGCGGCGGCGTCGTCGGCGTGCTCGTCCACACTTGCGGCGGTCCAGCCGTCTGGGCGCGGGCTGCGCGACAGGCCGCGCCGGTCGTAGGTCACAACCGTGAAGTCTTCGGCCAGCGCCGGTGCGATGCGCGCCCAGAAACCCGCGTCGCCGTCGCCGCCTGTGATCAGCAACAACGCCGGTCCACGGCCGCGCACTTCGTGGTACAGCTTGGTGGTGCCGACGTCGATGAGCCCTGATGTTGTCGGTTGACTGGTGGTCATGCTCGTCCTCCTCGTGAGCAGGAGTTCTCGTCGCTGAAACTACGCAGTCCGCCAGCCCGCGGCATCGGCAGGAGTACCCATATGCACATCGATGCGCGTGGGTACTTTCTCGGGAGCGTCGCTATGCCAGGTTGTGCTCGACGGCGTACGCAGCGGCCGCCGCGCGAGACGAGAGTCCGAGCTTGCTGAAGATGTTGCTCACGTGGCGGTCGACCGTACGTTCGCTGAGGAAAAGGTCGGTGGCGATGGCGCGATTGGTCTTGCCGGCCGCCACGAGCCGGAGCACTTCCACCTCGCGCGCGGTCAGGCCGGCCACCTGCGGCGCTGCCTCCCGGATGAGCGCCTCGACCCGAATGACGTCGGGGACCGCGCCGAGTTGCCGAAAAACCCAGCGCGCCGCGTCTAGTTCCATGGCCGCGGTATCCCGGTCGCCGAGCGCGCGGTGCGCCAGCCCCACAAGGACACGGACGCGCGCGGCGTCGTACGGCGCTTCGAGCTTCTGCCAGGCTGTCCACGCTCGGCGCAGCGCATCGATGGCGGCGCGCGCGTCTTGCTCCGCGAGGAGCACCGCGCCGGTGGCGTGGGCGGCAACTGCGAGCAGGAGCGGCGCGTCGAGGTCGGACGCGATGATGGTCAGCTCATCGGCGGCCGAGCGCGCCGCCGACACGTCACCCACGGCCAGCATGATCTCGGCATGGGCTGCGAGCACCTTAGCGCGGGCGAGACGGTCCTGCGCCTCTTCCACCGCGCGGCGGATCGCCGCCGCCGCGCGGTCGAACTGCCCCTGGGCCAGGCGCAGCAGGGCCAGACCTGGCTGTGGTGTGTGGCCGAACCTGGTAGCTTCTCGGTACGCCTGCTCGGCCTTCGCGAACTGGCCGCGCAGCCGGTACAGCTCGGCTTGCTGGTAGAACGCGGGTCCCACGCCCGGGCCGGGCAGCTGGGCGAGCCATTCGCACGCACGGCGCGCCTCCTCCGCGGCATCCGACCAGGCGCCCTGCACCTGCATGATCTCTGCACGGTAGATCATGCACTCGCCGCGGTAGGGCACCAGGTCGGGCTGAGTGGCGCACCAGTGGCTAAGGGCCGCCGTCCACTCTCGCGCTCGACGCAGATCGAAGACCTCCCGGCAAGCGTCCATCACGCTGCAGTAGGTCGCGCCCACCAGGATCGGCGACACCTCGCCGGCTGTGACGGCAATCATGGCCTCGTCGAGTAACGCCATGCCGTCATCGACGTGACCGAGCCGGATCAGTGTCCGGCCCTCTCCGGTTCGCCCGAGCGTAACCAGGTCCGGATCGCGGAAGTGCTCGCCGATCGCGGTCACCTGGGCAAAAGTAGTGTGCGCCGTTGCGGGGTCGCCCGTGGCGAACATCTCGATGCCGGCTGGCATGAGGAGGTAGCCGTGCTCGACGCACTCATGCTGTTGTTCCTCAAGGAGCCGGCGGGCGCGCATGAGCCAACCACCACCGCGCGCGACCTCGCCGCGGTTGATCAGGCCGAACGCCAACCAGAACGCGCAGCGGGCTGCGCGCGCCGCATCGCCCGCGTTCAGACAGGCCTGGTGCGCATGCTCCCAGGCGGCCGCGCTGTCGGCGTCGCGGCCAACCAGAAACGCGGCGACCGCGAGTCGTTCGAGGTCCTCAAAGCCGAGCTCGGAACGATTCTCCGCCGCCGACAGCTCGGCATACGCCTCGCCCCATGCCGGCCGGATAAACGCGGCTCGGCCTCGCTCGAGTGCATCAGATGCAGTCATTGGTCCCGCCGCCGCGGCACGACATACCGGTACAAATCAGCTTAAGCAGAGTTCGGCCGACTCCCAGCGTCGAGGTTCCTCTCCCGATCGCTCCGCATGGCCAGTGGCACAGCTCAGCCGGCGGCGGTCACCACTACGGGATCCCACTCATTGTTCGACGGGAACCCCTGTCCCGGCATCCTGGCCGGCCGGCCGGCCGGACGCGCTCTCGGGAAGGCCGAACTCGAGCTCGCGGTTGTGCCTGGCCGGCCCGCTCTCCACCAGCCGTGAATTACGCTGATGGGCCACGAATTTCCGGACGCAGGTGTACTGGCCAGATGCCGTATGCAAACCACAACAGCGGCAGGCGCTGCAGCAGGGGAAAACGCAGCAGCACGGCAGCACCCGGCGGGAGCGGTATACCTGGACCGCCGGAGGTGTTCTTCACGGCCGGTCCGATGACTCGGTCCTGGATCTGCGTCACGAGCGCCTGCGTGATGCGCGTGGGCCACTCCCGCCGCCGCTGCACGGCGGCCAGGTCGCGCACCGAAGCCCGCCCGCTTTTGAGGGGGCCTGACAGAATGTTGGCGGCCGCGGCGGCGTCCTGGATCGCATAGTTGATGCCGTTGCCGCCAATCGGTGACATGACGTGCGCGGCATCGCCGATTAGCAGCAAGCCCGGCCGATACCAGCGCGGCAGCCGGTCCGACTCGACGGCGAGCAGCGAGAACTGCTTCCAGTCACGCAGCTCCTCTACGCGGCCTTGCAGCCACGGCACAATGCCTGAGAGCGCCTGGCGGAAGGCCTCCAGACCAGCGGCGTGCACTTGCTGGTACGTGCCTTTGGGCAGCACATACCCGATCTGCCAGTGATCGATGCGCTCCAGCATGATCAGCCCGCGGCCCATACTGAAGTTGCCGATCAGGCCTTCGGGATCGCCAGGCTGCTTTGTGAGCCGAAACCACAGGATGTCAATCGGCGGCGACGTTTTTCTCGCCGCGGGCAACCCGGCGAGGTGACGCAGTCGCGAGAACCGGCCATCAGCACCAACCGTGAGCAGCGCGCGTACCTCGTGCCATCCGTCCGCGGCCTGGTATCTCACCCCGCGCACAACTCCGTCCTCCTCGACCAGATCGCGCACGCTGGCTCCCAGAACAAGCCTGAAGGTCGGGTAGCGGCTGGCCTCGGCGACGATGAACTCCAGGAACTCGGCCTGACGCATGAAGACCATGTACGGAAAGCGACCGCCGAGGTGGTTAAAGTCGATCGTCGGCGGTCGCGGAATGGGAATCGGCGGCACGATCCGAGTCACGCGCGTATGCGGCACGGTTTTGAGGAGGCGCTCGGCGAGCCCGATCTCGTCGAGGATCTGCAGAATGGCTGGGTGAATCGTGTCGCCGCGGAAGTCGCGATCCAGGTCGGAGTGCGCCTCCAGCAATGTGACCGCGATTCCCTGGCGGGCCAGGATGAGCGCCAGAATCGCGCCGGCGGGCCCCGCGCCAACGACGCAGCACGTTGTGTGGCGTACCTCCAGGACCGCGTGCACCTCGCCAGGCGCGTGCAGCTGTCGCTCTCGGTGTTCAACATCAATGGCCATGCTGACCTCCGGTCGGTGCGGCCGCGACGGGCAGCCAGGCGTGGACGCGTGTGCCGCCGTCGTCGAGGCGGTCGATCGCGCAGCGGCCGCCGAGTTCGAGCGCGCGCTCACGCATGGAGCGCAGACCGACGCCGGCGCGATAGGTGAGGGGCAGGCCGATACCGTCGTCGGTGATCTCCAGGTGCAAGCCATCGGACAGAGCGAGTCGGACGGTGCACGAGTGGGCGCGGGCGTGGCGGACGACGTTCATGAGCGCCTCCTGGACGATGCGGTAGGCGGCGACCTCGACGGCGGCCGGCAGTGGCGGCAGGTGCTCAGGGGCGTCGACGGTGATGTGGAGGGGCTGGCCATCGACGGTGGCGGAGTACTGGGCGGCGCGTTCGCGCAGGGCGGCGACGAGACCGAGCTCGTCGAGCGCGGGCGGGCGGAGTTCATACACCAGGCGGCGGATGTCGCCGATGGCCGCGCGCAGGCCGCCGTACAGGTCGTGTAACAAGGCATTGGTGGTCGGGTCGTGGATGGTGCGATCGCGGGCGGTGGCGGCGTTCAGGGCGAGGGCGGCCAGGGTGGGGGCGAGCTCATCGTGCAGATCGCGGCGCAGCCGCCGCCGCTCCTCCTCACGGGTAGTGACCAGCCGCTCGCGCGAGCGCTGCAGCTCGGCGCTCAGGCGCACCGCGTGCACCGTAGCCCCGGCCTGGCGCGCCAGATCCTGGAGCAACCGCAGGTCCGCGGTGGCCCAGCCTTCGCCAGGACCGCGCGGACCGACCCGCAACTCCCCGACGGGTTCGCCGCGGTAGACCAGCGGCAACGACAAGGACTCGGCTTCGGCCCGGCCTTCCTCGACTGTCAAGACTGATCTATCCGCGCCCGTGAGCGTTATCGCGGCATACGGTAGCTTCAGCGCCTCGCGCACGCTCGTGACGATCGTGCGCAACAGAGCCTCCGGTGCCACCGATGCTTCGAGGCGCTGGCCCAGCCGCGATAAAACCGCGTACGGCTCATCGCGCTGTCCATAGAGCAGGTGGTTGACCGCGCGCTGCACACGGTCGCGCAGGGGGTGGAACAGCACGGCAATGCAACCAGTGGCGGCCAACGCGACCATGCTGTTCCCGCTCGGCTGCAACTCCGCACTCAGTCCGCCGACGATGAGCACGTACAACACAATCACGATTGCAGTGAGCACGCCGAAGACGATCGTGCGGTTAATGACACGATCGATGTCGTACAGGCGATAGCGCAGAATTGCCATGCTCGCGGCCACGGGCAGAGCGATGACCGCTGGCGTGTTGACGGCACCACCCCCAAGCGCGATCTGCACCAGCGTGCCAACGATCACCAGCGCGGCGGCATACGCGAACCACTTGACCTGGACCCGCTCGACCCCTTGCGCGCGACGGAAGCGGAGGATGGCCTGCACACCCGCCAACGTGATCAATCCCAAACTGATGGCTGGCGCGATGTGCCGCAGTGTTTCGCCAAGTGGTGCAACTGAATTGATGGCCAGCGGATTTGCGACCCCTGGCAGCTCGGCGTGCATCGGGCCTGGCGCGACAGCCACCACGACGGTGTAGAAGCCCACCGTCGCCGCCATCAGCCATGCGATCGGACGCCACCCCCAGGACAGGAGACGACCTGACGGAAACATGGCCAGCATGAACAGCACCAGGCTCAATCCGGGTGCTGAGAGGACCGTCGCCAGCCAGGCCGCGGCCGCCGCACCGGGCAGCTGTCCCTGCCTTGTCACCTGCGCATAGATCGCGTACTGCAGACCCGCGTGGTAGACCAGCCGCAGCAGCGCAAAGCTGACAAACAGCCAGCCGATGGCGTTCCTAGGTCGCCGCCAGCCGATCAGCGCGCCCGCCGAGGCGAACGTCAGCAGGATGAGCGGATTGATGACCGTGAGCGGCGCGGCGTTGGCTATCGCCAGCGCGATCGTCGCCGCGGCGAGCGCCGCTGAAACCAGCCACAGAAACGCCGTGAGCGCGGCATTCAGCTGGAGCGGCGGACTACCCACCAGTTGCCTGGACGACCCAAGCGGAAAGTGCCCGGGAACAGCCACGATCAGCTCCTCGAAAGGAGACCTACTGCACAGCGCCGAGGCCGGCTTCGCGAGCACGCAGGATCGCTTCAGCCCGATCCGCGACCTGCAATTTGTTGAGAATGGTGGAGACGTAGTTGGCCACGGTCTTCTGGCTCAAGAACAGGTGCCCGGCGATGGACGCATTACTGTGCCCCTGCGCCAATAAGTGCAGCAGCTCTCGCTCGCGTTCGCTGAGCGTTGGAAAGACCTCTTTGGGCGCTGCCGGCCGAGTCGCGGCGAAGTACTCGACGATGCGGCTCGCGATACCAGGACTGAAGATCGCCTCACCATGGCCCACCGCGCGAATGGCCCGCAGCAAGTCCTCTTTCTCGGCATCCTTGAGCACGTAGCCCCGCGCACCGGCGCGCAGCGCGGTAAAGACGGAGGCATCGTCCTCGAACATCGTGACCACCAGGACTTTGATTAGCGGACTGGCGTGCAGAATCCGACGAGTGGCATCGATCCCACTCGTGCCGGGCATGCGCAGGTCCATCAGCACCAGATCCGGCTGTAGCGTCTCCGCGAGTTCAATGGCCTCTTCTCCAGTCGTGGCCTCGGCGACGACTTGCAGGTCCGTGGTTTCGCCGAGCAGAGTCCGCAGGCCATGGCGAAAGACGGGGTGATCGTCAGCCAGCAGAATGCGTAATGCTTCCATCAATT
>WNFV01005367.1_pt1 | contig 15542 bp, 25 predicted proteins | sample 5400101 | NCBI WGS metagenome assembly WNFV01 (sample SAMN13153361, study PRJNA577476) | soil metagenome | isolation source: 115 cm soil or saprolite under grassland replicate 1 | place: USA:California | collected 2016-06-15 | reverse complement strand
CGACGATCAGGCGCCCAGCCTCGATCGCCTCACGGAGGCTGCGGTCAGAGAGGATCACCTGGCGCTCCACGACAGTACGCTGTCCACGTCCGCGGCATTGTGGCACGGCCGCCGCGCCAGGTCGCAACGGACGCCCCCCACCAGCGCGACCATTGCCGCGCGGCCGTCCGGCTCGCTAGAATCGCGGCCGCCAGCGGGCGTAGTTCAATGGTAGAACACGAGCTTCCCAAGCTCGCAGTGAGGGTTCGATTCCCTTCGCCCGCTCCACCCTCCACCGCAGGTCACGCGCTCCCGCGCCGGTCGCTGGCGCTCCGGCCCCGCTCATCTGCTAACGCCCTTGCTAACAGCGGCCTCGACCGCGGCCGCGAACACGTCCGCGGCGCTGGACGCCTGCTCGCGCAGCACGTGCGCGTACACCCGCAGCGTGGTCGACGGGTCCGCGTGGCCGAGCCGGTTCGCCACCACGTGGACCGGGACGCCGGCCAGCAGCAGCGTGGTCGCGTGCACATGCCGCAGGTCGTGGAGCCGGATGCGCGGGAGTGGCTCGGCCGGCTTGGGGAGCGGCTGGCGCGGGTGGCCGCGGCCCCGGCCGGGGATGGCCGGGGCGTTGTGGTCGCGGATGAGCTTGCCCATAAGCAGCGAGACGGTGTCCGGGAAGATCGGCTGGCCGTCCTCCGTGGTGAATACCGCGCCGGACTCGACCCACATGGGGCCCGCCTTCATGCGCTCCTCGAGCTGGCGCCGCCGGTGCTCGCGCAGCACCGCGACGGTGCCGGCGTCCAGCGAGACGATCCGGGAGCGGCCGGACTTGGTCGTGTCGTCGACCCGCTCCCCGTCGATCACGTCGGTGGAGCCGCGGAGCATCACCGCGCCGTCGTCCAGGTCGACCTCGCACCATTCCAGCGCGAGCAGCTCCCCCCGGCGGGCGCCGGTGTAGGCCGCGAGCCGGTAGAACGCGAACAGCCGGTGCCGGGCTGCCTGCTGGAGGAAGATGGCAAGCTGCGCCGGCGTCCAGATGGTGCCCGGCTCGCCCCGAGGCGCCCGCGGGAGCTTCGCCCGGGCGGCCGGGTTGGTGGCGAGTACCTGCTCGACCTGGACCGCGTCGGTGAGCGCCTTGCGGAGCGTGCGGTGCACGTGCGCCACGGTCGAGGCGGACAGCGGCCGGCCGTCCTCGCCGCCCGAGGCCGCGAGCTCGCGGTAGAGCTTGGAGAGGATCGCTGGGCGGAGGCTCTGCAACCGCAGCCCGCCGATCCTCGGGACGATGTACCGCTCGACGTCAGCCCGGTAGCCCGCGATCGTGCCGCGCTTCACGCTGGCCTCGTGCGTCTCCAGCCACTCGGTCAGGAACTGGCCGACCGTGAGCGCCGACCGGTCGACGTACTCACCGCGCCGGGCCGCCACGCGCGCCTCATCCCGTGCCGCCTTCGCCGCCGGCTCCGTCGCGAAGCCGCCTACCCACTTCGGCCGGCTGCGCCCGGTCTCCGGGTCGGCCACGCGGATGACGTAGGCCCACGTGCCGCCGCGCTTGATCACACCGTCGCGGAGCTTGCTCATCTGGCCGTACCTCCCCTGGCCGCCTTGTCCCGGCGGCGCTTCTCGCGCTGGTACTGCGCCCTGGCGCAGGCGTTGGTGCAGTAGAGGATCCCGGTCTTGCGGTGGCCACCGTAGGTCGAGCGGCCGAGCTGGCGGACGAACTGGCGGCGGCACGTCTCGTTGGCGCAGGTGTGCACCGTCTCACCGGACGCCAGATGATTGACGAGCTGGAGCATGCCGACGCTGTACAGGGACGGGGCGACCATGCCGGGCCAATGCGCTGAGCCGCCGGGCCAGTGCGGCGGCCAACCGGCGGGAACCTCGACCGGCGCGAAGTCGACCCGAACATGGAAGTCCCGCAGCGCCGCGCCGGTGACGTCGGCGAACTTCTGCCAGGCGTCCTGCTCGTCGGCGCAGTCCCGCCATGCTCTGGCGACCGGTTCACCGTCGAGGTGGGCGAGCAGATGGTTGGTGACGCGGTGCATGAGCCGCACGCGCAAGGCGACCTCGGCCGCGTGCACCGGGGAAACCCCCTCGGCAAGGTGGCGACGGGCGACCTCCTCGCGTTCCTCCTCGTCGCCGCGCCAGTCGTAGCCGGTCTCGTGGGCGAACCGCACGATCATGGTCCGCCACTGCTCATCGTTCGGCGGTGGCAGGTCCGAGTAGGGACTGAGGGGGCAGATCATCCCGAGTTTGCAGAGCTCGGCCAAGGCGTCGAGATCATCGACCGGCGTGTCCCGGAACTCCCGCAGGTAGAGCTCCGCCGGCGCCTCGACCAGCCCGCTGTCCGGGCCAAACACGTTGTCCCAGGCGTGCACGTTCGGCAGGAGCCACTGCCCATCGCGTCCTACCTCGGAAACCTTGAGCACCCACGGGACCGGAACCGGGCCGCCCGGCCAGACCGTAGGACGAAACCGTAGCTCCAACGTGCTTGCCTCCGACCTCGTCGGTGAGTCAACGTTATGTGCGCCCAACGTACTACGGACTCCCGCGCACGTCTATGGAGGTGGCGAAGTTGGAGCCGATCGCGTACCGGCCCGCGGAGGCCCTGGAGGTCTTCCCGCTCGGCAGGTCGTTGCTCTACGAGAAGATGCGGACGGGGGAGATCGCGTCGTTCCGCGTCGGCCGCGCGCGGTTCATCCCGCGGCAGAGCCTCGTCGAGTTCATGGAACGGCAGCTCTCCGCAGAGCGGGAGGCCACCAGCGGTGCCCGGTGACGGGCAAGGCCGGCGCGGGACCCCTCCCGCAGCCGGCCTCGACACCAACAACCAGATCACCGCAGCCAACGGCCCCGCCATCGTAGCCGATGCCGGCACCCCCGTCCTGGTCGACTACCTCGCCTGGCGCTGCCGTCACGGCCGGTGCGTCCAGCGGCCCCTGCACGACTGCATGGACTGGTGGCCCGCCTGGGCGCACGAATCGCGGTGGCCCGCATGACGGCCCCGACGCTGCACCGCGAAACGTTCGCCACCTCCCGCGCCGCCGAGTTCTTCGAGCTCCGCGCCCTCCAGGCACAGACCGGCCAGCCCGCCAGACGGTTCGCCGAGGTGCTCGTCAAGGAGCTGGTCGACAACGCGCTGGACGCCGCCGAGACCGCCGGAGCGTCACCGGAGATCACCATCGAGCTCGCCAGGGCCGGAGATCTGCTCGCGATCACCGTCAGCGACAACGGCCCAGGAATGCCGCCCGAGCTCCTCGAGCGCGTGCTCGACTTCTCCGTCCTGGTCAGCGACAAGGCCGCCTACCGCTCACCTACCCGCGGCTTGCAGGGCAACGCCCTCAAGACGATCGTCGGCATCCCCCACGCGCTCGGCTCGGCCGTGCCGGTGGTGGTCGAGGCGCTCGGGGTCCGCCACGCGATCGCCGCGGCGATCGACCCGGCCGGGGAGCTGCGGATCAGCCACCAGCAGACCGAGACGTCCCGGCTAGCGGGGACCGCGTTCACCGTCACCATCCCCATCGAGGACCAGCGGTTCGACGGGGCCCGTTGGTCCAGGGCGTTCGCGCTCGTCAACCCCCACGCCGCCGTCACTTATCGCCGATAACGGGGCCGGCCCCGACGACCCGGTTTTTTACAAGCCGACCGCCGGGGACGGTTGGCGCAAACCCCTGCCGACCGACCCGACGTCGGCGCACTGGTACGACCCGCCAGCGCTCGCGCGGCTGGTCTTCGCCCACATCGGCGCGGCCCGCCGCGGCGGCAAGGACCTCCCCCTCGGCGAGTTCGTCCGCGGCTTCGCGGGCCTGACCTCAACCGCCAAGGCCAAGCAGGTCTGCGCCAAGCTGCCCCACATCCGCCACCTCAGCGACTTCGAGGCCGACCCGGCAGCCGTCGCCACCCTGCTGGAAGCGATGCAGGCCAACTCGCGAGCGCCGAAGCCGACCGCGCTCGGCCGGGTCGACGAGGGCCACTACCGCGCCCGCTTCGACGAGTGGTATGGCGTTAAGCGGTTCTGGTTCAAGCGGGTCGCCACCGCCGACGGGACCATCCCGTGGGTGGTGGAGATCGCGGTCGCCGAGACCGTCGAGCCTGGGGAGCTGTTCTACGCGGTCAACTACTCCCCGACGTTCGACGACCCGCTCGCCCGCCTGCCACTGGACGCCGGGGAGCTGCGCACCGTCGGCGCCGCCGCGTTCCTCCGCCAGGTCGACGCCTACCCCGACGGTGAGAGCAACCGGGCCGCGGCGATCCATCTCATCAGCCCGGCGCTGCACTTCCTCGACAAGGGCAAGACGATGCTGGCGGTGCCTGATGGCAGTCGCTGACGACATCGCCGCGGCGTTCAAGGCCGCCACCAAGGACCTGGACAAGGAGAAGAAGCAGCGGGAGCGCGACGCCGCCCGAGCCAGGCGCCACGCCTACGCGCGCTCCAGCTACCGGGAAGCCGAGACCACCCTCAAGGAGGCCGTGTTCGAGGTCCTGGACCGGGCGGTCGCCGCCGCGACCGGCAACGGCGCCTACGTGGTCAGCGCCCGCACGCTGTACTACCAGGTCCGCCCGCTTGTCCAGGAGTACACCGACAAGGAGCTGGAGTACGGCTACTTCAGCCAGACCCTGCTCACCGACTACCGCGACGAATACGGCCCGATCGACGGGCTGTACTACGACCCCCGCGGGACCCTCAAGGAGCCGCACACCGGCACCGAGGTCGAGCTCGGCACGCTCGAGGTCGCCCGCTACCAGCTCCCCGAATGGACCTTCGACAAGATCCTCTACGTCGAGAAGAAGGGCCTGGAACCGATTTTCGACGCCGCCCGGTTCGCGGAGCGCTACGACATGGCGATCGCCTACGGCGAGGGCTACGCCGTCGAGGCGACCCGGGAGCTGCTCGCCCAAGCCGAAGCCGGCGACTACACCATCCTGGTCCTGCACGACGCCGACCCCTACGGCTACAACATCGCCCGCACCCTCGGCGAGGCGACCCGGCGCATGCCCGACCACTACGTCGAGGTGGTCGACCTCGGCCTCACCGTCGCCGACGCGATCGCCCAGGGGCTCCAGGTCGAGACGTTCACCCGCCGCAAGGCGCTGCCCTATGGCCTGAGCCTGGACGCGACCGAGCAGGCGTGGTTCACGGGTGAGCGCAGCCCCCACTGGAAGTCGTGGATCTGCCAGCGGGTCGAGCTGAACGCCTTCACCGCCCCCGACCTGGTCGCCTACGTCGAGGCCCAGCTGGAGGCGGCCGGCGCGACGGAGAAGATCGTCCCGCCCGCCGAGGTGCTCACCTTGAAGGCTCGCGACGAGCACCGTAGCGCCCTCGGCGCGCTCGTCGAGCGCTACCTGGCGGAACGGTTCGACTCCCAGGCCCTGACCGAGTCGCTGATCGGCGAGTTCGCCCTCAATGCCGACATCGACCTCGGCGAAGTGGTGAGCGACGCGCACTCCACCGACCAGGCCACCTGGTGGAAACACGCCGTCGAGCACGAGGTCGACCGCCAAGTCGACGAGCAGGACGAGCGCATCCGTGGCCGCTTGGCCGAGCTACTCGCCGAGCGCATCCAGTCGGGCGGCGAGCCGTGATCCCGCCGCTGCCCCTGCTCCCCCGCTCGGAGGTCACGGCCCGCTGGCCGGCGCTGGCCGGCCGGGTCGACCAGGCGAACGCCGCCATCGCCCGCGGGCTCCCAGCGTGCCGGCACGTACTCACCGCCGGCACCCCACCGCTCGGCACCCGGCTTGGCGCCGCGATCGTCTGCGCCGTCTGCCAGGACAGGATCGCCTGCACGAGCTGCCACAACGGCCACGTCGACGGGCTACGCCAGAGCGTCCATGACCACGTTGCGGAGCACACCTGCGACGCCTGCGGGCAGGTGGTCGAGCGGCTCCACCCGGTCGCCATGCTCGTCAACCCGAAAGCACTCACCACCCCGATCCGCGTCCGCGGACTCGACGGGCGCAAACGCCGGATCGTCGCGCCGCTCGGCGTCGCTGGCCTCGGGCTGTGCCGAGACTGCATGGAAGGAAGCGCGCCGTGACCGAGTTCAACGCCGACTGGGTCGGCGAGCGGTTCCCCGACGCCAAGCCAGACACTGCCGCCGCCAACGAGCTGCACCGCTCCCAACTGCGGCTCGCCGAGCGGCTGGCGGCACGATACGGCGAGCGCCTGCGGCACGCGCACGGACTCGGCTGGCTCGTCTGGGACCAGACCCGCTGGGCACGCGACGTCGACGGCGAGCCCATGCGCGCCGCCATCGCGGTGGTCAAGCAGGCCGCCCAGGAAGCCGGACGGGACAATGACGGCGACCTCGCCAAAGACGTGCGCGCCGCCGAACGAATGAACGCCCTGCGCGGCATCCTCGAGATCGCCGCCTGCCTGCGCCCCCTCGCCGTCGCCGCGGCGGCGCTGGATGCGGACCCGTACCTGTTCAACTGCATGAATGGCACGCTGGACCTGCGCACCGGCGCGCTCCGCGACCATGACCCGGCCGACCTGATCACCAAGCGAGCCGGCTGCGGCCTCGACCCGGCCGCCAGCGGACCGACCTACGACAAGTTCATCAGCGAGATCCTGCCCGACGAGGCCGTCCACGAGTTCGTGCAGCGGCTCATGGGCTACGCGATGCTCGGCAAAGTCGTCGAGCACGTCCTCCCGCTGTTCGTCGGCGTCGGCGCCAACGGGAAGACCACCCTCATCGAGACGCTGAAGGCTGCCTTCGGCGACTACGCAATCGCCGCCGAGCCGGAGCTCCTGGTCGAGCGGGACTACGCGCACCCCACCGGCCAGGCCGACCTCCAGGGCACGCGCCTCGCCGTGGCCACCGAGACCGACGAGGGCCGCCGTCTCGCCGCCGCGACCGTCAAGCGGCTAACCGGCGGGGAGAAGATCCGCGCCCGCCGGATGCGCATGGACTTCATCGAGTTCCCCCCGAGCCACACGCTCATCATGGTCACCAACCACAAGCCGAAGGTCTCCGGCGACGACCCCGCGATCTGGCGTCGGCTGCTCGTCACACCCTTCGACGTGGTCATCGCCGCCCCGGACGGCACGCTGCCCGACCGGCTCGCACTCGAGTTGCCCCGCGTGCTCGCCTGGGCGTGCGAAGGCTACCGCGCCTACGCGGAGCGCGGCCTTGAACCGCCAGAGGCGGTCCGCAAGCGCACCGACGACTACCGGGCGTCCTCCGACACGGTCGGCCGGTTCCTCGGCGAGGAGACGGTCGAGTCCACGTTCGCACGCGTCGGCGCCCGCGACCTCTACAACGCGTGGGCGTCCTGGTGCGATCGCACCGGCGAGGTGTCCGGCACGGAGGTCACCTTCGCCGAGACGATGGGCAATCGCGGCTTTCCGAAGCGCAAGAGCCACGGCGTGCAGACATACCTCGGGATCGGCCTGAAGGCGGACGTGGTGTGGCGGTGCGACGGCTGCGGCGAGATCAGCACGCTCGACATGACCGGCGGCGGGCACGGCTGCGGCGGGCACTGGCAGATCAGCCTGAAGGCGGACAAATGAGTGGAATGTCCATCGCGGGGGAGGGTCGGGGAGGGCCAGCCCCATTGCCGGTCACGCGCGCGCGCGCGAAGGCGCAATACCCCAGACCCTCCCCGACCCTCCCCCGCACGGTCGCGCAGCGCCGTATCCAGGCCCACGCGCTGCTCGCTGACGGCCTCTACCCGATCCCCGTCAACCCGTCCACCCGCAAGCCACTCGTGCCCTTCCAAGAGCTGAACCGGCTCGGCTACCGGCCCGGCCGGCAAGCCTGGCCCGCCGACCCCGAACTCGGCGCCAAGCTCCACGTCGGCGAGCGCCTGCCGTACGCCGCCCTGCTGTTCGAGTGGTGGGACCGCTGGCCCGCCGCCGGCGCCGCCATCCTCACCGGCCTCTCCGGGCTCCTGGTCGTCGACGTCGACCCGCGCCACGGCGGGCAGCACACCCTCGCCCGCCTGCTCGCCCGCCAGCCGCTGCCGGCCACCCGGACCGTGCGCACCCGCGGCGGCGGCCTGCACCTGTACTACCGGACCGCCACCCTGGTGAAGTCCAAGGCCGGCCTGCTCGGCCCGGGCGTGGACGTGAAGTCCGCCGGTGGCCTGGCGTTCAGCCCGCCGACCCCAGGCTACGAGTTGCTCGAGCGGCGACCCGTCGCCTCAGCTCCCGACTCGCTGGTGCGTCGCTGTGGCCGCCCGTACCGCGGCGGCGGCCGCCGCAGCGCCAAGCTCGCCTTCGACGACCCGAACGTGCAGGCCGCCGTCGACCATGCCGTCAGCAAGATCCTCGACGCGCAGCCCGGCTCCCACCACAACACGATCTACGGGCAGGCCCGCTACGCGTTCAAGCGCTGCCTCGACGACCGGGTCACTGAGGCCCTGTCCGAGGCCGCAGCAACGATCGCGCCCGAGTCGTGGCGGCGCCCGAACTGGGAGCGGGCGATCGCCGACGCCAGAGCCAAGGAGGGCGGACGGTGACCCGCCCCGACGTCCGCCGCTGCGGCGCCGCGCACTGTCACCGGATCGCCAAGCTCGTCAGAACCCGGGACGGCTGGCGCTGCGAGCGCTGCGCGAACCGGATGCCATCCGGCCGGCGCCGGCCGACGCAGAAGGCCGCCCGGTGACCCCCCGACTGACCGGCGCCGACGTCGCCCACCGGGAGGCGTTCCGCGCCTACGTGCTCGACCAGGCCGAGCCGTGGCACCGCCGCCACCTCACCCGCCTGTACCAGGTGTGGGAGGACGCGAACGCCAAGTGGTACGACAGCGCGCTTCACCCTCCGATCCTGCTGCTCGCCGAGCCGTCCGTGCCGAATCTCTATGGGCAGTGCTACGACGTCTCCAGCTACGGTGCCCGCTCCGAGATCCGCATCCGACCGTCCCTGCCAGCCGGGACCCACCCGCACATCCGCCACCCGGGCGAGGGTGCCAACCGGTTCGCCGACGACGTCCTCCTGCACGAGCAGATCCACCAGTGGCAGCAGGAGACGCTTGGCGTCGACGAGGACGCCTACCACGGCCACGGCCCGACGTTCCGGGACAAGGCGAACCAGATCGGCGCGGCGCTCGGCATCGGCCCGGTGCGCACCAGCAAGCGCCGCGGCCCTGACAAGGACCTGCCCTCGTGCGCCCAGTGGCCCCACTGCGTCCGCCCAGCCGACCACTACCTCGGCACCTACCACGTCCCCGCTAGCAGGGACCGGCTGAGTGATGAAGCCGTTGCCCAGTCGCTGGCCCACAAGCACGGCGCTCGGGTGCTGCACCGCGCGCTCGAACTAGCCGAGGCCGCAGCCTCCGACGACGACTGACCACCCGACCCCGGCGAAGACGATAAGCGCAGAGGCAAACCAGCCGAGTGTCGTAGGCAGGTGCTACGCCGCCTGGCGGATACCGCGAGCGTTGCAACCTTGGATGATCTACATGAGTGGGACAGATGCGTCTCACATCGGTGTGATTCCCGTACGATCGACATGGATGCAACTACTGCGAAGCGAGGTCGCATGCCCCTGAGGAAGAGAAGGGTGCCATGGCAGGGCCGAGAAGTTGAGGCGACCGTCATGCCCTTCCAGGCCGGCGGCGAGCCCTTCAACGAGTACCTGGTCGAAGACGGCACCGTCATCAAGGTGAAGCTCGTGGTGACAGAGATCCTGCGGTTGGATGACGAATACGATGCTGAGGGAAACCCGATCTACATCGTCATCTCGGCCAACGTCCCCTACGTGTCAGCCCCCGACGAACTGCGACAGAAGAGGGATGGCTCGCCATGATCAGGACTGACGACCTCCACGCGCACCAGGACGAACCTGCAAAGGTAGAGAGCGTAGCTCTGCATCAGGATAAGCCTCCAGAGGTCGACCCCGTGGTCGGCCGCCGCGAGCTGCCGACCCAGCTCATCGCCAGGTACGTCGAGAGGGCCATGACCCGGGCAGAGGTAAAGCAGTACCCCGACGGGACCTGGTTCGCGGAGATCCCCCGATTCCCTGGCGTGTGGGCAAACCAACCCACAGAAGAGGCGACGCTCGAAGAGCTGAAGGAAACGCTTCTCGAGTGGGTGCTGCTCAAGATCCGGGACCGCGACCGGGATCTCCCGGAGGTCGACTCCATCAATCTGAACGTGTTGTGACTCGCTCAGATGGCGCTGGCGAAGTCGACCTCTCGCAAGGAGATCATCCGTAAGTTTCGCGCCCTCGGCTGGGATGGGCCGGTCCCGGGTGGGAAGTACGAGTTCATGGTCAAGGGCAAGCGCAAGCAGAAGATCCCCAACCCTCACCGCAGCGAGGAGTACGGGGTAACGCTGCTCGCGAACATCCTGCGACAGGCTGGCATCGACCATGAGGACTGGAACAACGCCTGAGCGGTACCATCCCAGCATGCGCCGACCGCACGAGTGGACCACCCCCGACCCCGTCACCCGACGTGACCAAGTGCTCGCCATGCAGGTGTGCGACCCGCCCTCGGGCAGCCACGACCGCGACGGCACCGGCAAGCCACGCACCCGCCCCGAGGTCGTACCATCCCGGCATGACTCGAACGCGACTCGAACGGCTCGGCGATCAGCAGCTGCGTGACCTGCTCGCCGAGACCCGCAAGGCCCGAGCCACCATCGGCGTCATGTGGAAGCAGCGCGCCACCCAACTCGCCCAACTCGAGGCCGCACTCCGCGCCGAGCTCGACCGACGCACCACGACTCGGACGTAACAGACGGGGGGGCCAGGTCGCGCCTCTCGGACAGCCGCGCTGTCGCCCCCTGAACACCCCGCGTGTGTGCTGGGCTCGGGGTTCGCCACGGGAACCGGCCTAAAATGGCTGCAATGCGAGCCACCGAGCGGGCAGCCCGGGCCGAGCTGCGAGCAATCGGCGTGACCCCTGGCAGGTCGGCGCTGGGGACCGCGATCGTCGACTTGGCGCGCCGGTTGGACGAGCATCCGGGTGACCGTGCGGCGTCGATGCTGGTCCGTGAGCTGCGGCTGGCGATGGCTGCGCTGTGGGGTCGGAAGAAGGGCACCGACGATGAGCTTGACGCCTTCCTCGCGTCTGTCGCCACCCCCGCGTTTTCAGGTCCCGGCGACTGACCGCCGCTCCCACGGTGGCGCGCTGGTGGCGACCGCGAAGGCGCTGGGGTTCCGGCCGATGCCATGGCAGGAGCTAGTGGCCCTGGCCGCGCTGGAGCATGCTGGCGGTCGGCTCGCCTACCGCGACGTGGTCGTCTCCACCCCGAGGCAGTCCGGAAAATCCAGTTTGACCCTGGCGCTGATCTGCTACCGGATGCTGGCGGCGCCAGGACAGTGGCTCGTCTATGGGGCGCAAACCCGGCTGGCGGCACGGCGCAAGCTGTTCGACGTGTGGTGGCCGAAGCTGCACCGCTCCAAGTTCGGCCCGATGTTCACGCTGGACCGGGCGACCGGCGCGGAGGCGCTGCGCTGCTCCAACGGGTCGATCATGACGCTGTTGTCCACCGATGAGGGCGCCGCGCATGGGGAGACGCTGGACCTGGCGGTCCTGGATGAGTGTTGGGCGCTGGACGCCTCGGCGGAGCAGGCGTGCCGGCCGACGATGGCGACCCGCTCGGCAGGGCAGATCTGGTTCCTGTCCACCGCAGGGACGGAGCGTTCGGCGTTCTGGCGGTCGAAGGTCGACCAGGGCCGCGCGGTCGCCGCGCTGGGTGTGACCGAGGGCTTGTACTACGCCGAGTGGTCGGCCGCCGACGACGTCGACGTGACCGACCGGTCGACCTGGCCGGGGTTCATGCCGGCGCTTGGCCGAACGATCCAGGAGGAGACGCTCGCCGCGGACCTGGCGTCGATGCCGCTTGCCGAGTGGCGCCGCGCGTATGCGAACCAGTGGCCGGACGAGACTGCCGAGGGCTGGTCGGTGATCGGCCGGGACATCTGGGAGGCCAGCCGCCTATGAAGCCGGGCACCTCCCATGAGGCCATCCGCCGCGCGATGCTCCCCTACGCGCCCGGGTCGCCGTGCGCCCGTTGTGGCCGGCCGCTTCTGCCCGGCCAGCCGATCCACCTGGACCACACCGACGACCGGGCCGGCTACCTGGGGTTCAGTCACCAGCGGTGTAACGAGCGAGCGGGCGGGCGTCTCGGCCAGGCACGGCGGCGCGCCGCACGCGAGAGGATGATCCCCATGGTGGACGAGGTCGCGCTCGGGATCGAGGTCAGCGAGGACCGCCAGCACTGCTCGGTCGTGGCCGCCGGCCGCCTCGAGGTCGACCTGGTCCTGCTCGACCTGGTCGCCTATCTGGACGGCACCGACCCGGTTGGTGCGGTCCTGCGGCTGCGCACCGAGCGGAAGGTGCTGTCGACGGTGGTCGATCCCCACTCGCACGCGGCGACCGCGATCCGGCCGCTCGAGGCCGCTGGGATCGCCGTGACCAAGCCGACGTCGCCGGATGTGGTCGTCGCGCATGGCGGGTTCCTGGACGCGCTGGCGGCCGGCCGGGTCCGCCATGCCGGCCAGCCGGAGCTGACCGCCGCGGCCAGGCACTTGCAGCAGCGCCGGCTTGGCGGTGCGACCGCGCCTGAGCGGCGGGGCGCCCCGGTGGATGTGGCGCCGGCGGTGGCTGCGGAGCTGGCCTGCTGGGCGCTGGAGACCATCCCGCGTCCGGTCGCGCCCGACATCTTCTAAGAACGCCCACCCCCGTGGGGCGTGTCTTCCACGCGGTCTACCTGCGACGTTGAACGCCCGGCGCCGTGGCAGATGGGTTAGAATCAGCCTGTGCGGCGGTCAGGTCGGCGGGCCGGTATGGCGCCACCTTCCCGGCCTGCTGACCCCGCTCAGAAGGTGGCGAAGGAGTATCCCTATGGCCTCACTGCTCGGCCCGCCAGCCGAGGGCAAGCCCCTGTCCGAGCGGACGCTGGAACCGATCGACCCGTTCGGTTCCAAGCTGGGGGAGCTGATGCGCCGCCCGGTCCGCAACACCGAGACGCTGCCGGCGCCGGGCCGCACGGAGCCCCACTACATCGAGCCGATTCCCCCGGTGCCCGGCGGCCAGCAGGTGGTCGACGTGCGCACGCTTGGCCCGCACGCGCCGAGGGCGCCCCGGTGAGCGCGGCAGAGGGGGCGCTGGATCTGCGGAGCCTGCGCACCGACCGGGGCTGGCTGGACTTCATGACCGATCTGCCTGGTGTGCCACGGCCTGGGGAGCGGGTGCTCAGCTATGAGGAGTGGACGCGGGCGTGCCGCATCGCTGGCGAGATCGGGCATGTGGGCGCCACTGATGCGGCGCTGATGGTGCTGGACGAGGTTCGCCGCGCGCAGACCCCCCGCAGCTGCAACAGCCTGTCGCTGGATCTGGAGCGGAAGGAGGCAGGGTGAGCACGGAGATCCTGAAGGGCAGCGGCCGGCCGGGTGACCCGTCACTGCGGATCACCGACGTGCCGGATGCGCGTCGGCTCGCGTTCGAGGAGCAGCGCCGCGCCGAGCAGGAGGCGGAAACCAAGGCGATGGTCGACCAGATCACCCATGACCGGTTCATCCGGGAGCACACCCCGCCTCGCCCGCTGGTCCCAACCGACCCGGTCGAGCAGCTGCGCGCGCAGTGGAAGAGCGACCAGTGGCTGGCGGAGATCGAGGAGTCCCGCCGGCTACCGGAGCGTCTCGCCGAGCTCGAAGCGTGGGCGCGGAAAGCGCAGTTGGAGGCGATGCTGTCCCCGCCGCCACCGCCACCACCGACCCGGTTCGGGAAGGCTCTCTCGTCCGCCGCCTTGGCGCATGAGGCCGCGCTGGAGGCCGAGTTCGCGGCCCGTAACCGTGCCGCCGTCAAGGCGGTCTGCACCGACTGCCGCGTCGTTGGCGGCGACTGCGGGGCCCACTGATGACCGCGCTGGTCATGGCCGCCGGCCGGCTGCGGCTCCCCCGGGTGCCGGCGCTGCCCCGCGTGCACGCCGCCACCGTCCGGCGGCTGCTCGTCACCGGCCTGCTCGCCGCGGGCTTGGCGCTGGTCGCCCGGCCCGGCTGGGGCCTTGTGCTCGCCGGTGTGCTGCTGGGATGGCTGCGGCTGCTGTAGGTCCCCGGGTGCCGTTTCGGATCCCTCCCCGGGGGACGGTGCCGGGACAAGGAAGCACCCCGGGCGCCTCGAGGTCCGGGGGTGCTTCCGCCTGTAGGGTTACCGTCTGGTGCGACGGTTCGACTGTCGCCGGCGCCGCCGGCGCCGCCTACGCCTTGGGTCGGTGGCGGCCGGGCCCCGGGCGTGAGGAGCGGGCCAGCTGCCGGGTCCAGGCGTCCAGCGTGCTCAGCGCCCGGGTGACCTTGGCGGGGACTGGCTCGTTGATGCCGGTGATCTCGGCCAGCGCCTGGACGGTGACAAGGTCACGGCGGATCCGGCCGAGCGCGCGCAGCAGCAGCGCGCGGGTGTCGACCGTCGACCGGGTGTCGACCGGCTCGGGTTGCGGCGTGGAGCTCATGTGGCATCATCCCCGCCCGCCTGGAGTCGGATGATCTCGCGCAGTTCGTCGACCGCCTCGGGCGACAGGAAGCCCTCGGCCCAGCCGAGCACCTGCTGATCGGTCGCGCCGACCGGGACGAGTAGCGCCTGGTCCTGCCATCCGTCGGCCGCTGGGCTGTCCAGGATGACCTTGCGGAGCAGCGACCGGACCTGCACGGTCATTGGCCGGCCACCAGATCGTCCAGGGAGCGGAGCACCGCGTCGACGTAGTCCGGGCCGTGGTACTCCAGTGCCCGCAAGGTCCCGACCACCTCGGGGCTGAGGTCAAGGTCGAGCGCGCGGAGCACCTTCAGCAGCGCCTCGCGGACGGCGTTGCATGATGTAACCCCGTTGCCGGCCTTGCGCTCCCGCTTCCACTCGGGCACGTCCGCACCGTCGGGGATCGGGATTGGCGGCATCGAGCTGCCGGCCGGGTCGTGGGTGGGTGCCCGGTCATCCGGGCTAGGATTCCTACTGTCCATGGGAGGTGCGCCTCCTGTGGGCCGGCCCCGGGGCGTTCACGCGCCGCCGGGGCACTTCACTTGCCGGGACCGTATGTCGACGACATACAGGTGTCAACCGTCCGCAGACGTACGCTGAAGACGTACATAGTCCGTCCGTAGGCTCCGGCCATGGCCAGACGCCCCGAGGAGCCGTGGTGGCCGGTCGGCGTCGACGAGATCGCCGTCCGGCTCGGCGTCACGCGGAACACCGTGACCATGTGGCGGCGGCGCTCCCGGACGTGGAAGCACGTCCCGCGCTTCCCTGAGCCGGCCGGACGCATCTCAGGCCGGGACTGGTGGTGGTGGGCCGAGGTCGAGGCGTGGGCGGTGCAGGCCGGGCGCCTGCCCGATGAGCCGGCCGGCCCCGTGTACCGGCGCAAGCGGTAGCCCTCTGCTAACGCCTTGCTAACAGCGTCGGCGAATCCCGGCGGACTTGCGCGGACGACTGAGCGGGGAACGTGCAGGCCAGCGAGGGTTCGGCGGACTCTGGCGGACCCCCCCGAACGGCTCTTGCGAGCTTCCCAAGCTCGCAGTGAGGGTTCGATTCCCTTCGCCCGCTCCACCAGCCCAGGCAGATGTACTCTCACCCTCCATCGCGTTCCGTCCGATAGCACTCAGGGCCATCGTCCTGATCGGCTAGAGGAGGCGTGAT
>WNFV01005366.1_pt1 | contig 15544 bp, 23 predicted proteins | sample 5400101 | NCBI WGS metagenome assembly WNFV01 (sample SAMN13153361, study PRJNA577476) | soil metagenome | isolation source: 115 cm soil or saprolite under grassland replicate 1 | place: USA:California | collected 2016-06-15 | reverse complement strand
CAGGCTCTTGCCGATCCTGTTCGATCGCGTTGTGCCCGTTGGTAACCGATAGTGGCCGATGGTTCTGGTACAGTTCTGACACAGTCCCAGGCGCTACTGGATGATCTCATCGGCTCGAACCAGGATTGACTGCGGGATCATGAGCCGAAGCGCATTCGCCGATTTGAGATTGATAACGAGTGCGAACTTTGTTGGCTGCTCCACGGGCAGGTCCGCAGGCTTCGCGCCTTTGAGGATCTTGTCCACGAAGATGGCTGCTCGCCGAAACCTGTCGGTACCGTTTGCTCCGTAGAACATAAGGCCACCGGCCTCCGCGAAGTCCATCAGCCCATACACCGACGGCAGGCGGTGCCTTGCCGCGAGGTCTGCAATGCGGGTTCGCTGATCGACGAACATCGCGTCCACTAGGACGACGACTGCGCCGGCCCTCTCCTTGGTCATTGCCGCGAAGGCACGGTCAATATCATTGGGCGCGCGCGCTTCCAGGGGTTGAAGCTGCACCTTCAAGGCTCGGGCTGCATCCTGCGCGTGTCGCAATTGTGGTGCGGTGCCTGCGTTGGCAGGGTTCCCGAGCACGGCCACTCGGGTGACCTTGGGAACCATCTCCCTGAGGATCTCCAACTGCTTCCCAACCAGCTCGGGCGCCATTAAGGACAGCCCGGTAAGGTTTCCTCCGGGCCGCGCGAGGCTCGCGACAAAGCCGGTCGCCACCGGATCAATGACGCCTCCCATGACGATAGGGATCGTCTGGGTCGCTTGTTTTGCGGCTTGAATCGCCGGCGGGGCATACGTGACGATGACGTCCACCTTCAGACGCACCAGCTCGGCCGCCAAGTCGGGGAGCCGATCATACTTCCCCTCCGCCCATCGGGACTCAATGCCGATGTTCTGACCTTCCACATAGCCCAGCTCGCGCAGGCCTTGCCGCAGGGCTCCAAGGAGAATCGGGTTTCGGGAGTCAGACGGGGAGCTCGGCGACAGAAACCCGATCAGATACACCCTTCCCGCCTGCTGCGCCTCGGTGGCGAGCGGAGCGGCGAGGAGGCCGACAGCAAGAATGACCGCGAGCCCGATCAGCCGCATGGGCACCTCGATGGAGGATGGCTGGCGGGAGTCTAGCCGAACGGCAGGACAGCGGTTTGACACTCCTGCCTGACCTGACCATCAGGTTCCAGGGATTCCTGGCACTCGCCGCATAGCCTACCCCCCGAATCGTCAGCCTGAGCGCCCCGGTGCTCGTCCAGGCCGGGGCGCGCTACCCGCGCGGCGCTACCTCTCTATGCTCGAACCGAGGAATTGGAGCACTTCCCTGGCGACGAAGGCGCTTGGGTTGTCAGGGGGCTTCTCGCCCTTGAAGACCTTGATCATTGCCGTGCCCGTGTGCTTTGTGATGATGAAGGTCTGGCCCGGCGTATAAGTGCCGGTGGTCGTAGCCGAACCGTAAGCTGTGTTGCCAAAGGCCATCGCCGAGCCGGTCGTGGTTGACCTGTAGGTTCCCGGAGTGCTTATGAGGCCGTGTCCGGCATCGGTGCTCCCACCAACGATGATGAAGTAGTCGTAACCGGTCTCGGCTGTGAGTTCAGCGCAGCGGTACATGAGGTAGGTCTCAACACGGTCGCGCGGCGTGTAGCCATTGCCTCGAAAGGACACCCTGAATGTGTTCGCATCGACCTGGATATGCGAGTAGCCGCCTTTGAAGGCGACCGGTTGATAGGTCGTGGCACAGCCGTTCAGCAATAGTGCCATCCCGACGAAGACGGGCTTCCATCTCTTCATGCCTGGCCCCGGCGTCACCTGGGCAGATCCTACACTACTCTTAGGGCCGGGGTGTGCGCGCGGCTCGACGGTCTGAACCGGGATGCTGCGCAAGTACACGGCGCGCGCGTAGGCCAAAGGCGATGACCTGCCTGGAATTGGGCCCATCCACTGTGGTGTACTGGACCAGGGGAGGAAACCATGTTCAGAAGCCGACCGTTTCAACGAGTCGCGGGTGGGAAGTGGTTCCCTGCTGGCAGGCTCTTTTGGGTCTCAGGATCAGATGGGGGGATGATCCACTCTTGCAAATGCGAATGGGACCAGGCGTTCGCAACCGACGAAGCTGCACGGCAATACGCGCAGCGGTGGTGGGATCGCCGTCTGGCGAGCATTCAGTAGACTCCCCCGGGCCTAGGTCCTGCGCCCCTCGGAGGCTACGGAACGACGACTGATTGCGAGGAAGCACGCAGGACAGAATTGGCGGCATTCGCGCGACAGGGGTGGACTCAAAAGAGTATTTCAACGGTAACCAAATCAGATGACGAATTCTACCACTTCCTCTGCCTCCCCGACACCGTGGACCCGCGCGGGCCGAAGGAGAAGTGAATCTCATTGCTCCAGCGGGATGCAGGAGGGTGGTTCCATGGGCGAGGGCGGTCATACCTCCAAGACGTGCCCTGCGTGTGGTCTTATCGCTCCATCCTCGGCGCGAAAGTGTGACTGCGGATTCGACTTCGCCGGAGGCTCTGGGTTGTCGTCAACTCCATCATTCAAGGGCATGCGCAAGGGCTGGGCTGGCTGGCTATCGTGTCTTTAGGTCTGATCGGTTACTTCCAAACTTCGAGACGCGTCAGAGCGACCTTCGTTCGCTAAAGTGATGTTTGAACGCCTGAAGCTCCGTCGCCAGGGGCGACAACTCCGCCGACAGTACGATCAAGCCATGAGGAAGGCTAGGGCTTCGAAAAAACCTCGCGCGGAAGACGAAGTTCATCAGGAGTTCTCATCGGAGTTCCAAGCCCTTGACGAGAAGTTCGACAGTCTCACAGACACGCGACTATTCAGAAAGGCGGATCGTCTTCTCGTCGCAAGGCCCGACTCGAACGTGACAAGCGGCAACTACGAGCAGTCTTGGGCTACAGGCCGATGGATTCTTACGTCGAAAGCACGCTCTGAGTTAGCAACCGCGATTCGCAGAGCACAAAAGGAGCAGCAGGAGTTGTGGCTCGCGTGGGTGCCCCTCGTCACGGCGCTGACCGGCCTGGCCGGAACCATCGTCGCTATCATTGCTCTCCTGAAGAAATAGGGTCTCCGGCCGAGCCTCGTCCATTCCGCTCGCCCTTCGACGCCCCCGTCTAGCTCGCCGCATCGGCGGTGTTCCTGAACGAAGGCTTGAAGATCACGGATCAGCGTGTCCTCCCGCTCCACGAGGACGACGGTACGGCGCACCGACTGAGCCCGCAAGAGTGCACTATCCGATACGCCCCTTTCCCGGCTGAGATCACGAACGGACGTGATCGCCCTGGACGTGCCGATCGCGGTGGTGACGGCGATCCCGCTCGTGAAGTGGGACGCGATGAACAAGGCGGCCGCTGTTCGAGGCGGTCGGCGCCCGGTGCCCCGGTACGTGCCCCATACCCGTAGAGTGGAGCACGCTTGTGAACATCTTCCCGCGCACAGCGCCGCCGATACATGGTAGAATAGAGATTGACAAGGAAGCAACGACCGGAGATACTATAAAGTTGCTCTGGCCCGCCCGGGCGCCCTGGGGCGCTGCACTTCCCATGTTAGAATGGAGGTGCAAGGGGCATTGACAGAAGGAAAGCAGTAGCAGCACCGGCAGTGTAGGTCCGCACAGTAGCCGCCAGCCGAAGTCAGGCGCAAGGCTCACAGGACCCGCGAGGTAGTTCAACCGTTCGACGCGGGGAGTGAGCGATGCGCGCATCAGTTCGATCAGCCGTCCAAGATAGCGCCGCAGTCTGCCCGCCCGCCACGAGGAGCAACATGACGACCGAAGTTCTGATCACGGCGTCGATGGCCGCACGCATCATCGGGATTTCAACGCAAGCCGTCGCGCACCTGAGAGATCGCGGAACACTTTCTCCCGTGAAGTCCGGGCCGTTCCGTTACCGGATGGCAGACGTAGAGGCCCATCGCGCCCGGCGCGAGAGCAGACGCGCGAAGGGTCCTCGACATGGAGTGGAGATCGTTTACGAGGAGGACAAGTGATCATGGCAACGATGACGAAACGAGCGAAGGCAGAAAAGGACTTGGCGAAGGCGACCGAGAACGTCGAGCGGCTGCTCCGGCTCCCCGAAGTGACCGACGAAGAGTTAGACCGGGCGCACGCCGGCCAACTCGCGGCACAGGATGCACTCGACGCGCTTGATAAGGCTGACGGTGTTCGCGGGGCTCTGCGGGCGAAAGCGGCCAATCTCCGAGCCGAGCGTCAGCGAGCCGCGAAGCTGGAAGCCGCCGACGATGCGGTGCAGACCTGGATGGCGAGCCCCGAGAATCTGAAATACATCGTCACGGGTTTTGGGATTACCACGGAAATTTTCATCGGGCGAGCAGCCGATGGGATGCAAGCCGCGTTCTGCCGTGAAGGGCTTAGGCGCGTTACCGAAGTCATGAGCCGTTACCGGGTGGACTTCATCGGGCATTTGCGCGCGAAAGCGATGGGCGATCCGCTCGACGCCGAAGACGCTGACCGCCTGGACACGAAGCGGCTGTATGCGCAACTCGCCGACGAGCTACGCGAGGTTACCCGCGTCGGGCTCCTGAACATGACGATGCCATGATCCGAAAACTCACACCGATCGAGCGGCTTCAAAAGAGTGCCATGAGCGTGGAGCGGCTGCGAGCCGAGATGACTCGCCCGACGTGGGAGAACACGCTTACCGACGCCAAGGCTGGTGACGACATTGCCCTACTCAAGGTCGAAGCCGCGACGGAGTTGTACAACCAAGGGCACCCGGTGTGGAGTCCCACGGCAAAGAAAATCGTTTACGCGACCAACATTGAGAAGCGCGCCGACGCGCAGGAGAAAACCATGAGCAGCATCTTTCGAGGCAGTGCATTCGACATCAAGAAGTCTGAAATACAGGAGTTCGAGTTCCGCGACGGCAAACAGGTGAAGGTCACGCCCGAGATGGACCTGGGCCGACCGAAGCCGACCGACGCGACGAAGCGTCCGTTCCCACCGGCTGATACCTTCCTGGAGCCGAATCCTGACGAAGCACTCACTCCCGTAATCCCGGGCGGTGGCGGTGACGTGACGGGCGCGGGCACGATGCTGCGCGATCTGAATTTGCTGACACCGACTGAGGACGAGCAGACGGACGGCGGCGCGATGTTCAAGCCGACGACGCCGGGCGTGCTCCGGATGGGCGACGCGTACGTGGGCAACTTCCGCGAGCCTAGCAACGCCAACCTCGAAGCAGTGTTCAAGCGGCGGGGCGCACTCTTCACCGATTTGCTACTCGGTCCCGAGGAGAAGTAAATCATGGAAGCTTTCCCGCTCTTCGACCCGAAGCGCAAACGCAAGAACGGCGAGCTATCGACAGAACTGAAAGACCTGGACGTGGATCGAGTGGACGGTGTCGATCGTCCTGCCACGGGCCGGGCATTCGCACTCTACAAGAGCGCGATGACGTCCGATATGGTCGCAATCGTGGCGACGCTCAAGAAGCTGATGCCGTCGCCCGAGGCTGTAGTCGCCGACCTGATCGCGAAGGCTTGTGACTCCTGCATCGTGAAGTGCACAGACGCGGCTGGCAAGGTCGTCGGCTACGTCGTCAAGGGCTCGGACGTGTCGAGCCCGCTGATGCCATTCGATCAAGCGGTGGCACTCGTCGCCCGCGCCATCAAGGGCGAGCTAGCCGAGGGCAGACGCCGCGCAGGCAAGCCGATGGACGGTGAGCCGAGCATCGTGCCAACGGGTGTTGCCGCTGCACTTGACGATCCAAACAACAACGCATCCGGCCAGTCGTTGCTCGACGAGAAAAAGCGTCCAGACTTGTGGGAACAGCATCTCGCGAAAGGTAACGGTCTCATGCTCGACGGCACAAGATGGCCGCGTAAGCGAGCCTAACTCAAAAACCAAACGGAGAAACGAAAATGGCAGACAAGAACATCGAAGAAATCGAGGCCCGCATCGCGAGGCTTGAGGCTGCGGTACAGGCACTCGACGTGCGTTGCCAGTGCGGCTATTGCGAACGCGCACGTACCGTCAAACCCACACAGGAGAACTGAACATGGCAGACAAGAATACTTGGCGCGGACTCGACGACGCGTCGAAGGTCGCAGTGATTTTGGAATTGGTGCTCGATGCCCTCGATCCGCTGATCGCGGGCGACGTAGCGGCAGTAGTGACCGCCGAGGTTGACCTGCTCACCGAAGCGAAGGCGAAGACGCTGCTCGGCCGGTTCAGCGGGCGACTCAACAGGGCGCAGTACGGATCGTGATGAACAGATACGCGATGTTCTCGGCTGGACCCCGAGAGTGTCGAGCCGTGCGCGATGGTGAGTCGCTGGCACGGCGGGCAGTGCGAAGAGCCCCAGGCGAGACATCGCCGGATGACCTGCCCCGGTGCCCGGCCGGGATATTCGCGCACCGGGCAACAAAATGACTGACGACATGGCCGCGATCCTCGAACGTGCGACCCGTTTGCTAGCAGAGGCGACCGCGCTCGCGCGCGACATCAAGCAAATCTGCGAGCGCACCGGACCGCAGGTGATTGACCTACCCGGCGACGAGCCGCACACAGGGATGTACCTCTAGATGTTTATTTGTTCATCTTGTAAATTGCCGAGCCGTTCGCGTGAGAAGCCGGTGAGCGTGCCGACCTACCGCACGGACGGGAGCATCGCCCGTGAAGAGCGACAACATTCGCTATGTGTCGCCCGTCGTGAACATGTCGAAGTCCAGCAACGGGCCAAAACGGTCTCACCGACTGACGTAGTTACGAAGGCACGTGCCCGCGTTCGACTCGGCATGACCGCCGACGCATGGCGGAGGCTCGCATGAGGCGGGGCTACGAGCGGATGCAGGCACTACGTTATCAATTGCGCAAGCGCATTGCGTGGCTGAACGACCGGGCGGCGTTTAAGGGACGTGAGACCTTCGACGCGAAGCACGATCGGCTGACGTTCGAGTACCTGCACGAAATGCTCGATCCGAAGAACGGGAGCATGACCCTGGACGATTACTTCGAGGCGCATGTGATGCCGCACGAGTTGCCGGATGACGACGGAGGAGGGAATGACCGTGTGTGATCCGCAGTGTACGAGGCCGGGACTACTTCACCCGTCTGAGCGTGCCACGGAGCACGCGGTCATTCTCGCCAACGGACAAAGGGACAGGGGATGATCACCAAACGCTCGACACGCGGCTTGATTTTACCAGGCGGCTCGACAGGCGGTGCCGCGAAGCGTAACCGCACACCGAAGCCGACGCTCATGGACAAGGTGTTCCCAAAGCCGCTGGCCCGAGTGGACATGGATGAGTTCATGCCCGACGACGTGAAGGCGGCGCGTGCGTCACTGCTCGCGGAGCCGAAGCGACCGAAGCAGCCGACCGTGACCGTCGTCGCAGAAGAGAAGCCGCGCGTCGAGTCGGTGCCCGCCGTCGAGCCCGAGCCTGACGACGAGCCGATGCAGGAGGCCGAGTCCGACGAGACGCTGCTCGCGGTGCTCGAAGCGGCCCGGCGCAACCGTAAGGGCTTCACGGGCGACGACCCGGAGCTACAGCCGGTGCCGTTCGGCAAGGCGTTCGACACGGTGTTCGGCGAGTGGTTCGGCCGCAAGGAAGCTGACGGCTCAGTCATCCCGCGCTACGACCGGCAACGGTACACGCTCGGCGAAGACACGTGGTGGACCTGGAAGGTGTTCGGGAAGTCCATTTTCGGCGAGAAGCTGACGCGGAAGGAAATGGAGTTCTTCACGGCCTACACCGGCCGCGACTACTCGCCGACCATGCCCGTGCGCGAAGTGTGGGCCGCAATCAGCCGACGCGCCGGGAAGAACTGGACGGCAGCGGCAATCATCGTGTTCGTCGCGTGCATGCGCAAGCACGGGCTGCGACGCGGTGAGTTGGGCAAGGTGATGTTGCTCGCGGCAAACCGTGAGCAGGCGGCAGAGTCCTTCCGCTACATCGCTGACTTGATCCTCAGCATTTCCGCGTTCAAGGACATGATCATCGGCGGCTCGGCCGACCGCACCATGAGCACGATCCGGCTGTGCAACCGCGTCGAGATACAGGTGATGGTCGCGGACAAGACGAGCGTTCGTGGTCGCGGGGCCATCTTCATCCTTTGCGATGAAATTTCGCATTGGCAGACGAAAGAGGGAGCCGTCAACCTCGACAAGGAAATCCTGTCCGCGTTGCGCCCGTCGAAGTGGGGCGTGAAGGGCGCGATGATCCTCTGCATCTCGTCACCGTTCGCTCGCAAGGGTGCCTTGTACGAAGCCTCGAAGGAATGGGGCAAGCCGATGGTCACGCGCACGCGCAACGGCGCGACGACCACGGTCGAGAATCCTACGCTCTACTGGCAAGCGCCGACGCTGGCCTTCCGACCGTCAACGGACCCGGACTTCCTGGCGGACCTGGAAGCGGATGAAGCCTCGGACCCGGCCGCATTCAAGGCCGAAGGACTCGGACAGTTCAGAGCCGACCTGGAAACGTACATCTCGATCGAGGCGATGGAGGCCCTGATGATCGCGGGCCGCGACACGATCGGGTACGAGTTCGGCTACCCCTACTTTATCTTCATCGACACGGCGGGCGGATCGGGGCAGGACAGCGCGACGCTCTGTGTGGCCCGTGGCTTCCCGGTGACGGATCAGAAGAGCGGGTCACAGTACCGCGTAGCGCAAGTGTGCCTGACGCGTGAGTGGCGCCCGAAGTTCTCCGCGTCCATCGTTGCAGGAGAGATCGCGGACATCGCCTACAGCTACAAGATACGCAAAATCTACGGCGACAACTTCAGCGGGGCGACGTGGCAGGACATTATCAAGAAGGCGGCACCGGGGATCACCTACGAAATCTCGAAGGACACGAAGTCGGTGCTCTACCGCAACGCGCTCCCGCTGATCACGAGCAAGCGGATCGAGCTACCCGACCGCGCGAAGAACCCGATCACACAACGGATCATCGACCAATTCGTCAGCCTCGAACGTACGGGCGACGACAAGATCGACGCGGCACAGAAGGCGCCGGAGGACGTGGCGAACGCAGTGGCCGGTGCGTGCCTGCTCGCGGCGACGAAGGCGATCGGCGGCGCGTCCGTGTCGAGTGTGACGTTCAGCAATGGGCGAATCGTGAACATCATCAACCCGGGGAGGGCAGCATGAAGATCAAAGGATTGCCAAGCACGAAGAGCGAGCGGCCGTCAGACCTGGAACGCGCCCGAGGCGTCGGGACGAACGAACCGGGCAACCCGAGCGCACTGCCCGTGCGCGTGCTCAGCCCGCACGGTACACCACCACGCGGGCTCAGCGCGAAAGAGAAAGCCATCTTCTATCACGAAGGGTGGGGGTCGATCGAGACGCGTACAGGGGTTTTGTGGGAACGAGAATTTAATCGTCGGCTCCTGGCCGAGAGCACCGTCGAGAGCGACCGACCCGAGCATATGATCGACGTGACGAACGACGTGAACACCGATCGCACACGGCATATATGGGGTCTTCACGGTATGAAGTTCAACCCGAACGCGCAATGAAGAGGATCACGAGCAGGTAAAACCGAAACCGAGTTCGCGTCGGCACTGTGTCTGCCCGGTCCGTTCGATCCAGCGGATAACGGGGCCTTGAACCTTCACGGTGTCGGCGCGAGCAACCCCAATTCAAGGAGGGGAACCACATGGACACGAACGAGACGCAGCAGCAACCACCGATCGACGACCCATTCATGCCGAAGGCACCCGCGCTCAACGGGGTGAACGGCGGACAGCCCGAGCCGTACAAGTCGGGAACGCTGAGTCCGCCCGGTGACCGACAGTGGACAGACGGCATCGCACGGCTGGTCATCGCGTCAGCGATCGAAGGCGACCTGATCGAGAAGCTACCCGGTGCCTTCACGGCGGCCCTGTTCGGGGAGTCGAGTGCCCGCCAGCGGATTGCCGGCATCATCGAGCAATACACCAAACAGTTCACCGGCCGACCCACCGTCGAGATCATCGGCGAGCTACTGCGCCGCGACCTGGCAACACGGTCAGAGGCCGAGCAGCAAGCCGTCGAGGACGAGTGGGGCACCATTCAAGCGACGAGCCTACCCGATGACGACGGGTTCGTCATGGGCGAGGTTCGACAGTGGATCGAGTTCAGGCGGATGCGCGATGGCCTGCTCGCGGCTCGTGAGGCAATGGACCGACCGGGCGGACTCGACGAGGCCCGGGAGATTCTGGCGAAGGGCACGACACCGACCACGGGCAAGAGCGGCCGACCGTTCGCACCGATCAGTGCCGTCGACATGACGGCCGGTGCCGACGAGCCGACACCGTGGCTGTGGAAGCCGTACCTGGCGAAGGGCATGTTCGGCATTCTCACCGGCTACGCCAAGGTCGGGAAGGACACGTTCACCTGGCCGCTCGCCATCGCTATCAGCCGAGGGTCGAGGTTCCTGGGCATGGAGACGGAGCAGACGCGCGTGCTGTTCCTGGCAATCGAGGAGAGTCCGCGCACGGTGCGACGGCGGCTCCGAGCCGAAGGCATGCTGCCCGACGACACGGGCCTGTACATCTGGCCGTACCCCATGAAGGCGTCGAGCCTACCGGAGATCAAGCGGTACATGGTGGCGAACGGGATCGGGCTACTCGTCATCTCGACGATGGCCCGGTGGTGGTCGGTCGAGAACGAGAACGACGCGGCGGAAGTCCAGCGTGAGGCCGCACCGTTGCTTGACCTGGCGCAAGAGACGAACGCAGCCGTGCTCGTGGTGCACCACGACGGCAAATCAGACGAGGCCCGATCGAGTCGAGGCAGTTCAGCACTCCCGGCGCTCGTGGACCTGCACCTGTCCTTGAAGCGGGCCAGCAAGGACCCGGCCGACCCTACGCGGCGGTTGACCGTGGAAGGCCAGCGGGAAGAGGACGCGGTGCCCGAGCCTGTGCTGACGGTCGAGTGGGACCGGCAAAGCCGTGAGTGGTCCGTGGTCGGTGGCAGACGCCGGGAACGGCCAGGCGCGGAGTCCGACGTGGACAAGGTCAAGCGCGCGATCCGAGACGGCGCAGCGCAAGCCTCGGCGATCCGGTTGGCGTCGGGCCTGTCACGGGAACGGTTCGAGGAAGCGGTGAAGGACCCGAGCATCGTGCAGACGGGCAAGGCGAGAGCAACGCGGTACGCAATCAAGGGGGAAGGGCAATGAAGAATCGTGCGATCGTGCGGAATCGTGCTGTTCAGCGTGGCAGCACGATTATTTCAGCGCCAGCATTGCAGTTTCAGAGAATCGTGCGGGAATCACGCCGATTCGCCTTCCAAGGGGGAGAGCACAACGAAAGTGCTCCCCTGGAATCGTGCTATCGCGCGGTTTGTATAAGAGACGCACGATTTCCGACACGATTCTCCGGGAGGGCCACGCGATGAAGGCGAAGGCTCCCGTAGAGGCGTCCACGGTGCCGATCATGGAGGATAAGAGGGAGGGCAATCGGCCCGAGGCCCCCGCCAGCCCGCCACCTGGGGTAACCCCCATCCGCGAGTGGTGGGAGCAGGAAGCGACGCGAATCCGCGCCGAGCTAGACGCGTTCGGCCCGAAGCCGAAGGCCGAGGATCGCTGGTACGCGCTCCGGCTGCGCGGGCAACTGATGAAGCTGTACAGGCTGCTCGAAGGCAAGGGCGCACCGACAGCACCGGCCGCGCCGAAGCGCGCGACAGTCGGCGACCTGATCAGGCGAGCACAGGCGGTGCCCGATGAAGAGTGAGCGCGAGCGTCCGAAGACCTTGACGCCAACCGAGCAGGCTGCGCTCGTGCGCCTTGGTGCCCTGCTCGACGCGGGCATGGACCCGGTGTCGGCACTCCTGGCCCTGGCCGCCTACGGTGCTCCGCCGAGGGGCGAGACGCCGAAAGAGGGCATCGAGGCCACCATTACAAGGAGTTCGACGTGAGGCGCGACCTGGGCCACGTCCACGACAGCCTAGACGCCACTGTGGCGTGCGTTCGCGTTACGAAAGTCGCTCAGGCTACCTCTACCCTCCCCGAGGCCGAATCGCCTGCGCCTGCCCCTGTTCCTTCAACGGAGCGCGGGAAAACGGGCCGACCACGGAAGCACCCTGACTCGGCTGCTCGACAGCGGGCCTACAGGGAGCGCCAGAGGCCAGCCGCATGACAGCCTACAAGGTGCACCCGGCCGCCGCGTTGTTCCCGCTCATGGGCGAGACCGAGCTACAGGCACTCGCCGACGACATTCGGGAGCACGGCTTGCGCCAGCCGATCATCCTGCTCGGCGTCCTGATCCTCGACGGGCGCAACCGCTGGAAGGCGTGTCACCTTGCGGGTGTCGAGCCGCGTACGGTCCAGTTCAAGGGCCAGGACCCGGTCGCCTTCGTCCTCAGTCAGAACCTTCACCGCCGTCACCTGACCGCGAGTCAGCGGGCATGTGTCGCCCTGAACCTCGAATGTATGTACGCGGCAACCGGGAAGGCGCGCCAGCATGACCATCGTCCTAATCGTGGGACGACGGGGCGGTCATCCCACCTTGCCGCGAAGGCGCTCGGTGTGTCTCACGGCATGGTCGAGAAAGCGAAGAAGATCGCAGCGCAAGCGCCTGACGTGCTCGCCGAGGTTCAGGCCGGGAAGAAGACGCTCGGACAGGCTGAACTAGAGTTGTGGAAGCGGCGGAAGGCATCTGAACGCGCGGAAGGGCAACGTCTCGCTGGCAAGGGTCCCTGCGATCTATACCTCGGTGACATCCTCGAAGTCGGTGCGCGCATTGCCAACGCGTCCGTCGATCTGATCATCGCGGACCCGCCCTACCCCCGCGAGTTTCTCGTTACCTTCTCGAAACTCGGCACCTTTGCGGCACGGGTCCTGAAGCCGGGCGGTCGTCTGCTCGTTCTGTCGGGGCAGTCCTACTTGCCCGAAGTCTTGTCTCGGCTGAACACTGAAGGACTCACCTACGTCTGGACGCTCGCGTATCTGACTCCGAGCGGTCGAGGCACCCCGCTACGTGCCCGTCCAATCGTCTCGCACTGGAAGCCGATTCTGTATTTCGTCAAAGGTCAAATAGACCGCCGAATGATTCGAGGCGATGTCTACAGCGCGGACCCCGCCGATATGGGACGCGAGTGGCACAAGTGGGAGCAAAGCAACGGAGGTATCGCCAGCCTGGTCGAAGCCTTTTCTAAGCCGGGTGACCTGGTTGTCAGCCCGTTCCTTGGTGGCGGGACGGCGGTCGTTGCCGCGCTCAAACTCGGGCGGCGGGTTATTGGCATTGACAACGATGCACAAGCAATCGCCAGCACACAGAAGAGACTCACCGCGTGAAGGTGGGATTACTTCGGCGGCGGTTGCTCTTGGCGAGCGAGCCATGCGCGGTAGTCACGCATCGGCTGGCCTGTCGCCCACAGCATGCACTCTCCCCAATCGTGGGGGTCGCGCTCCTGGTCAGGGCAGCAAGGCTGCTCAGTCATCACGCTCGGCGTCCTCGGCGGGCCGCTTCAGGTACTCGCGGATGGCAGCCTCGATCAAGGCGGTCAACGTGACCTGGCGTCGGATCGCGGCGATGGACGCGCGGACTTTCAACTGCGGGTCAATGTCGAGCGTGATTCGGCCGGAGCGCGAGCTAGCGGGCCTGCCCATGTGGTCCAGTCTATCACCCCGACCCGGGTATCCCTATTTCCGGAACCTGGGATACTTGCGCAGTTACGTATACCCGGGTACGATGGGTAGGGAGGAACACCCGCATGAGATTGGAGGCTCGCAGTGAGGATTGAACTGGACCCCGAGGGCGCACCGCACTGGCTGCTCGACAAGGGCCGCGCCTGGCTCCGGTGGTTCCTTCGACAGCAACGCAACCGGAAAGAGTCGGCGGCGTTCCTGCGCAAGCACGGACCCGTCGTGAAGACGGAACCCAACAACCGAAAGGATGGGTAACGCTATGAGAGTCGCAGTCTACGGGCGGAAGTCGCAGGAGAACGAAGAGAACGTGAAGGTTCAGGTCGACAACGCCCGGGCCTTCGCGCTCAGTCGCGGTTGGTCCGTTGTCGATGCCAACATCTTCACCGACGACGGTATCTCGGGCGCGGAGTTCAACGATCGCCCTGGCTTCACCGCGCTCACGATGGCGGCGAAGGCGAAGAAGCGCCCGTTCGATGCGATCGTGACCATGAACGTCGACCGGCTCGGGCGCGAAGCCTTCCGGACGAACATCGCGCTCCTCGAAATCGCCGAGGCTGGCGTTCGCATCTACACGTACGCGGACGGGCAGGAAGTGAAATTGGACTCGCCAATCTCGAAGCAAATGCTCAGCATGCGCAACTACGCGGCGGAAGACTTCCGCCAGCAGATCGCGGACAAGACGCGTGAGAAGCTGATCGCCAAGGCGAAGCTGGGGCACGCGACGGGTGCCCGGACCTACGGGTACGATTTGGTCCGGGTGGACAAGCACGTCGAGCGGCGCATCAATGCCGACGAGGCGGCGATCGTTCAACGCGTGTTCGCGATGGCAAGCGAGGGTTACGGCAATATTCGCATCGTCAATGCACTCGCGGGGTGCCCCGCGCCCGGCAAGAAGGGCTGGTCGAAGAGTGTCGTCAATACGATGCTCGCGAATGCGCTCTATCGTGGCGTGATCGTCTACGGCAAGACGAAGAGTGCCGCGCGTGGTGGCGCGGCAGAGCGTCGTACGAAGGCCGAGCCCGCCGTGATCCTGCCCATGGAGTCTCTGCGCATCGTGTCCGATACCCTCTGGACGACCGTCCAGACACGCAAGCAAGCCATCAAGGCGCAGTACCACCGCGACGAACGAGGACGGCTGCTCGGCAAGCCCGAGTCCGCCGTCATGGCGACCCATCTACTCAATGGCATCGCCCGGTGTGGTCTCTGTGACGGTGCCTTGTCATTCCAGTCCAAGAACGGTCGCACGCGCAGATACTACTGCTCGACGAGGCTGACCCACGGGGAAGCGGGCTGCAAGAATAGCCATGGCGTCCCGGCAGCGGCTCTGGACACGGAGGTTCTCTATCAACTCCACGAGATGCTATCCGGCGAGAACATGTTCGAGCTATTCAAGGAGCGCGCAGAACGGCATCGCCGTGAGCACGAGAGCAAGAGCGGCGAGCGTCGCAACGCTGAGAAGGCAATCGCCAGGCTGGAAGCCGAGATTGCCCGGCTGGTAGGTGCCCTTGCGGCGGGCACCGGGTCCGCCGATATCACGGCCGCGATCACGGAGCGCCGGAGCAAGGTCGAAAACCTCAAGGCGCAACTGGTCGAGCCCGAAGTCCTGGACCTGGACAAGGATACTGTGGTCGACAAAATCAAGCGGTGGGTCGGGTCCCTGATCAACAGACACGATCCGGTAACGACACGGCAAGTCCTGCGCAAACTAGGTGTGACGCGCATCGTCGTCAGCCCGGACCCCTCGGGCGGCTGGCGCTTCGATGGCGGTGCCGACCTGACCGGACTGATCAGCGATGGTAAGGTGTCAAACCGCAGTGCCGTCGAAGGCCACGACGCGCACCAGCACGGCGCCGCACGAGCACGCGCTACTGCTCAGCAAATCCTCGGTCGCGCGACCATGGGCATCACTGCGGGTTCGAATGTCACGCGGTAGCCCTGGCGTTCGAGCGTTTGGAGGCGC
>WNFV01006127.1_pt1 | contig 15545 bp, 19 predicted proteins | sample 5400101 | NCBI WGS metagenome assembly WNFV01 (sample SAMN13153361, study PRJNA577476) | soil metagenome | isolation source: 115 cm soil or saprolite under grassland replicate 1 | place: USA:California | collected 2016-06-15 | reverse complement strand
GAATTCCGGGTACGTGCGCTCCCAGAATTTAGCTCGTCCTCTTATTGAACTTCTTTGCGCATTCAGGTTAAATCTCTTCCATGTCGCTCATTTTTAAAACCATTCAGACCGAAGGCATCGCCGAACTTTCGTACTTGCTGGGTGACGACGACGAGGGAGTGGGAGCGATTTTCGATCCGAGGGCCGATGTTGAAGTTTATGTTGAGATGGCGCGCCAAGCAGGGCTCGCCATCACACATATCTTCGAGACTCATATTCATGCCGATTTGGTCAGCGGGTCGCGCGAGCTTTGCGCGCGTCTTGAATCAGCAAAGATTTATTCCAGTGGGGAAGGCGGCGCTGAGTACGGGTTTGGACCTGAAAAGATAAAAGATGGCGATCGTTTCACGTTTGGCGACGTGCTCGTCACAGCGCGGCATACTCCCGGGCATACGCCGGAGCACATGTCCTATTTGCTGGCCGAAGCGGACCACCCGGACGAGCCGTGGGCAGTGCTCACCGGTGATTCGCTTTTCGTTTCGTCCGCTGGTCGGCCGGACTTGTTAGGCGAGAAACACACGAAGCAGCTCGCGGAGCAACAATTCCATACCTTGCATGACTTTTATTTGAAGCTGCCCGATCACGTGATGATTTATCCTAATCACGGCGCGGGTTCTCCCTGCGGGGCCGACATCGGAGCGAGATTGAGCAGCACGATCGGTTACGAGCGAAAATTTAATAAATTCTTGCAATTCACTGACCCTGAAAGTTTCACTGATTACGCGATCAAAAGTGCGCCGCCGGTCCCGCATTATTATCCGCTCATGAAGAGAGTGAACGCGGAGGGACCAAAAGTGATTGGAAACCTTCCACGCGTTCCCGGTCTTCCACCCAGGGCATTCAAGGAAGCGATCGATAAGAAAGCAGGCGTCTTGGTGGATGTACGCACCATGCTTGCATTTGGCGGCGGCCATATTTCCGGCGCCCTCAACATTGGCGGGACGCCAATTCTCTCCATCTGGGCGGGCTGGATGCTCGATCCGGAAAAGCCGATCCTTCTCGTCATGGAGAACGATGATGATCTTGAACGAATCGTGCGCCTCTTCGTGCGTACCGGCTATACAAAATTCGCCGGATATCTGATCGGTGGGATGAAAGCATGGGACGCGGAGGGATTCCGGCTGGAAAGAATTGGCCAGATGAGCGTGCACGAGCTGAATGAGCGGAAGGACTCGCTGCAGATTGTCGATGTGCGTTCACCCGGCGAATGGAAGAAGGGGCATGTTCCCGGTGCGCAGCACATTTTTGTGCCGGAACTTGCCAAGCGAATGGTTGAACTCGACCGTAGCAAACCGACGGCCGTTTACTGCGGCAGTGGCTATCGCGCGAGCATCGCTACCAGTGTTCTGAAGCCGCAGGGATTCACCGATCTTTGGAATGTTCCTGGCAGCTGGGAAGCATGGAAAAAGGCGAAGCTGCCGGTCGCAGGAGCAGATAGCAAATGAATGGGACGACAGCGCTACCAAGAAAAAGTGCATTCGGCGAAACTACGCGCGTCGATGTCTGGTGGGCGCAGCCGCTATTCGTTTTTTTGGGATTGTCGACGTTTATTATCTATTCCACCTGGGCGGCATTTCAGGGTAAACATTACTTTTTTGGCAATTACATCTCGCCATTTTATTCCCCTGAAATTTTCGGTGATTCGCCGCATAGCTGGTTCGGCGGAAAGCCTGTTTGGTGGCCGGCGTGGTTGCTGTTTTCCCCAGCGCTCGTAATTCTTTGGGCGCCGGGCGGGTTCCGGCTCACCTGTTATTACTACCGCGGCGCGTACTACAAAGCCTTTTGGGCCGACCCACTCGCGTGCACTGTCGGAGAGCCGCGTAAAAGCTACTGGGGCGAACGTTCGTTCCCGCTCATCATGCAAAACATTCATCGGTATTTCCTTTATCTCGCACTGATTTTTATCGTCATCCTTACGATTGACGTTTGGAAAGCGCTTTGGTTCGTCAATCCGGCAAGCGGCAAGAGCTCATTCGGAATCGGCGTCGGCACAATAGTGCTCGCGATCAATGTCTATTTGCTAAGCGGCTACACATTTGGTTGTCACTCTCTGCGACATCTGATCGGTGGATTTCGCGATCAACTGGCAAGATCGCCAACCTGTTATCGCACCTACGCGTGCGTGAGCTGCTTGAATCGCCGGCACATGCTCTGGGCATGGCTGAGCCTCTTCTGGGTAGGCTTCACTGACCTCTACGTGCGGCTTTGTTCCATGGGCATCTGGCACGATTTCAGAATCGTTTAGACGATGAAGCGAGATGCGTTGAAGCGAAGTGAGCTTTCCATGACCATGCGCTTCCATCATTTAACCGTTTAACGCTTCAACGGATCCATGCCCCACTACGAGACTTTTACGCACGACGTTTTGATAATCGGCTCCGGCGGCGCTGGTTTGCGGGGAGCGATCGAAGCATCAGTCGCGGGAGTTTCGGTGGGCATGGTTTGCAAGTGTTTGCTCGGCAAGGCGCACACAGTCATGGCCGAGGGCGGGATCGCCGCTGCGCTGGCCAACGTTGATGAGCGCGACAATTGGAAAGTGCATTTCGCTGATACGATGCGTGGCGGTCAATACGTGAACAATTGGCGCATGGCTGAGTTGCATGCGAAAGAAGCGCCCGATCGCGTGCGCGAACTCGAAGCCTGGGGTGCGGTGTTCGACCGAACTAAGGATGGTCGCATTCTGCAAAGGAATTTCGGCGGCCACAAATACCCACGACTTGCGCACGTCGGCGATCGCACTGGGCTCGAAATGATTCGCACGCTGCAAGACCACGGTGTCCACCAGGGGATCGATGTGCACATGGAGATTTGCATTATCGCACTGCTCAAGGATGGCGAGCGCGTGGTCGGAGCGTTCGGGTATGACCGCGAGCGCGGGCATTTCAAGGTTTTTCACGCCAAAGCAGTCGTGCTCGCGACCGGCGGGATTGGCAAGGCCTACAAAATCACCAGCAACAGTTGGGATTGCACGGGCGACGGGCATTCGCTCGCCTATCACGCCGGCGCAGCTTTGATCGACATGGAGTACGTGCAATTTCATCCGACCGGCATGGTCTGGCCGCCAAGCGTGGCGGGAATGCTGGTCACTGAGGGTGTTCGTGGCGAAGGCGGCATCCTAACAAACGCCGATGGTAAACGGTTCATGTTCGATTTCATTCCCGACAACTACAAGGCGCAGACGGCCGATAACGAAGAAGAAGGGTGGCGTTACACCCAAGGTGACAAGAACGCGCGCCGGCCACCGGAACTATTGACGCGTGATCACGTCTCCCGCTGCATCGTGCGCGAGATTAAAGAAGGGCGGGGGACTCCACACGGCGGCGTCTATCTCGATATTTCATGGATCAAGAAACGACTGAGGAACGCTGAGGAGCATATTAAACGCAAGCTGCCGAGCATGTATCATCAATTCAAGGCCCTCGGCGATATAGACATCACAAAGGCACCGATGGAGGTCGGACCGACCACGCACTACATCATGGGCGGCGTGCATGTGAATGCCGACACGCAAATGTCGGACGTGCCAGGATTATTTGCCGCCGGCGAATGCGCAGCTGGGATCAACGGCGCAAATCGGCTGGGTGGTAATTCGCTCTCCGATCTTTTGGTTTTTGGAAAACGCGCAGGAGAATTCGCGGCAAAATTCGCGAAGGAAAATTCGCATGGCAAGATCGACAACGACAAGCTCGAGATATACGCGCGCGAAGCATTGAAGCCGTTTGAAAACAGCGCCGGAGAAAACCCTTATTCGGTGCAACGCGATTTGCAGGAAGTGATGCAACACAATGTTGGGATTGTGCGCGACGAAAGTGAAATGCGATCGGCTGTTGATCATCTAAAAACGTTTTGGGAACGCGCCGCTCGCGTTGGTGTCACTGGCAATCGCGATTTCAACCCCGGCTGGCATACTGCGCTCGACCTGAAGAATCTGCTGACAGTTTCAGAGGCGATCACGCGCGCAGCACTAGACAGAAAAGAAAGTCGCGGCGCGCAGTTTCGTGAAGACTATCCGGAGAAAGACCAGCGCTTCGCCAAGGTGAACACGGTGATCAGAAAGGCTGATGACAGGAGCATGGAAGTCCGATTGGAACCACTGCCGGAAATGCCCGAGTATTTGAAGCAAGTAATTGAGGAGAACAAATGACCGGAGTGAAACAGGCGACCTTCAAAATCTGGCGCGGTGACGCGGACGGCGGCGAGTTTCGCGATTACACGACCGGCGTGTCAGAAGGAATGGTGGTACTCGATGCGGTCAATCATATTCAGGCCACCCAAGCCACAGACCTTGCCTGCCGGTGGAACTGTAAAGCCGGAAAGTGCGGGTCGTGTTCGGCGGAGGTCAACGGGATGCCCAAGTTGATGTGTATGACGCGGCTGAGTGAGCTCCCGTTGGAAAAGCCAGTCACAGTCGAGCCGATGAAGGCATTTCCGATAATCAAAGATCTAATCACCAACGTCTCCTGGAATTTTCGCGTGAAGAAAAAGATCAAGAAGTTCAAGCCGCGCCCGCCCGATGCGCCGGATGGCACATGGCGGATGCAGCAGGAAGACATCGATCGTGTACAGGAATTCCGTAAGTGCATTGAATGTTTTCTTTGCCAGGACGTCTGCCATGTCCTACGCGACCACCAGATGCACGAGAAATTCATTGGGCCGCGTTTTTTGATTCACGTGGCCGCGCTGGAGATGCATCCGCTCGATACGGAAGATCGGATCGAGGAATTGCGAAACACGCAGGGGATCGGCTATTGCAACATCACCAAATGTTGCACAAAGGTCTGCCCCGAAAGCATTCAAATCACAGATAACGGAATTATTCCGCTGAAGGAACGCGTAGTGGACGACTTTTACGATCCATTCGGTTGGATCTGGCGTTGGTTGAAGCGAAAGAGTGATTCGAGAATCGAGACTCGTAAATCGTAAATCGAGATCGGTGAATCGATTTGCCTTCCGCTTGATTCACGATGTAACGATTTAAGGAATCACGAGCGAAGTCATGAGTGAATTAAAATCGCTGCACAAAGACGCAATCCCTGCGGCGCTCGAAAAAGCCGAGCGCTACCGCTTGCTTAATGAGCCGGGCGAAGCCGAGAGCATCTGCCTCGATATTCTTCACGTCGATCCTGAAAACGAACAGGCGATCATTACGCTCTTGCTCGCGTTGACCGACCGCTTCGAAAAAGGTTACGGTGTCAGCGATACGCAAACGAAAGAATTACTATTGCGGATGAAGTCAGACTACGACCGCGCGTATTATTCTGGAATCGTCGCCGAGCGTCGTGCCAAAATGAAGTTGCGTCAGAACCTGCCGGGTTGCCGCTTTCAGGCGTACGATCTTCTGCATGAAGCGATGACTTGGTTCGAGAAAGCCGAATCGATTCGCCCGCCTAGCCACGATGACGCCATCCTGCGCTGGAATACGTGCGCGCGAATCATCGCCCGAAATAACCTTGTTCCGCGAGAACCCGAAGAGCGCATCGAATTTCCACTAGAGTAGGAGGAGGGGCTTCCAAGCGGTTTTGGGGGAACACGCAGCCACGGCCGAAGAGATCTAATCTTGGTTCCAAACTCTCAAGGGCGGATCCCGATCAGCGTGGTATCTGGTGGGCTGGAGCGGCGGAAATACGTTTTTATAAATACGCCGAAATAATCTCGCTAAGATCCTGGAATAAGTAAGCTTACGTCCAGTAGGCTCCGGTTCTCCCATGAAGAACTCGCAGCTAGGCGCCGAATCCAAACGCCTTAGGGATTTCGGACTGGGTCGACGTAGAACTCCTGGGTTCCTTCAACTTGCATTTTGTATCCGAAGATGCCGTGAATGACGACGGCTGCCGGATGATCAGTTACCTTTGGTCGATATCGGTCGTCGGCGTTAGCCTGTTTCCATACAGTCCCATCTTCCAAACGAATCACGGTCCTGCCGGTCAATCCGTTAAAGGTTCCATCGACACGGCTTACAAGAAGATCGAGCTTGGTGCGCGATGCCACCGTCGTAGCTTTCTTCGCGGCGGCCTTCTCGGCGACTTCCCTGTAGCCTTGCAGCCAGGCGTTCAGCTTTTGTAGTTCGTCCGGCGAAAGCTTGTTCAACCCTGCGGCCTTGAATTCTTCCGGTGTCATCGCTTGCTGGATGCTAGCCGATGTTTCCTCGCGTGCTGCTCGAACTGGTGGAGCCAAAGTCAAAATCATGCAAAGGCCAAGGATCGAGTAACGGAGAACGCTGCGGAAAGTATTCATCGTGTCTTTAAAGTTCGAGGTTCGTTCGGCGGATGCTACCAGCCGGAAGCGCAACGTCAAGGGCTCTGGCGTGACCCAAAGCGTTGGGGTAGCCGTCAATCCATTCTCAGTTACAACATCAGACAATATATGTCATATAAAATCGTAAGCTATGCCCTGATGAAACACATTAATAACGATTCTCAGATTAATGTTCTTCTACCGGCTTCGGTCAATCCATGTTCGGGCGTAATGAACGTGCCACAGCGACTCTCGCCTGACCAGCTGCCCGATCCGTGGCTCCTGGACACAGAAGGCCTGCTCTCTCCTGAAGTTTCTGCTGACGTTTTGGTCCTTCACTCACAAAAAGACTCTCGTCATAATGAGATAGCCGTTTTCGCCCTCTAAAGCCGCGTGATACGATCTAACGAGAAAAAGATAAGCCACGGCAGGGCGTCATGGCAAGCACGCTGAGGTTGTCTCGCAATGGGGCCGTTGGCTTCATCGATTGGTTAGATGCGGCGATTCTAAGGTTTCAGGTCCAGAAGTGCCTTTCCTATTTCGAAGTCAGCTGGCACGGAGACAAGGTCGTGGAAATTGAGCCAGCGCCCGTTCACTTTGCGGAAGAGCGAAGTAAAAGCTGGTCCGCCACTTTTTGGGCGACCTCGCCTTGGAGCGCCCACACGTCACTCAAATCCCGATCGTATTCTTGCGCCCACACGTGAGCGTCGGTGCGCGTATCAATTAACTGGGCGCTCAAATGGATACTACTTGTTTCCTTGCGCACGCTTCCCTCGAGCACGTACGCGACATTCAACGCACGACCAATCTCCTGTGTGTTCCGCGTGCCGCGATATTTTGCCACGCTGTTGTGGCTGATCACCTTTAGATTGGCTAGTTTTGCCAGTTTGGTGGAAACACCGTCATAAACGCCGTCGGCAAAAAATGCATTTTCTTTATCTGGACTTAGGCTTTCGAAAGGTACGACCGCAATGCCAATTGCCGCTGGTGGGGGGCGCTCGCAAGCGACTAGCGCCAGCGCGCAGCAGCAGGAAAATGCAAGGATCCGCAAAAGCATCTAACGAGAATTAGACTGCAACTTGCAATCTATTTCTGCCTCCATCGAGGGAGTTTGACGCGAAACACTGCAGAATGGCAAGCGCTCCTTCGAGCAAAATCCATGCCCATGACATCTCAACTGCTATATGTCATATGGAGTCAAATCCGGTGGTTACACCTACTGGCCACCTTACGCAGATCAACGGTTGGCTGCATTGCCTGGTTAGGCCCGAACAGACTCATAAACCGGCAAAGAACGCTGCGATATCGCGGGCGAGCAGCTCGGGCTCCTCGGCTGCCGCGAAGTGACCGCCTCTCGGCATCGGCGTCCACCGGCGAACGTTATATAGACGTTCGGCCCATTCGCGGGGAGGTGTTCCCTCATCGACAAAGTTATTGGCGAAAACGGCGATGCCAGTTGGCACGTCGACGAACTCCTGTTGTCCAAGCGTGATTCGGAACCGCTTGTTGTCGTTGTCGAAGTAATCGCGCATAGAAGATGTGATCGTCTGCGTCACCCAGTAGAGCGTCACCATGGTCAATAAGAAATCGCGGGAGATCCGCTCATCGAGATTACCGCGGGAATCTGCCCAAGAGCGCCACTTTTCCAGAATCCAAGCGGCGAGCCCAGCGGGCGAGTCGTTCAGCGCGTATCCGAGCGTCTGGGGCTTCGTGGACTGGATTGCCTTGTAACCGTATTCCTCCTGCCAGAATGCCTCGTTGCGCTCGCGATAAGTTCTCTCCGCTGCGGACAGTGGCCGCGCCCCTGGTCCAGTGTAAGGAGCAATCTCCAGATTACTCAGGTGGACGCCAATCATTGGCTTGGGATTGTTCAACGCCATAAAGGTGGCAATCCCGGCCCCGAAATCTCCGCCTTGAGCACCGTAGCGCTCGTAATCCAAGCCACGCATGAGGCGGTGCCACAGCCCGGCGACGTACTGATAGTTCACGCCCGTCCGACGGGGCCGTTCGGAGAACCCGTAACCAGGAAGGGAAGGGATGACGACGTCAAAGCCGGGACCGTCGATGCCGTGGGCATGTGGATCGGTCAGGAATGGCACGAGCGGAAGCAGCTCGACGAACGTGCTCGGCCAGCCGTGGGTCAAAATCAGCGGAACACCGTGCCCGTGTCGGGCCCGCTCATGGACGAAGTGAATGTGCACGCCGTCGAGCTCGGCGCGGAACTGAGTGGCCGCGTTCAGCTCGCGCTCTTGTGCCTGCCAATCGAATTCGCCGGCCCAATACTCAAGCAACTGCCTGAGGTACTCAAGGTCAGTCCCCTGCTCCCAAGCAGCGGTTGGTGCCTGATCAGGCCAGCGGGTCTTACGAATGCGCTCTCGGAGGTCAGACAAGATCTCTGCCTCGATGTGGATCGAGAACGGAGTGATATTTAAGGGTGCTTCCATTGTAGGTCTTACCGGCTAGCTAGCATTGTCGCCTGCGGCCTAACGAGAATTCGACTGCAACTTGCAATCTAATTCTGCCCCCACAAAGGCAGTTTGCCGGAAAACACTGCATGACGTCCACCGCGATTCTGGTGCAAAACGCGTGCCCGATAAAATCCGTACTTGTATATGTCATCCGAAATAGCGGCTAGCCAGTTCTTGATTCAAAGCTTCTGTTGTTTGCGATGCTTATGCCGACGGCAGCATAGCGCGCTAAAACGTCTGAACCGTCCCATTCGCGTGGCATCTGTGAACGTAGTCCTGATGCGTTGAGGCGCGTGTGCTCCTCGTGAGTGACAAGCATGACCATGAAGTGACTTGTCAGTAGCTCAGTGATGGCTCTCGTGGTGAGAGGCTTCATGTCCATGAGGCGGTTCACGATGGCCATCTTTGGGACGACGTGCTCCACGACGCACTCGCTCAAAGGAAGGTTCAGAGCCGCCTTAGAGCGTGGAATCCGTGCCTTTTGGCCAAGTCGAAGTGTCTTCCTCTGCCAATGATGATCCAAAGCGGTCTTAAGGTTCCGGCTGCAATGGTTGCGGCTGAAGCCGAAAGCCTCAGCCTCCTTGGCTTGTTTCACGGCGAAAAGGATAAACTCAATGTCTGTTTTCATGGGTGGCTAGCAACGCCTAACGGCAAACAGATAAGCTACGGTCTTGGCGCAGACGCTGCTCACACGAGAAGAATCCGAAAAAAGCGGAATCACGCAAATGAGAGTTAATCGAGCAAAAACCACGCCCGATAAAATCCGTACTTGTATATGTCACGCAAAATCGCGTGCTGTTGGTTGCAATTCAGTCTGAGATCACTGCACCGGACATGCGATGGCGGACTCCACTGCCGTTCATCCAGAAACTTAGTGGTACCTTAACAAGCTTCATGTCTCCCGGCTGGAATCTCCATTGCCGTAAAGCTGTAATCGCTGCCTGATCCAACATCTGATGACCCGTGCTTCGAAGTACGTCCGCCGATGCCACCGTTCCATTAGAACGAATGTTGCACGCGAAAACACCAGCTCCGGTCCAATGCCGTTTCCGTGCAGCAAGCGGATATTCCGGACGCGGAGCGTAGAGCACGCGATGCTTCGCAGGCGTAGCATTCGAACTCTGTGAATCACCCCTCGCGACTACACTCAAAAGTAGTATAACGATCACCACCCCATTCATTCGCATTGTTGACACGCCGCACCAGCTTGACCGAAAACACTGCAGCGTTGCAACGCAATTTTCGGGCAAGAATCATGCCCGATAAGATCGCACTTGTTATATGTCATCTGAACAAATCACCCAGGGAGGCAGCGGCGACGACGCAAACAAGAAAGAGGTAAGGGATTTGTGTAGGGCAGCAGTTCTGCTTAGGTTCGGTTACTAAATCCCTGAATACGAACTCGAAATCAACATTCAAAGCTCCCAATGGTCCTGTTTAGTAAACGTTTGAACTCAATGGTAGCTGTGGTGTTTGGCCTTGCCCTGTGCGCGCATGGTGCGCAGGCTCCGCAGCACGTCAATATTAACGAATTGTCCACGACTGTAGAAGATGTCGTGGTGCCGTTACCGAACGAACTTTTCGGGGCACTGAAACTGGAAGGAACATGTCCGCAGCGATGAAGAACCCAATTTCACCGAGCGACCGCGTATCGCTCTCTTGCTTGGGACAGTGATTGCCGATGGCTTTATCGCGGTGCAAGCGGAGGATGCGCCTGCAGTAAAAGATATTGGCCAGCGCGTCCTGGCACTGGCCAAGGGGATCGGCGTAGGAAATTCAATCACGCCACACACCAAGGCGATCATCGATGCGGCAGACAAGCGCAATTGGGCAAATGTGCGGCAGGAACTGGATCGCACTCAAAACAGCGTTCAACAGGCAATGAACGAAGTGCACGATGAAAAGCTGTCGCAGCTCGTTAGTCTGGGCGGGTGGCTTAGGGGCACGGAAGCATTGACCTCCGTGGTGAAACAGCATTTCTCCAACGACGGCGCTGAGCTTCTGCATCAGCCGGATCTGCTCACCTATTTTCAGACAAGACTGCAGGCGATGTCCGAGTTTAACCTTCCGATCGTTCATCAAATTCAGGACGCCTTGGTGGAGGTAAAGCCTCTAATCAATATCGGCAATGCTCGCATTTCTGCCGAATCAGTTAAGAAGGTCAACGAAATCACTACGCGGCTCGGCAACGACATCATCAAGAAAGACTGAGAAATTTCGGGTGAACCCTTTCGCAAAGGTCCTTCTCTGCACGACCCCCCTGTTGGCTGCCACCGTTGTGCTACCGTCTGCGATTTTCGCCTCGGTGGACCCCACCACAGTGTACGCGCGGGCATTTGCTCTTCTGGCGGCAGAACCCTATGTAAAACAAGGATTTCACGTGCGCGAGGATTACTGGGCAGGCGACCTCGCTTCGGGTGAAAGGAAAGCGGTGCGGCAACAATTGTTTAAAGGGAATGAATATTGGTTCTGGCTGGGAACAGAAGTCGATGGAGCAAAAGAGTCGGTTCATATTTATAATTCGAACGGAGAACTCGCGGAACAACCAGACAGTTGGGCGAAAGGCCACTTTGCGGCTGCGCACATCATTCCGAAAACCACAGGCAGTTACTTTATCATCGTTAGCGTGGAGAAATCGCCAGCAGCCCGCACGCATTGGGCGCTGGCGTATGGTTTCCGATAAAGTTGACTTCCTAGCCGGTAACTGGATGGGCGCGATGCCCGATACTACGAATTGATCATGCTTGGAACTCGGACCCTACAGTTTGAGAGGTACCGCGCTTTCCAGCCGCTCTTAGTCTAACTAACCGAGATGGTGTTCAGTGACCTAACTAGAATTAGACTGCAATCTGCAATCTATTTCTGACTCCATAGAGGGCAGTTTGACGGAAAACGCTGGGACATAGCAACGTCTTTTTCCGGCAAGAATCGTGCCCAATAAGATCTCAGTTGCTATATGTGATATAAAATCGTAAGCCATGCGCTCATAGGCAACCTTTACCGCTCTGCCGTTCGACGCTCTGTCGATCTAAGGTCGGTTATAGGCTGTTTCCTCGGCTATCGCTACCATCTCTTTCTAGCTTGTCCTCCTGCAGCGTTTCAGCCGATACTACCCTTCATGAAAGCGGAAATCGATTAATGAGAACCAAACGAATTGTTCCGATCTTCATGCTAGTTCTTGCGCTCTTTTGCGCGAGCACCATTTGCAATGCAGACGGTTTTGATTCGGTTCGCTGTGGATCTGACGTTCGAAAAGCTCTCCTTGGCCGCACGATGACAAACGAGAAAGTGGTTGTCATTGAAGAGAAGCACAAGGACCTAGGGCTTAAAGATTTGGGAGGCACAGAGATTTCAGACCGCTTGTTCCTAATCTCGTGGCGAATTTGTGGAGATGAGTACGCGCTTCTCGAAGACCAAGGGGTCGTGCGAGACGTGCTGAAATTTCCGAAACATTCGAAGGACTCGCCTCAATTTATTGGTTCTTGTCAACTAAGTGGCCATGACGTTCCTGGCACAGCGATTGGTGTGCTTAAGAAGGAAAATGACGTTGAAAGCCTTCCGGCAGTGATCGCATGGAAGATCGACGAGAAGCAGACGAAATTCGTTGAACTTCAGACAGAAGGACTTCGTTGCTCCCGTGATGGGATAATCACCGCCGACGGTGGGCATTGAACGGTCATCAGCCGCACTGTCGAATTCAGAGGTTACTCCCGCTCCACTTCAATTTCTGCCTCACCACGCTGAAGAACGAGGCGTCGGGCAGTGACGCCAGTGGGAGTGACTTTTTTGCTTTGCGAATGGTCACTACCGATCCACGCTCAACATGTATCGGCTTGCGACCATCCAACGTTAGGTACACCGGATAGTCGGGATCGCTCGCTTCAATCTCGATTGTCGATCCCTCGGCGACAATGATTGATCGGTTGGTGAGAACATGGGGGCAAATCGGTGTGATCACGAAAACGCCCGATTCCGGATCGAGGATCGGGCCGCCAGCCGACAACGAGTAAGCCGTTGACCCAGTCGGCGTCGCGACAATCAACCCGTCGGCGTTGAACTCAGTGAGTACCTCGCCGTTGACGCGCGTGCGCAAAAGCACCAGGCGCGAAAGTTCTCCGCGGCTCAGCACCGCGTCGTTTAGCGCGAGCAGTTTGGCGGTTTGTTTCTCGCGGAGCCTTACTCTGGCCTCGAGCAGCGCGCGCTGGCTAAAATTGATCCGATCTTTCGCCAGGCATTGCACTGCCTCTCGATAAGTCGCAGAACTCGCGGTAGTGAGAAAACCGAGGGAACCCACGTTGATGCCGAAAATCGGCTTTATGGCCGCGCCGAGCTGCCCAACTACGCGCAAAATCGTGCCGTCGCCTCCCGCTACAACCAGAAGATCCGTCGCGGCACCGAGTTCTACAATGGAATACTCGGATTTCTTTCCAGCAACGCGCGCTGTTTCTTTTTCCAGCAAAGCCGCGATCGAAAAACGACTGAACTCCTGAGCAATTGCATTGATCAAGTCGCCCACACCCGGTTTCCCTGTGTGCGCGATTATGCCGATCGTTTTCGGATGCATGCAAAAAATTCCTGGTTGCCGTCCGTGCCTTTAATAGAAGATGCAACAATTCCGGTCACCACGTGGCCTGAATGTGTGACAAACGCGACCACCTTGTCCTGGGCCTTTCGGTGTAGCTCCTGATCGCGAACGATTCCGCCCCTGCCGACGTCCCCGCGTTGCAGCTCGAACTGTGGTTTGATCAATGCAAGAATCACGCCGGTTGGAGTTATCAAGTCGAATGCGTTTGGCAAGACTAAGGTCAGCGAGATAAAGGAAACATCAATCACGCAAAGATCGACAAGGCGCGGAACGTGTCTGTGCGAGAGAGATCGCGCATTGACTTTTTCGAGAACAACCACGCGAGGATCGTTGCGCAGTTTCCAGTTCAATTGGCCATGGCCAACGTCAACCGCATAAACTTTCTCGGCGCCGCGTTGTAACATGCAATCCGTAAAACCGCCGGTGGAAGCACCGATATCCAGCGCCGTTTTGCCGCGCACGTCGATTTTGAAATAGTCGAGAGCGCTTTCCAGCTTCAGCGCACCCCGCCCGACGTATTTGCGCGTCGGTTTTATTGAAATCGGCGCTTCTTCTTCGAGGAGCTCAGATGGCTTCACTGCAATTCGGGTGCCGACTTTTACGTCGCCAGCCATCACCGCGCGCCGCGCTTGCTCGCGGCTTGGAAATAATCCCTTCCCGACCAGAAGCTGATCAAGCCGTAACTTCTTCGGCATTCTTCCTCGCGGCAACAACGGAGCGATGCCACACCTCGGCGATCGACACACGAAGAGCCTCTACGGCTTTCGTTAACTGATCGGCCGTGATGCATAATGGCGGCATCAGAACGATCACATTCCCCAACGGTCTGGTCAGCAGGCCGTGGCGACGCGCCTCGAAACTGGGCCGCAGGGCGTTCGGCGATTCCTCAATCTCAATTCCAGCAATAAAACCACACTGTCGCACTTCCTTTACACCCGTGAGTTTCTCCAGATCGCCGAGCCCCGAGCTCAAGTGCTCGATTTTCGGCTGTAAAGTCTCCAGGACACGTTCGTTTTCGAAAATCTCCAGGCTTGCCTTGGCCGCCGCGCAAGCAAGGGCATTTCCCGTATAACTGTGCCCGTAGGCAAGAGCTTTACCCTTCGCTACCGAGCCGTCAAAAGCCGAAAATAGTTTTTCAGATATCAAAGTAATAGCTAAAGGAAGATACCCTCCACTCAATCCTTTAGCCATCACCATTACATCTGGAATCACTCCCTCGTGTTCGGACGCAAACATCCGACCGGTTCTGCCAAATCCGGTCATGACTTCATCAATAATCAACAGGGTATCGGACCGTCTACACCAGTCGCGGACCGCTTTGAGCGTGCTAGGGGGCCAGAGGCGCATACCGGCCGCTCCCTGCACCAGCGGCTCGATCACAACGGCAGCAGTTTTCGCTATCTCGGCTGGCGCAAGGGCTTCCAACGCCTTGATATTTGGAATCTGTATGGCCGGAAAGTTCCACCGGGTAGACCCAATTTGGAACATGGCCGCCGCGCCCAGGCTCGCCGCTCCGGCTGTATCGCCGTGATAGCCGTTCTGAAATGCAATAAACTGATGCCTCCTCGAGTGTCGCAACCGCCAATACTGATCGGCGATTCTCAAAGCGACTTCGATTCCCGTTGAGCCATCGTCGGAGAAAAAAACTTTGCTCAAGGAATCATCTGGGAAAAGTCCCACGATCGCTTGCGCGAGTTCGATGGCTGCCGGGTTCGTAAAGCCGAGGAACGAAGTGTGCGCGACGCGATCGAGTTGACGACGGATTGCCGCATTAATGTGCGGGTGATTGTGCCCGTGAATGTTCGTCCAGATGGATGAATTCCCATCGATGTATTCGCGACCCTTGCTGTCACGCAGCACTGCCCCGTGACCCTCGACCAGAACCAGCGTCTCGTGCTCCGGAGCACACCACTCGGGCATATCAGTAAACGGATGCCAGACGAACCGTTTGTCGGTGGCCATCAATTCCTCGGTATTCCACTCAGTCATGGTTCGCGAAATGCTGAATTGGTTTCTTCGTGCACAAAACCGCGCCGTAACTTCACCGGAGGCGGGTCCCAACTAATTAAGGTGTCATTCATAGACACGCTGTTCCTGGATTAGCTTCTCGATTGAGGCAACGTCCTCGATTGAAGCGCGTCGCCGTTGATATTTTCGCACAAGGATTTCTTTCAATGTGAGCAAATCCTCCGGCAACGGACGATCATAGTAGGTCCAGT
>WNFV01006205.1_pt1 | contig 15546 bp, 16 predicted proteins | sample 5400101 | NCBI WGS metagenome assembly WNFV01 (sample SAMN13153361, study PRJNA577476) | soil metagenome | isolation source: 115 cm soil or saprolite under grassland replicate 1 | place: USA:California | collected 2016-06-15 | reverse complement strand
CGCGGCCCGTTTACCTATGGCCGAAAAGATCCACCGCCGGGACCGACTGGGCGGACTCATCCACGAGTACCACCGAGCCGCGGCGTGAGCCGAACCCGAATTTTGAAACCCTTCAGGGTACAAAATTGGGTACAAAATCGCGCAGTCGTCGTCCTGCAAGAAAACGAAAGGCCCGCGTTTGCGGGCCTTTCTGAGTAGCGGGGGCAGGATTTGAACCTGCGACCTCCGGGTTATGAGCCCGGCGAGCTACCTGACTGCTCCACCCCGCGTCGCAGCCTGAATTATAGCTCGCCGGGCTCCGATCGGCGCTAGCTCGCCGCCAGGCCCGCTGCCGTCAGCGGGAGGCCGTTCGCCGACCCGACGGGATCAAGCGACCCGTCTGTGCCGACCCTCCAGCCGAACACTCGACCCGTGTCCGCATGGAGCGCGTACAGGTGGCGACCATCTGAGCTGAGGGCCTCGTCGCGGATGCCCGGCTCGCCCTCGACCGTCGTCGCCGCGACCGCCTCGCGCAGCTCGATGCTGCCGTCCTCCGCGATTGCATAGGACGAGATCGTGCCGTCGCCGAAGTTCGTCACGAAGACGGTCCGGCCGTCCTTGCTGATCACGGCCCAGCAGACCTCGCTGCGCGTGCTCGGGACGGCGCCGCTGACCGGCGCGAGCTGCGCCGGCCCGCCGAGCCTGTACGAAGAAGCTGACGCTTTGCCGACCTGCGCGCCTGCGGCCTCCGTCACAACGAGGACGCCGCCCGGCGTCACGTCGAAGCCGTACGGTGTCGCGCCCGATGAGCGGTAGGTGACCTTGTCCTGCGCCACGCCATCGGCGTCGACCGCGAAGGCGTGGATGCGGTCCGCTCGATCGGTCACGAGCAGCGTCGAGCCGTCCGAGCTGAATGCAACCTGCGCAGGATCGCTGCCCTCGCCGAGCACCCGGGTCGAACCTGGGACCGGCACGAGCTTCTCTCCGTCGAGCGAGAAGCCGGAGATGTTGGGCTCGGCGCCGGTGTTGAGCACGTAGACGCGACGGCCGTGAACCGCCACGCTCCGCGGCGCGGAACCGCCTGACGTCACGCGGTCGAGCAAGACGACACGCTCACCGTCGATCGCGAACAGCGTCACGTCGTCGCTGCCGGCGTTGGTCACGAACAGGCGGTCGCCGTCGAGCACGACCGAGCTCTGCGAAGGCAGGTGCGGCGCACCGGAGCCCTTCCCGCCCGTGAGGTAGCCGCCGAGCCGCTCGAGCGTGCCGTTCGGCTTGCGCCCGAACACGACCACCTCGTTGTGCTCGGCATCGTTCGTCTGCACGTAGACAAAGCCGTTCATTGGAACTCCTTTCGTCTCCCTGTTGTCGCAGCTACCGTCTCCGGAAGACGGCCGCGCGTTACAGAGGGACTACGGCGAGGAGCGCGCGTACGCGGGCTCGCGCGCGGCGACGCGGAACGGGGCGGTTGCCGCGAAGCCGACCGCCATCACGAGCGCGCCCGCGACGGCGTCGAAGATGAAGTGATTCCCCGTCACGACGATGGTCAGCATCACCGCAGACGGATAGAGGACGCCGACCGCGCGCAGGAAGAAGTTCCGCGCGTAAAGCATCAGCCCGACCCCGAGCGCCAGAGCCCAGCCGGCGTGCAGACTCGGCACGGCGGCAACAGGATTCGAGAAGCGCTCGTGGTGCGGCCTGCCGATGTTGACCCCCGAGTAGAGGCCGATCGTGTCCCTGACCCCCATGTGCGCGAGCCGCGGTGGCGCCGTGGGATAGCGCCAGTGAATGACGAGCGCGATGGCGGTAGCGAGGAGGAACCCATCCCGGAAGATCGAGAACCCCTCGCGGTTCCGCCAGTAGAGCCAGATGAAGAACGCGCCTGTCACGACGAAGTGGCTCGAGAGGTAGAACCAGTTCATCCCACGCACGAGCTCCGGGAACCGCAGGAACCAGTGCTGGATGCCCTGCTCCCAGGCAAAGTGGCTCACCTGCTCGAGACGGAGCACGTGATTGGCGTTCGCCGTCGCCTGCGGCCAATCGGTGGGAATGAGTCTCCGGAGCAGGCGGTACGCCTCGGCCAGCCCGATCACGAGGCTGATCTGGAGGACCGGATCGAGTCGGTAGAGGAGGCGGCGGGCTCGACTCAACGGGCAAACACTCTATCGATGGGCCGGACGGTACAGTCGACCCTCGTGACACGCGTTGCCGCCGTCGATATCGGCACGAACTCGACGCGTCTGCTGGTCGCGGATATCTCGAACGGGCGACTTGCGGACATCGAGCGGGAGACGCGCGTGACGCGTCTCGGCGAAGGTGTGGACGCGCGTCGCCGGCTTCTTCCTGTCCCGGTCGCGCGCGTGCGAAACGTTCTCGCCGACTATCGCCGAAGGCTCGAGTCGCTCGGCGCCGAGCGCACGCTCGCCGTCGCGACGAGCGCGATTCGCGACGCAGAGAACGGCGAGGCGTTCCTCGGTGAGATCGAATGGAGCTACGGCTTCGTCACGCGCTTGCTCTCCGGACACGACGAGGCGTTGTTGATGTTCCGCGGCGTCACATCGGACCGAGACCTCGCCACGGGCACCGTAATCGTGGACGTCGGCGGCGGCTCCACCGAGCTCGTCGCCGCGGAGCCGGACGGCGTCCGCTGGCACGACAGCCTCGACATCGGCTCGGTACGGCTGACGGAGCGCTTCCTCCGAAAGGATCCACCGACGGCTGACGAGCTCGACGCCTGCGCGACCGCGGTGCGCGCGCTGCTCGCGGAGCGCGTCCCAGACGAGATCCGGAGCGGCACGCACTCCGCGGTCGGCGTCGCCGGGACGATCACGAGCATTGCCGCGCTCGCCCTCGGCCTGGAGGAATACGACCGGGACCGCGTGCATGGATTCGAGCTGACTGCGGCCGCTCTGGGCGAGCAATTGCAGCGGCTCGCGTCAGTGCCGCTAGCCGAGCGGCGCAAGCTCCGCCCGCTCGACCCAGAGCGAGCCCCTGTCATCGTTGGGGGCGCGGTGATCGCGCGCGAGACGCTCGCGTTCTTCGACGTCGACGTGCTGGAGATCAGCGAGCGCGACATCCTGGACGGTGCGGCTCTGGCCGCCGCCGAGCTACCGGAAGAGGAAGAAGGCGCCGCGCCCCCGGGCGCTTACACCTGCTGCTAGAGAACGTCGGGTTCCGGGGGCGGCGACTCGTCTTCGGCCAGACGGCGCTGCAGAACCGTGCGGGACAGGATCCCGACCAAGCGCCCGTTCTCGACGACGGGAACGCGTTCGAGGTCGTTGTCCTCGAGTGCACGGAAGGCTTCGTCGAGATCCATCGACGCATCGAGCGTGTACAGCGGCGGCTCGGCGATCTCGCGCAGCGCTGTTGCACGCGGATCGCGACCCGTGGCCACGATCTTCTTCACGAGCGTCTTGCGCGTCACCACTCCAACGAGTTTCCCGTCCTCGTCGCAGACGAGCACGGCGCGCACGGCCGGATCCGACAGCCGCTCGCCCGCCTCCTGCGCGCTTGCGGAGCCGTCGAGAGCCCCAGGCTCTGGGACCATGGCGTCCCTAACCTGGCTCATCGGCCGACCTTTGGCCGATGAGCGGGGGAAGGGGCAAAGGGGGAAACCGGGAGGTTTCCCCCTTCCTTCTCCTCAGCCCACGCGGCGATCTCAGCGGCGCGGGGGCTGAGGCGTAACCAAAAGAAGGGGTCTCGTAGGGGAAACATGGTTTCCCCTACGGGAGCTAGCCGAAGGCGAGCGACGCTCACGGGTAGATTCCGCGCGCTTTCAGAGCGCCCGCGACCTCGTTGATCCCCGCGACGAGCGCAGCCTGCCGCAACGAGATCCCCTTCGCGTCGGCCAGATTCCAGACCCGGTCGAACGCGTCGCCGAGCTTCTCGGCGAGCCGTGCCCGGATCTCGTCACGCGTCCAGAAGAGCCGCCCCAGATCCTGCACCCATTCGAAGTAGGAGACAGTCACGCCGCCGGCGTTCGTCAGCACGTCCGGCAGAACGAGAATGCCGCGCTCGGCGAGGATCGCGTCGCCCTCGATCGACGTGGGCCCGTTCGCACCCTCAGCGACCAGCTTCGTGTCGATGCGTGGCGCATTCTCCGCCGTGAGCTGGTCCTCGAGCGCCGCGAGCACGAGCACGTCGCACGGGAGCTCCAACAGCTCGGAGTTCGTGACGTGTTGAGCGTCGGGGTAGCCATCGAGGGAGGCGTGATCCGCGATCCAGGCCCGCGCGGCCTCGAGATCCAGCCCACTCTCGGAATAGATCCCGCCCGAGATGTCGGACACGGCGAGGACGGTGGCGCCGTTCGACACGAGCTCCTGCGCGGCGATCCCGCCGACGTTGCCGAAGCCCTGGACGACGCACCGCTGCTCCGAGAGCTTCCAGCCGAGCCGGTCGCACGCACGCTCGACGACCATGACCACCCCGGCACCGGTCGCTTCGTGCCGGAAGAGGGAGCCGCCCAGTGAGACGGGCTTCCCGGTGACGATCTCCGGCACCGCGTACCCGACCTGCATCGAGTACGTGTCCATCATCCAGGCCATCGTCTGCTCGTTCGTCGCCATGTCCGGAGCAGGGATGTCCTCCTGCGGTCCGATCACCCCCATCAGCTCGCTCGTGTAGCGCCTGGTGAGCCGTTGCAGCTCGCCGGGCGAAAGCTCGCGCGGATTGCAGCGGACGCCGCCCTTCGCTCCCCCGTATGGGAGTCGGAGCAGCGAGCACTTCCAGGTCATCCAGACCGCCAGCGCCGCGCATTCCCCGAGCGTGACGTGCGGGTCGTACCGGATCCCGCCCTTCGTCGGGCCGAGGACGCTCGAGTGCTGGACGCGGTAGGCCGGGAAGACCTCCACGTGCCCTGCGTCGCGCCGAACCGGAACGGCGACCATCACGGCGCGCTCGGGATAGCGGAGCCGCTCGACGATCGACTCGTTGACCTCGGCGTACGGGATCGCCTGCTCGAACTGCGTCAACGCAGTCCGAAACAGCGGGGTGTCCCATTCGAGCTGCGCCTGTTCGACCAACAGGTCTTCTAGCCCGGCCACGCTCGGAGTCTAGGCTCGGAAAGTGCCGGGGGAGGGACTCGAACCCTCACGCCCCCAGAAGGGGACACCTGATTTTAAGTCAGGCGCGTATCACCAATTTCGCCACCCCGGCCGGCGCAGGATAGCCGCGTCCGCGCTCCGGATTACTCGCCGCCGAGGAACTTGTAGCTCGACGGAATCTTCTTCGGCGGCTTGCCGACGACGATCGCGATCTCCTGATGCGACTTCAGGACGAGGTCCTCGGGATTCCCTGTCTGCAGCTTCCCGTCCACGTACCACTTGAGGCCGTTGCAGTACGCGCCGAGGCAGCGCGAGTTGAGGAAGACGCCCCACTCCGCAATGAACTGCCCAAGCGTGTAGTCCCCGGCCTTCTGGGCCTCGATGTGGATCACCCCTTGGTCATCATGGGTGTGCAGCTCCGTCAGGTAGCCCGCGCCCGGGTTGATCCCGACCAGCGCAGGCACCTTGACCTTCTTCCCGTCCACGAAGATGTCGAGGTGGGCGTGGACGTGGAGGACGAGGCCTTGGTGACCGCCGAGCGTCGTCAGCCCGAGCGGCGCGAGGCGATCGGCGATGTATGCGTACTCCGGAGGCCAGGGCCAGGGCGCCTTCGTCCTCCGGATCCCGGGTAGCGTGTTGTAGTTCGTGTTGGTCGTCTTGGTCTTCGTTCCGCCGCCGTTGTCGCGGACGAGGACGAAAGCGATCACCGCGGCGGCAACGAGCCCGGCCACGGCCGCGCCGCCGGCGGCGTAGACCCAGGGTGAGCGCGTTGGGATCCCCGCCGCCTTGCGGGTGTCGCGGCGCTGAGGGGCCTGGACGCGCCTCGGCGGCGGCGGCGTGCGGACTTTCTTGGCCACGGCGCGCGCAAGAGTACCGGTCTCTACCCATCAGGGCGCGGGCTGGTGGAAGTCCGCAACGTGCGGGTTTTTTCCGGAGGGGCGGCTCTTGACGAGCGGAGCGAGAGGGACATATGCTCGTTCGGTCAGAGCCGATGAACCTTCGGGTTCGCCGGCTCTGGCGTTTTTTATGGACCCATTCGCTTTAGCCGTGGCCGGTAACGGATACTGGACCCCTCGAAGCACGTCCCCTATCCACCTGGAGGACACGATGGGACTTCTCGACAAATTGCTCGGCCGGGGTAAGAAGGCGGCCGGCGATGTCACGGGTGACTCCTCGATGCGGCGCGAAGGCGCTGCACAGGAGCGCCAGGGCGCCGCGGAGGACCGCGCGTCTCAGCACGAGCAGATGGCGCAGGAGCAGCGCGACCAGGCCGCCGAGGCCCGCGCGGAGCGAGAGAACACGTAGTCCGGGGTGGGGCGGGCGCTCCGCCCCCTCCGTCCGATCCCCTCTCTACCGTCTGTCGGTCCTATGGCAGACGTCGTTTTGATCCTGGTCCTGGCCACGGGCCTGGCGGGTACGCTCGTCTGGCTTGCGCGCGCGCTGCGCGAGCTCCGCGCCGACTGGAGCTCCCAGCTGGCCGAGCGCACCGCCGAGGTCGACCGCCACCTGTTAGGCGTCACCGAGACCATGGACCGGCGGCTCGGGGAGCTCGACACGAAGGTCGACCGCAGGCTCGAGAATGCGTCGCAGACCACGAACAAGATCCACGAGCGCCTGGGCAAGGTCGACGAGGCGACGACGCAGATGCTCGAGCGGGCCAAGGACCTGGCGCGGCTCGAGCAAGCCCTCCGGCCGCCGAAGGCGCGCGGCGGTTTCGGCGAGCTCCTGCTCGAGAACCTGCTCCGCGACCGGCTTCCCCCGTCCGCCTACGAGATGCAGTTCACGTTCGACTCGGGCGAGCGCGTCGACGCGGTCGTCCGTGTCGACCGGGACATCCCCGTGGACTCGAAGTTCCCGCTCGACAACTACAACCGGCTCGTCGAGGCGGAGACCGACGACGAGCGGCAGCTGGGCGAGCGTCAGTTCGCGCGCGACGTCAAGCAGCACATCGAGGCGATCGCGGCGAAGTACATCCGGCCGGACGAGGGGACATACGACTTCGCGTTCATGTACATCCCCGTGGAGGCGGTCTACTACGAGCTCGTCTGCGGCAAGACCGGGGCGCTCCTCGCGTACGCCCACGAGCGGCGCGTCTTCCCCGTCTCCCCCACGACGTTCACCGCCTACCTCCAGGTGATCGCGCTCGGCCTCCGCGGGATGCAGATCGAGGAGCATGCGCACGAGGTGATGGCGTACGTGGCCGAGCTCCAGCGGGACTTCGACCGGTTCGCGGACGACTTCGACAAGATCGGCACCCACATCGGACACGCCCAGTCCAAGCACCACGAGGCCGGCAAACGGCTCGACCGCCTGGAGACGAAGCTGGAGCGCGCGGCCGAAGAGCAGGAAGAGCTCGAAGGCGAGACTGTGCTCGAGCTGCCGGGCGTCTCGGCCGACGCGGCCTAGCCGGGCCCGAGCAAAAGCTTCGCTTTCGCTCGGATTGAGATACGCCGCTTCGCGGGAAACGTGCGCGGGCCAAGCCCGCGCACTTCAATTGGGCTCGGTTGGCGGTGGTTTCTCCTGCGCGGGCGGTGGCGCTGAAGCGTCCCCGCCCGCGTCAGTTCGCCTCCGCGTAAGGCCGCTCCGCGCGCCTTACGCTCCGGCTTGGGTGGAGCTGGGGAACGCTGCGGCCTTCGCCGGTCCCTCCTAGTAACGCAGCAGGGCGCCGATGCCCTCGACCGGGGCGAGGTCCGGGTGGTGACGGATCGCCCAGACCGCCCCGCCGTGGGCGAGCGTCTGATGAACGGCCAGGTCCAGACCGCCGTCGACCGGCTCGAGTCGCGTCCCGTCGAGCGGGCAGCTGCCGTCGGACGTCCCAGCGCGCCCGCAAGCCGGGCAGCGCCACGCCGGGCGGTCCGATCCTTCCTGGAAGAGCAGGAGGTCGACGCGGCCGTCGGAAGCGGCCTCGAGCGTCTGCTCCCACCCCGACGCGGCCCGACCGTTCCGGCCGGCCTCCTCGCGCCAGCGCTCGATCGCTTCGGCCTCGTCCTTCGCCTGCGCCTTTTCGAGCACCGGCGCGACCGCTTCGAGGAGCTCGGTCGGACTTGCGTGCGACTTCGCCGGCGCCCACCCGATGAGCGCCGCGCGTGCCGACGCCGGCAGCTCCTCGGTGAACTCTGCACGCATCTCCTCGGAGCAGACGAGCACGACCTTCGGCGACTGCAAGCGGCGGCGACTGCGGTCCAACTCCTCGGCGACGCCCTTCAGGTGGTCCTGGACGAGCTTCTCGATGTGCCGCCGGTACCGCGCCTGCGACCAGCCGCCCTGGTCGTGCTGTCCGGGCTGCTCGTCGAAATGCTCGGCGATCTCTTCGAGCCGGCCGGCGCGCAGGCGAAACAGCTGTCCCTGCTCACGGCCGACGACGGCGATGATCGTGCCGTCGGCACGCGCGACTGCCGGCGCCAGAGGAGCAAGGTAGAAGTCGCGGCTGACCTTCACGATGTCGGGGACCGGCTGGACGAGCTGCATGGGCGACCAGTAATTGTCCAAGCCTGCCGCGAAGACCGCGAGGGCCCGCGATCCTCCTCGATCGAACTCGTCGTCGAACCAGCGCGCGATGCGCTCGAAGTCCGCGAGCACGCCCCTGCGCTGCTCGTGCGTGAGGTCCTTCCGGTCCTTCTTCTGCGCCTCGTTGAGCAATGCGTTCATCCGGGACTGCGCATCGCCCGCAGTCGGAACCTCCGACGGATCCAGGTTGAGGTAGAGGCTGATCGCGCAGCCCTTCTCGGCACGGAAGTTGGCGAGGTCCCGCAGGAGCCGCCACGTGACCGTTTCAGCCATGCCTGCCCCTACGTACCATGCGAGCGGCGATTGTATGCATGTGTTCACAATCGGCCACGGAGTGCGCCCGCTCGAGGAGCTCGTGGCAACGCTGCGGGAGGCCGGAGCCGAGACGCTCGTCGACGTCCGTCGCTTTCCGGGTTCCCGCCGCAACCCGCAGTTCAACCAGGGTCCGCTGCGCGAGTCCCTCGAGGCGGCGGGGATCGCCTACCGGCATGCGGTCGAGCTCGGCGGGCGGCGCACCGGCGAGCCGGGCGAGGAGCGCTTCCCCTGCATCCGCGTGGCCGCTTTCCGGAGCTACGCAGCGCGGATGGGAACAGGCGAGTGGCTGGAGGCGCTCACCCGGGAGCTCGCCCAGCCCGCGCCCTGCTTCATGTGCGCCGAGACGGTCTGGTGGCGCTGCCACCGCAGGCTCATCGCCGAGCTGCTCGTGGCCCGGGGTCACGCCGTCGTCCACCTGCTCGGCCCGGGCAGGCGTGAGCCCCATCGGCTCTACGATGAGTCCGAGCCCCGAGACGGCCGGCTCTACCTCTGCGGGCAGCTCGTGGCGTGAGGAAGCTTCAGCCGACCGAATTCGTTTAATACAGAGAGGGAAAACGGGCAAGACCTTTGGAGGAAGATGACTGACAACGATGTCCGCGACGTGATCGTGATCGGCGGCGGGCCGGCCGGGTACACGGCCGCCCTGTATGCCGCGCGGGCGAACCTGAAGCCGCTCGTGATCGAGGGCTTCAACTGGGGCGGCCAGCTGATGATCACGAGCGACGTGGAGAACTACCCCGGATACGCGGACGGCGTGCTGGGGCCGGAGATGATGCAGGACTTCAAGCGGCAGGCCGAGCGCTTCGGGGCAGAGTTCGTCACCGACGACGTCACGAAGGTGGAGTTCTCGGAACGGCCGCTGCGGGTCTGGGTCGGAGACGAGGAGCATCTCGGCCAGACCGTGATTGTCGCCACCGGCGCCAGCGCCCGCCAGCTCGGCCTGCCGTCCGAGCAGAAGCTCCAGGGCCGCGGCGTCTCGTACTGCGCGACCTGCGATGCCGCGTTCTTCCCGGACAAGCACGTCGTGGTCGTCGGGGGCGGCGACTCCGCGATGGAAGAGGCAACGTTCCTCACGCGCTTCGCCGCCAGAGTCACCATCGTGCACCGGCGCGACGAGTTCCGCGCTTCCCAGATCATGCTCGACCGGGCTCGCGCGAACGAGAAGATCGAGTGGATCAGGAACGCGGTCGTCGACGAGGTCCTCGGCGAGGACCGCGTCACCGGTGTGCGCCTGCGTGACGTGAACACCGACGAGACGTGGGAGATCGAGGCGGACGGGCTGTTCGCGGCAATCGGCCACGATCCGAACACAGGTCTCTTCCTCGACCAGCTCGATCACGACGGGGCCGGCTACCTGATCACCAAGCCGGGCTCGACCGAGACGAACGTGCCGGGCGTGTTCGCCGTCGGGGACGTCCAGGACCACGTCTATCGCCAGGCAGTGACGGCGGCGGGGTCGGGCTGCATGGGCGCGCTCGACGCGGAGCGGTATCTCGCCGCGCTCGAAGGCCACCTGATGGCGGCCGAAGCAGCACCCCGGGTTTAGGCGCGAACACGGGGACAAAGAGTCACGCTTTCGCAACAGCGAGGGTCAGACCCTGCCGTTTGGGCCACGGCGGAAAGGCGGGCCAACGTGGGGGACAAAGAGTCACGCTTTCGCAACGCCCCGGGGTCAGACCCTGCCGTTTGGGCCACGGCGGAAAGGCGGGCCAACGTTGGGGACGAAAAGTCGCGCTCTCCGAACACCTAGGGTCAGACCCTGCCGTTGAGGACGTGGCCCCTCGCGGCACGCATGCGCGACGGCGTACCGGCTAGTCCAGCCGACTCCGGCACTACCCTCGGCCCACGATGGCCGAATGGATCGATTTGATCGATCCGTCTCCGGACGAGCTGCGGGCGAAGCTGCCGCGGCAGGTCCAGGAGTCGGCGCTCGAGCTTCTGCTCGCGCCCGCCCGGCACGAGGACGAGCCGCGGCCGACGTTGCAGGCTCATGGGGACTATCTCTTCGGGATCTTCCTCGTCGCGGTGGCGGTACCGGACGAAGACCGTGTCTTCTACCAGGAGGTCGACGTCGTCGTGACGCACGACGTCTTGCTCAGCGTCAGCAAGACCCCGCCGGACGAGCATCCATACGACCCCCGTCCCGCGCGCGAAGCGTGCCGCCCGGACGACAGCGCCGGGATGATGTTCTACCGGCTGGTCGACGACATCGCCGAGCACTATCTCGATCTCGTCGACTCCCTCGACGAGGAGATCGACGAGCTCGAGGACGTCGTCGAGGCAGCATCTCCGGCCGAGACGCGCGCGCGGCTGAGCGAGCTCCGCCATGACCTGCTGCACATCCGGCGCACGCTCGCTCCGACCCGTGACGCCGTCCGTCGCATCGTCGACAACGTGGTCGAGGTCGAGACTGGCGAGGAGGTGTTCCCGCACGAGGTCGAGGTGGCCTTCAACAGCGCCTACGACAAGCTCCTGCGTGCGTTCGACGGTCTAGAGCTGTCGCGGGATCTGATCGCAAGCGTGCGCGACTACCTGCAGGCGAAGATCGCCAACGACCAGAACGAGGTGATGAAGAAGCTGACTGTGATCGCCTCCGTCCTCCTCCTCCCCACGTTCATCGTCGGGCTCTACGGCCAGAACTTCCGGCATCACTTCCCCGAGCTGGGCTGGCAGTGGGGCTATGCCTGGTCGTGGGCGCTCATCGTGGTCACCACCGTGGCGCAGCTCGCCTTCTTCCGCTGGAAGAAGTGGATCTAGCTACCTTGGATTCATGCCTTTCTTCATCTGTCCCAACTGCAAGCAGCGCTCCGTTGACCACGATGGATTGCAGGAGCTCGACAACGTGCCGGTCGCCTGCGAGCGCTGCGGGTTCGGCTTCCTGTTCGAGCTGATGGACGACTACTACCCGGCGCCGAACACCGGCTTCGTCGTCTGCGATCAGCAGGCTCGGATCCTCGCCGCGGGACGAGGGGTCTTCGAGCTCGTCGGCTATCGAGAGCAGGAGCTGATCGGGTCGAACGTCGTCGACCGGCTGGGACTGAGCGGCTTCGAGACCGACAAGAACCCGGCGAGGATCGCGCTCGAGTGGGGCGTGCGGCGGCTCGGCGAGAAGCTCGAGCTCCGGACTCGCGCAGGACAGCAGAAGCCGGTCACGGCCGACTTCTTCCCCGCCTACGACGAGGACGGGGGCTTGCTGGTGGCCCTCACTCCGCGCGGCTGACGTAGACCGCGGTCACATACCGGAAGTCGACCGCGCCTCCCTCGCGCTCGACAAGTCGTCGCAGCCGGGCCTCAAGTCTCTCGCGCTCCGCGATCGGCGCAGCCGCGACGAAGCTGATGGAACCGATCCGCTCCGCGAGCGCGTTGGCGTCGAGCCGCTGCTCGAAGTCGAAGGTCTGCCGCTCGATCGGCCCGAAGAGCGGACTGGCTTCCAGCGGCCGCACCCAGGCGCCTCCATGCGGACGGCCGGGCGGGACGAATGGCGCGACCAGCTCGTTCACCTCTTGCTGCAACGGTTGTTCCTGATCCCGCCAGTTCCAGAGCAGCGCGACGCCGCCGCCGCTGCGCAGCACGCGGTGCAATTCCGGCAGAGCCTCGTCGTGACGGAACCAGTGAAACGCCTGACCGGCGGTGACGGCGTCGACGCTGTCGTCGGCCAGCGGAATGTTTTCCGCCGCGCCGAGCAGCGCTTCGGCCCCGGGGACCGCGCGCCTGAGCTGCGCGAGCATTGCCTCCCCAGGCTCGACCGCGATCACGCGCACGCCGGTCTGGACGAGGGCGCGCGTCAGCTTTCCCGTCCCTGCACCGACATCGAGCACACTCCGTCCCGCTCGTAGCCCGAGCTCCTGCGCGATCCATTCGACGGCCTCCTGCGGGTATTCGGGACGCGCCCGCTCGTACAGGTTGGCGACGAGCTCGAACGGGCGCGAGTCCGGATGCTGGAGCTCAGACACGAGAAGATGGACAGAGGTCGTTGACGACGCAGTCCTCGCACCGTGGCAGGCGGGCGATGCAGACGCGCCGGCCGTGCCAGATCAGCAGGTGCGGAAAGCGGCCCCAGTCCTCGCGCGGGACGAGGCGAATGAGGTCCCGCTCGATCTTCACCGGATCTTCGTGGCGCGTGAGGCCGAGGCGCTGCGAGAGACGGCGAACGTGAGTGTCGACAACGATCCCTTGAGCCTCGCCGAGCTCGGCGGCGACGACGTTGGCGGTCTTGCGTGCGACACCTGGGAGGTGGACCAGCTCCTCGAGCCGCCTCGGCACCTGGCCGTCGAACTCCTCCAGCAGCATCTTCATCGTCCCGCGCAGCGACTTCGCCTTCTGACGGAAGAAGCCGGTCGCGAAGATGTCGCGCTCGAGCTCTTCGGGAGGAACAGCCAGGTAGTCCTCCGGGCGCCGGTACTTCTCGAACAGCCTCTCGGTGACGCGGTTCACGTTGACGTCCGTCGTTTGCGCGGAGAGCATCACCGCGACGAGGAGCTCGAGATCCGACCGCGACTTGAGGGCGATGGTCGCGTCGGGGTGCGCGGCGGCAAGGCATTCGATGATCGGCCGGATGCGTGCGCGCTTCGGGCCGACGCGCCGGCGCGCCTCCTTTAGGTAGCTACGGGGCAACTATGGGACGGTAGCGAGCGCGTGCTCGGCATATGACGCGCTGCGCAACCGAGGGCCGGCGCAGACGACGTCGAGCGCAGGACAGCCGGCGCAGATGAACTCGTCCGGCGTCGGACGGAAATCTCCCGCGTTGATGCGGGCGATCGCCTCGCTGAGCTCGGCCTCGAGCTCCGGCACCTGCTCGAGACGGAAGACGGTGGCGACCACGGCGTCGGGCCGCTCGAGGAAGTGGTAGGCAACCTCGACCCCCTGGGCACCGGCGCGGAAGCACGCAAGCGCGTACACGAGCCGCTGCAAGTGGTAGTCGCCTTCGACGATCTCTTCGGGAGTGCCTTCCTCGAGCGAGTTCGTCTTGTAGTCGACGACGAGGGCGCGGCCACCCTCTAGCTGCAGCACGTCGAGACGGCCGTGCAGGAGGACGCCGTCGTGCTCGAAGGCAAAGGGACGCTCCGGGCGCGCGCCCGCCAGCGTGGCAACCCGCCGCGCGAGCTCGGACTCACAGTACGAGCGCACGAAGGCGGCGATCCGCTCCACCTCTTCGTCGGTGGCGCTCGGATACCAGCCGCGCGCGAGGGCGACGAGATCCTCGGGCGGCAACGGTTCCTGCAGATTGACGAGCTCAAGTAGGCGGTGGACGGCGTCGCCCGGCGTCGCCGATCTCGGTCGCCGCCAGTCCCGGCGTTCCTGGCGCGGCTGCGCGCTCGTCGGTCGCGCGCATGCCCACGACGCGCTCCGCGTAGTAGCGGTACGAGCAGCGTTCGAACAGCGCGAGTGCGCTGAAGGACAGGCGGCGTACGCGATGCAGGGGGGGCCCCGGAACTTCGGCGAGCGGTTGCAACGCAGGGACCAGCACCGGCAGGACGCCGCCGCCGTCTTCGTCGAACAGCACGAGCTGCGCCTCCTGCGGTGCCGCGTCGACGGCGGGCTCGGCCGGCTCCGCATACCGGTCGACCCGGAGGATCACGCGCGCGCCCTCCCGTTCCAGCTCGATCGGGTCGCGGCCGGCGCTCTCGATCTCCTTCCGCGCGTCGAGGCGGCCGAGGACCCAGCCGATCGGTGTGCCTTCGTCCGCCGCGCGCCCCGGGTCGATGGAGCCGGAGACGACCAGCCTGTCCTTTGCGCGCGTCATCGCCACGTAGTAGAGGCGAAGGCGCTCGGCACGTTCCTCCGCCCTCTGCGCCTCCTTGACCGCCTCGTACGCGTACGCGCCTCGACGCTCGCTCGTGACCGGGTCGGCGACGCGGAACCCGAAACGTCCGTCGGAGAGAGCGAGGATCTCGTCCGAGGCCGGCGGCGCCTTGTCGCGTCCTGCATCCGCCACGACGACGACCTTGAACTCTAGCCCTTTCGCGCCGTGAATCGTGAGCAACCGGACCGCGTCGCCGCCCTCCTCCTCCGCGACCGCCTCGAGCTCGCGCGCGCCGACGGCCTCCTGGTCGCGAACGAAGCGGACGAACCCCTCGACATCCGGCCCGCGCAGCTGCTCGTAGGATCGCGCGAGGCGCGCGAGCTTGCGCAGGTTCGCGTAACGGCGTCGCCCGTCCCACTGGGCAAGGACCGCAAGGTCGTAGTCGTGCTCCGAGAGGACGCGTTCACAGAGCCGCTCGAGGGAGAGCCGGGCAGACGCCGCGGTCAGCCTGTCGTATCGCTGTCGGAACGCGCGCAAGAGCTGGACGTCGCGCTCGGGCAGGGAGTCCGGAAGATCCCGCTCCAGCGCAACGAAGAGCGGCCGCCTCGGAGCGGCGCGCCGCAGCAGCACGAGGGCGTCGTTCGAGATCCCGACCAGCGGCGAGGCAAGCACGCTGACGAGGGCCTCGTCGTCGTATCGGTTGCGTAGCAGCCGCAGGTAGGAGAGCAGGTCGACCACCTGCTGTTGACCGAAGTACCCACGGCCCGTGCCGCGGTACGTCGTCACGCCGAGCGCACGCAGTTCCTCTTCGTACCACTCGGCGTCGGTTCCTGCGGCAAACAGGAGCACGATCTCGCCCGGGGTCGCGTCGCCGGCGTCGATGAGCTCCCGGATGCGCCGCGCGATCGCGCGGGCCTCGCCGCGCCGCCAGTGAACATCGGTGCCGGAGTAGGACGACTT